>ENA-UPTA01000138-UPTA01000138.1-activated-sludge-metagenome-genome-assembly--contig:-NODE-138-length-78037-cov-11.070491_pt1 | contig 78037 bp, 80 predicted proteins | sample MGYA00238184_ERZ773361 | MGnify/ENA primary metagenome ERZ773361 (study PRJEB29100, sample SAMN05720205) | activated sludge metagenome | isolation source: anaerobic digester from wastewater...
GTGGGTGTGCCCAGTTGTTGGCGTTCGCCATTGCTGCTTCTTGGTCTGCAGCTGCGGATGCAACCATTGGCATTGCCACGGTCATACCAGCAACCAAGCCCAAAGCTAACTTGATTTTGTTGATTTGCATATTTATCTCCAAAGTTATATTACTAAGGGTTAATTGTGAAAGTACGCGTAAAATTCACCGCATACTTTTATTTCACATTTGCATGTGAGGGTTGCAATATAAAACAAGTAATTTCTAATTGCAACACTTTAGTTACAATTTATTTACAAATGTTCAATTAATTTTTTTATGAGTTTGTTGCGTTTTAGATATCATCTGAAAAAAACCAATTTAATCATATAGAAAGAGTTTAAGAGCAATATGAACCAAGCCGCCAATAAGTTATATCCAGACATCAACCCTTACAATCTGGGTTGGCTGAATGTATCCAATCTGCATCAGATATACTATGAAGAATGTGGCAATCCTAATGGCATGCCAGTAGTTTTTTTGCACGGGGGCCCAGGCAGCGGTTGCAACCCTGCACAAAGACGCTTTTTTGACCCTAGCTTTTTCCGGATTGTGTTGTTTGATCAACGCGGTTGTGGTCGCAGCAAACCACTAGGAGAAACTCACGAAAATACCACTGACGACCTTATTGCTGATATCCATGCACTGCGCGCCCATTTGGACATACCTAAATGGCATGTTTTTGGCGGATCTTGGGGTAGCACACTTGCCTTGGCTTATGCTATCGCCTATCCGCAGCACACGATTAGCCTGACCTTGCGTGGTGTTTTTTTGAGCCGACCTTTCGAATTAAATTGGTTTTTGGGTGAAGTAAAAAACTTCTACCCTGAGGCGTGGCAGTTGTTGTGTGACTACCTACCCAAGCAAGAGCAACAGCAACCCTTGGCCGCTTATGAGAAACTGGTTTTTGACAGCGACCCTGAAGTTAGCATTCCTGCGGCTGTCCGCTGGAACGCTTTTGAAAGTAGCATCATGACCTTGCTACCGAGACCAACCCCCATAGAACCCACTGATGGCACAATCGAGCTAGCCAGAGCCAGAGTTCAAATCCATTATATCCGGCATCATTGCTTCGTTGGACACCGAGACATCCTTAAAGAGGCACAGCAAAACTTGGCCGACATTCCTATCACCATCATCCAGGGCAGATACGACATGGTATGCCCGCCCATCACGGCCTGGCAACTTCACCAGGCTTTATCACATGCCCGCATGTTGATGGTGCCTGACGCCGGGCACTCGGCAATGGAGCTTGGCATAGCTAACGCTCTAGTAGAAGCCACTGATGCATTAAAATCAATGCTCAAAATATAAGCTCATCTGAATATCGTGAACAAACCGACGACTACTCAGGATAAAAGCTCACGTCTAGAGCGCTTGGCGAAGCACACTGGTGTACACAAATCATTAGATACTTTAGCGCAACAAAGTTACAACACGCCTTGGTTCGTTTTTCGTCAGGCCATTAACGGCTTTTTCAGGCACAACGTATTCGGACTTGCTGCCGGATTATCTTTTTATGCACTCCTCGCCTTAATTCCGATGATTCTGCTCATTTTCTTTCTATTGAGCCATCTGATATTTTCAAGCGACTATACGATAGTAAAATTGGCAATCCTTACCGGCAACCTTGTGCCACAATTCAGCAGCACCATTATGGTTGAGGTATATAACGCCACCCAAACCAAGGCGGCTTGGGGCGCACTGGGCATATTCATACTGTTATGGAGCGTAACGCCTTTGGCAGGTGCCTTGCGAAGCGCATTTCACACAATTGCAAGCATTATCGAGCACCCTTCTTTCATTAAACGCAAATTAAAAGACGTAATCTCAGTCATCGGGATTCTGGTAGTGTTCTTTTTATTCACCTCAGCTGGCTTTGCTATTGAACAAGCCATCGTGTTCATGACACCCCATATTCCAGTAATAGCAGTGCGCATCTTTACCCTGCTTGGTACGATATTGGTCACCACAATACTTATTACGTTGTTTTACAAAGCATTCTTTCCTATGCGCGTTGCGCTTTCGCATTTGCTGATTGGTGCTTTCTTGACTGCTTCTCTTTGGCTGTTGATGCGGCCCGCTTTCGGCGTATTCCTATCGCTGCATCATAACTATGGGGCAGTATTCGGCAGCTTGAAAAACATGTTTTTATCCATTACTTGGCTCTATATTAACTTTGCCGCATTTTTACTGGGAACCGAGCTGATTGCCACACTGCGAAAGAAAGATGTTCTCATGCTGAAAGGGCTATTTGATGGATTGCCTAACAAACAACACTATATTCAGGCATTGATGCAGCGTTACGGGCTGCATTTACGTAAGGGTGATTACATTTTCGAGCGTGGCAATACAGAACGTAATCTGTATTACCTGGTGAGCGGGCAAGTCGTGCTTTATAGGCAAGACAAAGCCTTACGCGAATTGAATGCAGGCGATTATTTCGGCGAGCTAGCTATACTAACCTCTCAACCCACCACGGCTGACGCTGTTGTTACTTCAGATGAAGCGCAAATCATCGTAATATATGCCGAACACATCGACACCATCCTAGCCGATGACCCTAAAGTGTCCATGCGGCTATTAAAGCATCTAGCCAACCGCTTCCAAAACAATTATGCTTAATTGTATTAACTCACCCTTTTAAAAGTTATAGAGCAATGGCAACAAACCCTAGACCTCAAGACATTCAGGCGGCGATTCAGGCACTGAATAGCGGACAGCTCAACATGGCCGAGACGCTATCAAAAAAGCTGATTCAACAACATGGTGACATTTTCATCCTCTATCACATCTTGAGTTTGGCACTAGATGGACAGGAAAAATATGCAGAAGCTGCCAGCAGCTATCGCAAAGCAATCAAACTGCAGCCTGGTACACCCGAGCTATATTTCAATCTGGGCATTGTCTTAGGGCACTTGGATCAGCTTGAAGAGGCCGAAGCTTGCTACATTGAAGCCACACGCCTGAACCCGCGTTTTTTTGAAGCTTACGGTAATTTGGGGACACTTTATCAACGTCAGGGCAAGCTGAATGATGCAATACAAAGCTATCAAAAAGGATTGCACATCAATCCTCAAGACCCTCGCGGTCACTTCAATCTGGGAACAGCGCTTAGGGATGAAGGCAGACTGGATGATGCAATTTCTCACTTTCGCGAAGCAATAGGCCTTTTCCCTAATTATGCAGATGCGCATAATTACCTTGGAGAATGCCTGCGCGACCAAGGCAACATGGAAGATGCGATTAAAAGCTATCAAGACGCATTGGCTATCTACCCTGAACACCCAGGCGCCAATTACAACATGGCGGAGTTCTTGTATCTCGCGCAACGTTTTGATGAAGCCATCCCGCATTTTGAAACCTCGCGCCTGGATGACTGGCAAGAACGTAGTATGTATTGCTTATACAAAGCCAAGCGGTTTGACGAATTTAAGACCAAACTTGACGAAATTGTCAAAACCACCAAACACACTGCTCCATTCATGGCGACACTCTCTAGCCATTACGCTACAAACTTCAATGTAGAAGACCCTTACAACTTCTGCAAAAATGGTTTTGATTTCGTATATCAGAAAGCTATTCCTGAATTAGCCGATCCAAACAGCCCACTATTAAAGCAACTATTAAACGACATCCAGACAATCGAGATTGAAGCGCGCGCGCAAGCAATGATTATCAATGGCAAACAATCAGCCGGCAATCTCTTCAAACGTCCAGAGGAATCCTTCAGGAGATTAGGTGAGTTGGTCAGGCGAGAGTTTTTGAACTATAAGCAAAAGTTTGCCGGGGCTGATTGCGAATTAATCAAATCATTCCCCACTGAACTGGAGTTCACAAGCTCCTGGTATGTAAAACTGCGCAAGGGTGGTTATGTGGATAAGCACATTCATGAAATTGGGTGGATCAGCGGAGCTGTCTATCTGCAAATACCCAAACACAGGATAGACCCTACAGAGGCTTGCTTTGAATACGGCTTGCATGGTGACAACTACCCGAAACTACATGAAAACTTCCCATCCGAGATAGTTTCACCCAAGCCTGGTGATATCGTTTTATTCCCATCATCATTATTTCATCGCACCATTCCATTCAATTCGGAAGAAGAGCGAATTTGTGTCGCTTTTGATTTAAAACCACAAGGCGACATCTTTAGACGATCTGCCTATTAGCATAACAACTGTCGAGAATCGATTCTGATTGACTGGCTTATGTGTTATCAACTTAATTTATTTCTAGCAAAGAACCGAAAATCTAATAGATTTTTGCATGCAATATGTCAAAATATGGCAGCTTTCTGACAAAGATTGAACATATAATGCATGTGAGATAAACGAAAGAATGTCATTCCGCTTAGATTAAGAATTAAATATAAAAATTAAATTTAATAATTAATTTGTCTTAAGGCGTGCCAAACTTAATTACTGCCGCTTGATTAGACCACTTAAATCAGACTTCTTTTGATTTTCACTAGCGCCATAGGCCTAGCTTTTGCTGGATAACAGAAACAAGCTGCTTGACTTAGCAGACATGAGAATTGGAATCAAATGATTGACTCTCAGTATTTCGATGATTGCACAGTAATGGTTGTGGATGATCAATCCACCGGGCGAACCATTTTATCGCACATGATAAAAAGCATTAATCCGAAGATCAAAATCATCGAAAAAAACAATCCTGAACAAGCCCTGGAATGGGCGACACAACATACTGCAGATTTGGTTTTTGTTGATTACGTGATGCCGGAGATGAATGGAGTGGACTTTGTGCGTCTGCTTAAAACTCTTCCAAACTACGATACGGTCCCGGTCATCATGATCACCATCAAGAAAGATCCGGAAACCCGATACGCCGCGCTGGATGCTGGTGTAGCAGACTTTCTTAGCAAGCCAGTGGATGTTTACGAATGTACCGCGCGCAGTAAAAACCTGCTTACCATGCGTTACCAAACCCTATCTTTACAGAACAAAAGTAGCTTGCTGGAAGGCCTAGTTCGCATCTCCACGACCGAGATTCGCACTCGTGAAAAAGAAACCTTAAAGCGTTTAGCGCGCGCCGGCGAATACAAAGACTTCAATACCGCCACCCATTTGCAGCGCATGGCGCTATATAGCAAAGCTATCGCGCTGGCCTTGGGTTTCAGCGAAGATGAAGCAGAAGCGGTAGAGCTATCCGCTCCGCTACATGATATTGGCAAGATTGGCATCCCGGATAACATTCTGCTCAAAAAAGAATCGTTAACCGAAGAAGAACTCAAAATCATGCGCACGCATCCTATCATTGGGTATGAGATTTTGCAGGACAGCCCTTCGAAATACTTACAGATGGGTGGCGAAATCGCGCTGGCACATCACGAGCATTATGATGGGAACGGTTACCCATATGGCTTGAAAGGCCAAGAAATACCGCTGGTTGCAAGAATCGTAGCGATTGCTGACGTATTTGACGCTTTAACGACAGTTCGCCCTTATAAACAGGCGTGGTCTATGGACCAGGCATTCGACTTATTGGAAAAAGAGTCTGGCAAACAGTTTGACCCTGACATAGTAGCAACCGTCTTATCTATTCGTGAAAAACTAGAACAAATCTACCATGCTCACGCACCAGCTATACACTAGCGATGAAACAGGTGCCATGAAAGTTACCAGCATACGCAGTGCTGCCAGCTTCAAACAAACAGTATTATTGATTGACGACCAGCCGACCGTTCTAGCCATTCATACTGCTATCTTGAAGTCACTCAAGATGAACCTCAAGATTATCTCGATGACCAACCCCCAAGAAGCATTGGAATGGATGAAAAATAAACAAGTCGACCTGCTCGTCACCGACTATAGAATGCAGCCAATTGATGGTGTTTCATTCCTGAATGCTATCAAGCATGAAAACTGCTATCCCCATACATCAACCATCGTTGTCACTGTCATCAAAGATAAAAACATCCTGCAGGATTTGCTCACAGCAGGCGCTACCGCATGCCTCTCAAAACCAGTAAATCCAGAAGAGCTAAAAAAGTTGGCGCAAAGCTTGCTTATAAAAAACAAACAACTCGCCAGCTAATCAAGCTAAAGAATTTAGACAAAAATGATAACTGCTATAAAAAATTGGTATAGCAACACGACGAACCAGTGCGACAAGGTCGAAATGGAACAAGCCGGGCTCAGGCTGGCTATCAGTTCCATTTTTATGTTGTATGTAATTGCCCATATGATTAATGCTGATGTCGTAACATCTGGCGAAAAAATGGGATTGTTTTACCTCGTGGCTTTTATATGCCTCAGTAGCCTGCTGTTTTTTTCTATCATTCATAAAAAAAACAAATCGGTAATTCGCCGATTGCTAGGTGCTTGGCTAGATATCGGCGGCACTACTCTATTTATGTCCTTAACCTCAGATGTCGGTGTCGTTCTGATTGGGGTGTACCTGTTTGTAACTTTCGGCAATGGTTTTAGGTATGGTAAAAAATATCTTTACCACGCTCAAGTTCTGTCCGTTATTGGTTTTTTAATAACTTTAAACATCAGCCCATTCTGGGAAGCGCATCACACCATTGCATACAGCCTAATGACCATGCTGGTGGTATTGCCATTGTATGTAGCGCAACTGATTACCCGCTTAAATATTGCAAAACAAAATGCTGAAACAGCCAGCAAACGTGCAGAAGAGGCTAACCACGCCAAAACGCGCTTTGTGGCGAACATGAGCCACGAGATTCGCACACCTTTAAATGGCATCATTGGTATCAGCACGCTTTTTAAGTCAACGCCACTTAACAAAGACCAGCAAGACTTACTAAAAACTCTAGAAAGCTCTTCTAAGCTTTTGCTCTCGATACTTAACAATGTACTCGACTTTACCAAGATTGAAGAACATAAGTTGAATATCGAGCAAACGCCGTTTTCTATAGAAGAAACAGTTCATGACACATTGGAGATTTTCAGAAACCAAGCCCAATCAAAAGGTGTTCAAGTCACAGCCAATATTTCCGACTCTTTAGGTGTATTAAAAGGTGATGCGGTCGTACTGAGACAAGTGCTAGCCAACTTGATGGGGAACTCAGTCAAATTTACCGAAAAAGGAAGTGTGATTATCTCAGCTACGCTGCTGAATAGTAACGATGAAGAGTCCACTGTCAGATTCTCGGTAGAGGACTCAGGTGTTGGCATCCCAGCCAATAAGCTCGATAAGATTTTCGAAAGCTTTACCCAGGCCGATGCTTCTACCACTCGAAAATTTGGCGGCAGCGGCCTAGGTCTTACCATTGCAAAACACATGGTAGAAGCAATGGGTGGAAACTTGCTGGTACAAAGTACGGAAGGTGTGGGAAGCCGGTTCTGGTTTGATTTAACCATGCCAAAAGATACAACTACAGTCTCAGCCCCCGGGCCGATAGCTGCAGTAGAGCCTATTTCCAAAGCGCGTGCCACAAGCATCGCCAAGCCATTGAATATCCTGATATGCGAAGATGAAAGTACCAACCAAAAGATACTTACTCGTTTGCTCGAGCTTCCGGGACATCACGTCGATGTGGCCAGCAGTGCAGACGAAATGCTGGACAGATTGGAACACAGCACATTTGACCTGGTAATCACTGACCTCAACATGGCAGACATGAGTGGCACGCAAGCCATCAAGATTTACCGTTTCACACGTCCGGATGACAAATCCACCCGTTTCATCCTGTTCACCGCAGACGCGACACTTGCGGCCAGACAAGAAGCCAGCGAAGCTGGATTTGACGCCTTCCTCACCAAACCAGTTGATGCTGCCACCCTGTTCAATACCATCGAGAAAATAATGGATCTGGCACCAAACACCGCCACGATGTGGATGAACGCGGCACTGAACAATCCTGTCAATATCGAAACAGATCTGGCGCCAGACAACCTTTCCTTGGATATCGGCACGCTGACGGCGCTTGAAAGGATTGGCGGGAATGACCAGCTCTTCATGCACCGTCTCCTGAAAAACTATTTGGCAGACGCCCTGCAACTGATTTATAAAATCGAAGCCTCGGCAAAAGACAGGCAATTTGGCGACCTATATGACTACTGCCACGCGCTAAAAGGAAACAGCCTTAGTGTTGGGGCACTTCAATTGGCAGACACCACCGAGCAATTGGGCAGAACTAGCGCCAGCGTGCCCCAAGCCCAAATACTCGATATGCTAAAACAATTGAATAACGACTTTTCACAACTTACCTTGGCAATCGAAGACTACCTCAGGCGGCCTGAGGCAGCTTCACACACACACTAAGCAATCTGTTTTTGCTGATGTTGCTCAATATGTGAAACTTCGCCAGAAACCTTGGCATTCTGCGCCCGTACTAAACGCTCCATCACTTTAAGATTGCGTTCATCCAAGCGAAGTGCTGCATCTACCCATACTTCAGTAATTTTGTATAACTCATCGTAAGTCAACGGGTTAATCATATGCTTCGCTTTAGTAATCGCTTGCGATGCATTCAATGAACGCTGATTTTTTTTGATCCAGTGGGTAAGTGTGACCTCACCTAAACCATCTTCCGCCAACACATCCACGACTCCCATCTGATAAAGCTCTTCCCCACTGTATACTTTCCCGGAGCGGACCATATCTTCAGCCATACGCAAACCTACTCTACGGGACAAGAAACTCAATGCCCCCATACCAGGGAAAAGATTGAACAGCACCTCTGGCAAACCCATCATTGCACTTTTCTCTGCAATGATTACATGTGCTGCCAATGCAGATTCAAAGCCGCCACCCATCGCTTGCCCTTGCACCAAGGCAATGGTTGTAATTGGTGCCTGCATATTGTAAAAAGTCCAAACATTCTCTACGCAAAGTTTTGCATATGCCAGCAAAGCATCTCTTTTTTTGGCTCTAATCAACTCGGCAAAAGCATATAAGTCGCCACCTAAATTAAAGATACCAGGCACATCCGATGCCAACACCAAGTAATCCACCTGTTTAATTACGCCATTGACCACCAATTGACCTTGCATATTTTCAAGTGTGGACTGGTTTTTATGTAGCTCAGTCATACAGATTTTATTAAAGCAAGGCCTTGGCTCCGGGTTCATGTAATAAAACATGGTCCGCAACTCCTCATCGAAACGAGTGCGCACTTGATTATTGACCGAATTGATTTGTTGAAAATCCACTATACTGTTCATAACTTCCCTCGCTGGCTTCTTGTTAAATATTAAATTGCCGTCAAACGGTTGGCATGGGAACCACTATATGCTCATTAAATAAGCATCACAAGTGCTTGATTTTTGATTGTTTTGTTTTTTTGATGTACATTTGACACTATATTTTGGGGTTGTTTCAAAATTCAAATTTACAACTTACAATAACTTTTAACTTCAACTTATTGACAACGCTTGTTTTTTTACAAATTACTAATAATTATTAAGGGGATGGGGGCTATGTATAAAAAAATTTTTGCTTGTGTGATTTTTACAACACCTGCAATCGCACAAGCAGCAGGCTTTGCACTGATCGAACAAAGTGGCAGCGGAATGGGTAACGCCTATGCTGGGGCATCCGCAGTGGCAGAGGATGCGAGCACAATATTTTTTAACCCGGCAGGGATGACTTATATTCAGGGTACGCAAGCTGTTGGCGCATTGCATTTGATCAAACCCAGCGCAGAATTCAACAATCAAGGCTCCGTGGCTGCTAATAGTGTTTTCGCACCGGCCGTTTTTAGACCACTTGGTGGGGACGGAGGGGATGCTGGGGATTTGGCATTTGTGCCCAACTTTTACTTTAAAACCGACATCACAGATCAACTTCAATTTGGCGTTGGCGTAAATGCACCGTTTGGCCTTAAAACGGAATATGACAAAGATTGGTTAGGCCGCTTCCAAGGGATCAAATCTGAAGTCAAAACAGTCAATATCAATCCAGCATTGGCTTTTAAAGTGAACGACCAACTCTCTGTAGGTTTCGGTATCTCCGCCATGTGGATTGAAGCCAAATTGACCAGCGCGGTTAACTTGGGAGCGGCTGAAAGATTCTCCAAGGTTAAAGGAGATGACTGGGGGTTTGGCTTTAACTTGGGCGCCATCTACCAAGTTACGCCCGACACCCGCTTGGGGGTTGCATATCGCTCCAAGGTAGAACAACACTTAGACGGGGATGTGAAATTTTCCACATCTACCTTCCCCACCTTAAATAGCGATGTCAAAGCCGATGTCACTTTGCCTGAAACATTCTCAGTCAGTGCGTTCAGTCGTATGAACGACACCTGGGACTTGATGGCTGATGTGACTTGGACACGTTGGAGCCAATTCAAAGAATTAGCCATTTATCGTGACAGTGGTACACCTTTAACCAAAACCATTGAGAACTGGGACAATACCCTGCGTTATTCAGTGGGTGTCAATTATCATTACAGCGACACTATCAAACTGCGCGCTGGCCTGGCTTATGATGAAGAAGCGATTAAAGACGAATACCGCACCGTACGCATCCCTGGAAATGACAGAAAATGGTTAGCCTTAGGCGCTAGCTGGCAAGTATCTCCCACATCTAAATTCGATGTTGGTTATGCACACCTGTTCATTAGCGATGCCAAAATTGATGACAACCAAACTGCCATAAGCGCAACTTCGCCATTCTCAAAAGGTCGTGTAAAGGGTGAGTATGACGGTAGCGTGGATATTCTCAGCCTGCAATATACGCACAACTTCTAATCAATGCATCTAAAAGATGCTCTGGGAGCCAATATCCATGCGGCTTTCAGAGCATCTAAAATAGAAAAACGGCTTGCGATTGCAAGCCGTTTTTGTTTGGTGGCCCCCCTGTGAGTCGAACACAGCACCAACGGATTATGAGTCCGCTGCTCTAACCAAGCATGAGCTAGGGGGCCGAAACTGATTAATCTTGTCCAGATTCCAAGAAACTACGCAGACGCTCGGAACGTGTTGGGTGACGCAGCTTACGCAAAGCTTTCGCTTCTATCTGACGAATCCGCTCACGCGTCACATCAAACTGCTTACCCACTTCCTCTAGCGTATGGTCGGTATTCATTTCAATGCCAAAGCGCATACGCAATACCTTAGCCTCGCGCGGAGTCAGAGATTCCAGCACTTCACTGGTAGCATCGCGCAAGCTGGCATAGACTGCAGCATCCATAGGTGCCAATGTCGCCGTATCCTCGATGAAATCGCCCAAGTGGGAATCTTCATCATCGCCGATCGGCGTTTCCATGGAGATTGGTTCTTTACTGATTTTCAGAATCTTGCGAATCTTGTCTTCCGGCATTTCCATTTTTTCTGCCAAAGTCGCAGGATCCGGCTCCAAACCTGTCTCTTGCAGAATTTGGCGACTGATTCGATTCATCTTGTTGATGGTCTCGATCATATGAACCGGGATACGAATCGTACGCGCTTGGTCAGCAATCGACCGCGTGATTGCCTGGCGAATCCACCAAGTCGCATAGGTTGAGAATTTAAAGCCGCGACGGTATTCAAATTTGTCTACCGCTTTCATCAGGCCGATATTGCCTTCCTGAATCAGATCGAGGAACTGCAGGCCGCGATTGGTATATTTTTTCGCAATAGAAATCACCAGCCTCAAGTTAGCCTCAATCATCTCACGCTTGGCGCGGCGGGCGCGTGCCTCGCCTGTTGTCATCTGCTTGTTGATGTCTTTCAACTCTTTAATGGGAATACCCACTTTTTTCTGGATAGCCAACAAACGATCCTGCTGGTCTACGATCGAATGACGGAAACGTTCCAGTTTCTCGTTATAGCCGTGTGCACCTTGAAGCTCTTGGTCTAACCATGCGAGATTGATTTCATTACCAGGGAAGCTCTTGATGAAATGCGCGCGTGGCATGCCGGATTTGTCCACGCAAAATTCCATGATTTTGCGTTCGTGCCCACGAACTTCTTCCACCATATTGCGCACTTGATCGCAAAGGATCTCAACCTGTTTTGCCGAGAAGCGGAATGCTGTAAGCTCTTGCAATACAATCTCGTGCAGGCGCTTATATTCAGGATCCTGCGAACCCTTGGTCTCGCGAATCTCGTTCATTTCTGCATTAGCCTTGCGAATCACCGCAAAACGCGTCAGTACCTCTTCCTTCAGTTTGGCCAATGCCTCAGCAGAGATGGCTGAAGCTTTACCGCCATCGTCGTCGTCTTCATCCTCGTCTTCCGGCTCAACCGCTTCGTCGTCCTCGGACTCAGCAGCAATCGCATCATCCAGACCGATGTCACTGTCAATCAAGCCGTCCACCAAGTCATCCACACTGATTTCATCGTTTTCAACTTGATCTACCAGCTTCAAAAGCTCTGTCACCGTGGTCGGACAAGCGGCAATCGCCTGCACCATATGTTTCAGGCCATCCTCGATACGGCGTGCAATCTCGATTTCGCTTTCGCGTGTCAGCAAATCTACCGTGCCCATCTCGCGCATGTACATACGCACCGGGTCTGTCGTGCGGCCAAACTCACTATCCACTGTCGCAAGTGCTTGTTCAGCTTCTTCCGCAGCGTCTTCATCGGCTACCGGGGGTGGCACATCAGACATCAACAAAACTTCGGCATCTGGCGCTTCTTCATACACCTGGATGCCCATGTCGTTGATCATGCCGATAATGCTATCGATCTGCTCGGAATCTTGCACATCATCCGGCAGATGGTCATTGATTTCGGCATAGGTCAGGTAGCCACGTTCCTTACCTAACATGATCAGCGATTTCAAGCGAGTGCGGCGCGCTTCAGCATCTAGCACAGGCGTACTCAAATCAAGCGCTGCCGCGGATACGGGTGTTTGCTTTTCTTTTTCGAGTGTTTTGTCTGACTTTGGTCTAGCCATCTGCGTCCTCTGATCTCGTGAATTTGTGCATTATTCCAGCTAAATTTAAGCCGTTGCGGGAAACCCTAAATTATACCATTTTTTAATGATTTTTGATGAAATTAGCTATAAAAAGTTGCGGTCTCATCCTGACTTTTGAGTCAACCGACGCAATTGCTCACGCTCTTCTTCTGTCAACGCGGCAAATGTCTTTTCTTTCAACGCGTTCAATATTTGCTTGCTTTGGTGCGTTTGTGTCGCCCCCATTAGTTGGGTGCGCATACCAGCCAATTCAAGCCCGATATCCAAACTTTCATCTAGCAGCAATAATTCCCGGGAAATCTCCTGCACTAGACGATCATCATGCTGTTGCGAAACAGCACGCAACAACGCCGAGGGCTTGGCTTGCGGGTGGGCGATAGCTGCCTCAATCAGCGCACGCAACAACCGGCTTTCAGCATCCTCACCAAGAATAAGCTTCAAATCTTCTTCCCGCATCTGCACTGGCTGCATCAGAGCGGCCAACATGAAGCGCTTTTTAATCGAAAGTGGCACACGGCCTTGCTTTTGGCGCATCCGATCTGGAGCCTTGCTTGGTTGAGGCAATTTGAGCAAATCCTGCACTTCCGCTTCTGAAATTTGTGCAAGCTCAGCGATTTTCTTACGCATGAACATTGCACTGCGCGGTGCAACAATCTGACGCAATATCGGCTCCGCATCATTCAAGAGCTTGACTCTGTCCTCTTGTGAAGCCAAAGGGTTATCCGCGCTTAAGTGTTGTATCAGATACTGTGACAATGGCATAGCTTTGGCCATTTCAGCTTCGAACTGTTCCCGCCCAAATTCACGCACATAACTGTCTGGATCGTGCTCCTTGGGCAAGAAGAGAAAGCGCAATTTCAACCCATCTGTCAGCGCCGGCAACGCATTCATCGCCGCTCGCCAAGCCGCCGTACAGCCCGCATTGTCTCCATCGAAACAGAACACGATTTCATCAGTCTGCCGCATCAGTTTGGTGATGTGAAATGGTGTGGTTGCTGTGCCCAGCGCCGCCACAGCATATTCGATACCGTACTGCGCCAGCGCTACCACGTCCATATAGCCCTCCACCACCAGCACGCGCCCGGCATCGCGAATCGCACGGCGCGCTTGGAAAAGGCCGTATAGCTCATGACCTTTTTGGAACAGCGGTGTTTCGGGTGAGTTGTAATATTTAGGTGTATCCTCCGGGTTGATGACACGCCCGCCAAATCCAATCACTTCTCCCTTCTGATTATGGATCGGGAACATGATGCGATCGCGAAAACGGTCATAGCGGCGCCCTTCGTCATTAGTCACCACCAGCCCAGCAGTGGTCAGCGCCTCGTTGTCGTACTGCGGGAATACGTTTTGCAGGTTCTGCCAGCCAGCTGGCGCATAACCAATCTGGAACTTGGCCGCAATCTGTCCACTCAAACCGCGCGCTTTCAGATAATCGATTGCACGCTGGGATTTTTTCAGCTCGACCTTGTAGTAATTGGCGGCCTGCTGCAAGACTTCCTGCAGACCAAGCGCTATTTGCTGTGTAGCCCGCCGGGCGTCACGCTCAGCTTGGGTCTTTTCTTCCTGGGGCACGATCATGCCGACACTTTTCGCCAGCTCGTGTATCGCCTCTACAAAGCTCATGCCATTATGCTCCATCAGAAAGCCGATAGCTGTGCCGTGCGCGCCACAGCCAAAGCAGTGATAGAACTGTTTGGTCGGGCTTACCGTAAAACTAGGGGATTTTTCATTATGAAAAGGGCAGCAGGCCTGATAATTGGCGCCAGCCTTTTTGAGCGGAACGGATTTATCGATGACATCGACGATATCGACCCTGTTCAATAAATCTTGGATGAATTGTTCCGGAATCATAATCCATGACTATAAAACAAAAAGGCCGCTAGTGCGCAGCCCAAAAGGTATATTTAATCATGCGCTTTCATTGTGAGGCGTGACGGTCTGGAAGCCGCATCCAGATTGGCCTGCAAGGCCATGCTTTATACAATGAAACACGCGCGCGAATCGCCCCGCCTTGTCAGCCCAGCTTGGCTTTGATCAAACCGGAAACTTTGCCCATGTCTGCACGACCAGCCACCAGTGGTTTGACAGCACCCACGACTTTACCCATATCTTTGGCACCGGCTGCGCCTGTCTCGGCAATCACTTTCTCGACAATCGCAGCAATCTCAGCATCGCTCAGCTGTTGCGGCATATAGGCTTGCAGTACGCCAACCTCGAACTTCTCCACATCAGCCAAATCATTGCGGCCAGCACCTTCATAAGCGGCAATGGAGTCCCGGCGCTGTTTGAGCATCTTCTCAATCACGCCTACCACGCCAGCATCATCCAGCTCGACACGCTCATCCACCTCACGCTGCTTGATAGCTGCCTGCAGCAGGCGAATCGCGCCCAGCTTAGCTGTATCCTTAGCACGCATAGCGGTTTTCATGTCTTCGGTAATCTGATTTTTTAAGCTCATGACAAATCCTCACAAATAAAAAAGGTGGCAAACGCCACCTTTTCAATACAAAACAGGAACTAAAACTTAGTACAGTTTAGTTGGCAGTGTTTGATTGCGCAGACGGCGATAAGTGCGCTTAACTGCAGCAGCCGCTTTGCGTTTGCGTTCCCAAGTTGGCTTCTCGTAAAACTCGCGTGCGCGCAGGTCATTGATCAAGCCAGTTTTCTCGATCAGGCGTTTGAAACGACGCAATGCAACGTCAAATGGTTCGTTCTCTTTTACACGTACGGAAGACATATTTATCGTAACCTTTAAAAATTATCTTACAGGCCACGTTGATGCGACCTTGAAAACCGCGTATTCTAACGCGTTAATTTTAGTTCTGCAACAAAAATATGCTTGTTTTAGGTATCGAATCTTCCTGCGACGAAACCGGCGTGGCACTTTACGACACTTCTGCCGGATTGCTTGCGCACACCCTGCACAGCCAGGTGGACATGCACGCTGATTACGGCGGAGTAGTGCCAGAGTTGGCATCGCGCGATCATATCCGCCGCGTGTTGCCGCTTACCCAAGCCGCACTGGATAAGGCCGGGAGAACTATACAAGACATCAACGCCATCGCCTATACGCAAGGCCCGGGGCTGGCAGGCGCGCTGTTGGTCGGCACCAGCATCGCACAGTCGCTGGCCTTTGCCCTAAACGTACCCAGCGTCGCCATCCATCATCTGGAAGGACATCTGCTCGCCCCGCTGCTGGAAGAAAACCCGCCCGCTTTCCCCTTTGTCGCTTTACTGGTTTCCGGAGGCCACAGCCAGTTGATGCGCGTGGATGGCATCGGCCAATATCAGTTGCTAGGCGATACGCTGGACGACGCCGCTGGTGAGGCTTTCGACAAAACCGCCAAACTGCTTGGCCTAGGCTACCCAGGCGGGCCACAATTGGCAAAGCTTGCCAACCAAGTCAAACAAGGTAACCCGCAGATCAAATTGCCACGCCCGATGTTGCACAGTGGTGATTTGGATTTCAGCTTTAGCGGCTTAAAGACAGCCGTTCTGACGCTAGTGAACGCTCACACTAACATGAGTGAAACCACGCGAGCGGAAATTGCTTGGGAGTTCCAGGAATCTGTCACCGAGATTCTAACTGCCAAATGCCTGACCGCACTCAAGCAAACCAAGCTGAAGAACCTGATCGTCTCCGGCGGCGTAGGTGCCAACTTGCGCCTGCGTGAGAGGCTTAGCCAAGCAGCGCAGCAGCGCGGTTATAGTGTGCGCTACCCAAGACTGGAATTCTGCACCGACAACGGCGCAATGATTGCTTTTGCCGGCGCGATGCGCCTGAAAGCAATGCAAATTGAAAAGCAGGATTACGCATTTAGCGTGCGGCCAAGATGGGACCTGGCCGACCTGCAAGCGCCTTAAGCTTTTTTCTTGAATCCTTGTTCCGTACCCGCCAGCAGTTTCTTGATATTGCTTCTATGCCGCCAAATCAGGAAAGCCGCCAGCACCAGCACCATGAGCACATAATCATGGTAAGGCGTCAGCAGAAAATAGGCGTACACTGGCGCCAACAGCGCCGCCACGATTGCCGCCAGTGACGAATACTTGGACAGCATGAACACCACCAGCCAGGTCACCAACGCCGCCAGCGCCAGCAAAGGCGAGATCGCCAGCATCACGCCCAGCGCAGTCGCCACGCCCTTACCACCTTTGAATTTATGGTAAATCGGGTACAAGTGCCCAAAAAACACCGCCAGCCCAACCGATGCGACCACCCACATCAGCATATTGGATTGCAGCGCCAGCCAGACCGGGAACCAGCCTTTAAAAGCATCACCCAGCAAAGTGAGTATCGCCGCCATTTTGTTGCCGCTGCGCGCCACATTGGTCGCCCCCGGGTTGCCGCTCCCCACCGTGCGCGGGTCGGGCAGGCCATAAAGCTTGCTAATCAAGATACCAAACGAAATAGAACCCAGCAGATAAGCAGCCACTATCCAGATGATGGGGACTAGTGTGACGGGAATAAAACCTAACTCATCCATAATAATTTGCTCTAAAATCCAATCATAACATTCTAAACCATCGCAAATCCGGGACAAAATTTTGGACAAAATATTTATCAGCGAACTCAAGGTGCAAACCAAACTGGGCGTGCCGGAATGGGAACGCATGACGCCGCAAACCGTGGTGCTGGATATCGAAATCGGCCATGATTTAAGCAAAGCCGGCAAAAGTGACGCCATTGCCGACACCATCGACTACGGCACAATCGTCACCCGCATCCGCGAAACTTTAACGGAACACAGCTTTCAGCTTGTCGAAGCACTTGCCGAACATGTATGCAAGCTGATTTTCAAGGAATTCGGCGTCAAAGAAATAGCCATCAAAGTCAGCAAACCGGGGATTTTGGCGGGCGTGAAGGCGGTAGGTGTCGAGGTTAAACGCAGCAACTGAAGGCTTATTCTTCGTTTTCAAATGTAAAAGCCAATGCCAAATTGTCACCTTTCTTGGGAAAAGCTTTATAAGAGGCTTGAGCATAAGCTGGGTTAAATGGCGAGGACTGTTTGAGCGCTGAAAGCGCGAGTTCCGCAGCCGTACCAGCGTTGTGCTAAGACCGAAGGAGGAGAGCGGCAGCGGGGCGAGGCCGGCAACTTCTTAAGTTCCCTCACATACGCGCGCATTCATTATTCAAACACCTGCCCTGAAAGCCAATCTGGATAAGGCTTCCAGGCTAATGCTTTAAAAAATTAAAAATCAGCCGCGCGGATGATGCACGCTGTGTAACTGCTTCAACCGCTCCCGTGCCACATGCGTGTAAATCTGCGTGGTGGAGATATCCGCATGCCCCAGCAGCATTTGCACCACGCGCAAATCGGCGCCGTGATTGAGCAGATGCGTGGCAAAGGCATGGCGTAGCACATGCGGTGAGATGTGCTTGTGGATGCCAGCCTGTAACGCATAACGCTTGATGATGTGCCAGAAGGCCTGCCGTGTCATGCCCTGAGCGCGGTTGGTGACGAACAGCGCATCACATAGTCGCTTCTGCAACATCTCCGGCCGGGCGATTTTGACGTATTTGTCTATCCAGTCCGCCGCCTCTTGCCCCATGGGCACCAGCCGCGTCTTGCTTCCCTTGCCGGTAACGCGCACCACACCATCCTGCGTGCTGACCTCGTTGACCTGAATACCCACCAGCTCGCTCACGCGCAGACCACTGGCATACAACAACTCCAGCATCGCGCGGTCGCGTAGCCCCATGGCTTCGCCAGCGTTGGGTGCGTTTAACAGGTCTTCTACTTCTTGCTCACTCAGACTTTTGGGCAGGCTGCGGGCAATCTTGGGCGCTTCTATCTGCAGTGTGGGGTCGGTTTGCACCAGATTCTCGCGCAAGCAGTAGCGGTAAAAGCGCCGTAACGTGGCTATCAGCCGGTTGATGCTGCGCGGTTTGCTTTGCGGGAATTTGACGGCGAGATATTGCTGGATATCGGCCTGGCTGACCGCCAGCAAACCCTTTTTGTGCCATTGCGAAAAGTGGGCCAAATCGCTGCGGTAGGATTCCAGTGTGTTTTTGGCCAGCCCGTCTTCCAGCCAGAGATGATCGACGAATGCGTCTATTTCAGCCGTGTCTTGCTGACCACTGCCGGCTACGCTCAAATGCGGACGCCCTCGTGCTTGAGCAGCCACTGTTTGATTTTCATGCCCCCATCCACCCCGCGCATGAAGCCGCCGAGGCCATTTTTAGCGACGACACGATGGCAAGGCACCACCAATGGCAAATGGTTTGCGCCACAAGCATTGGCAACTGCACGCGGGCCTGAACCCAGCATTTCTGCAATCTCGCTGTAAGTGAGCACTTGCCCACATGGGATGCCGCCGATGATTTGCCAGACTTTCTGCTGGAATGGCGTACCTTTGAAAATCAAAGGCAAATTGAAGTCGTTGCGCGGATTATTGAAATACGCCTCAATCTGATCCACCACACGCTGCACGGTTTTGTTCTCGGCAGACTTGAGCGCTTGCTTTTCTGGCAGCAGCTCGATAAAGATTTGCACCCCTTGTATTGCGATACCCACGGCACCAAATGGCGCAGCAATCACAGCATCGAACGGCTGATGTTTTTTATTGGCAGACATACGCTTAATTTACTGAATCGGCAAAATGTTTGCAATAAAAAACCCGCTTGCATCTGACAAGCGGGTTTTGTTGGCTGATAAGCGGTTGCTTATTCTGCAGCTTCTGGCGCCATGACTTCTTTTTCACGCGCAACCAGTTTCTCTTTAATGCGTGCAGATTTACCGGAACGCTCACGCAAGTAGTACAACTTGGCACGACGTACGTCACCGCGGCGTTTCAGCTCGATGCTGGCAATCAGCGGGGAGTAGGTTTGGAATGTACGCTCTACGCCTTCACCGGAAGAAATCTTACGCACGATGAAAGAGGAGTTCAGGCCTTTGTTACGTTTGGCGATTACTACGCCTTCGTATGCCTGCACACGTTTACGGTTACCCTCAACCACGTTTACACCTACCACAACAGTGTCGCCTGGGGCGAAGTTAGGGATAGTTTTGTTCAAACGAGCAATTTCTTCTTGCTCTAGCATTTTGATAATATCTGCCACTTGTAGCTCCTTTTAATTATGAGGGTGCTTGTTCCTGCTCTATCTCAGAGAGCAGCCGAGCTTCCTCTTTCGTCAACGACCTTGCGGCCAATAAATCCGGGCGTTTAGCCCTTGTCAAAGCCAGCGACTGTTTCAATCGCCATGCCTTAATCTTTGCGTGGTTGCCAGATCTCAATACTTCTGGCACCGTTAATCCTTCAAACACTTCCGGCCGCGTATAGTGCGGATAATCCAGCAAGCCATTTACAAACGAATCCTCTGCCGCCGAATCCGCATCACCCAGCGCACCAGGCAATTGCCGCACAATCGCATCGATCAGCGTCATCGCGGGCAATTCGCCACCGCTCAACACATAATCGCCGATGGAGATTTCCTCATCCACCAATGTATCCAGCAACCGCTGATCTACGCCTTCATACCGGCTCGCCAGCAGAACCAACCCCTGCTTACCCGCCAGCTGCATCACCTTTTCATGCGTCAACGGCTTACCGCGCGGCGAAAGGTGTATCACATAAGGCTGCAATCTTTCGGCCTGCTGCACTTGTTTCGCTTGGCGAATCGCCTGAGCCAATGGCTCTGCCAGCATCACCATGCCAGGGCCGCCGCCATAGGGTCTGTCATCAACTGTTTTATGCACATCCTGCGTGAAATCACGCGGATTGGTCACCTGCAAGCTGTAAATGCCTTGCTTGAACGCCCTTGCGGTGATGCCGCAATCCGTGATTGCAGCAAACATTTCCGGAAACAGGCTGATGACGTCGAAGCGCATACCCGTTTGCTAAAATGTCGCGTCCCAATCGACCTGAATCTGTTTTGCATCCAGATCGACGTTTAGAACCACCTGCCCGATGAACGGGATTAGGCGCTCCTGCTTTGTTGCTTTGTCCGTAACCACCAGCACATCGTTAGCACCGGTCTCGAACACATCCGTTACCTCGCCAAAATCTATTTCCTGCAGATTTTTGACACCCAGCCCAATCAGATCGGACCAGTAATACTCATCTTTGCCCGGCATCGGCAGCGCCTCTCTGGGCACCGCCACCAGCTTGCCTTTCAGGGCAAACGCCGCATCCCGATCGTCCACTCCGCGCAGTTTGACCAGCAGCACATCGTTGTGGATCTTTGCATTGACCGGCACATAATCTTGCCATTCATCACCACGGCCGATTTGCCAAGTGGCATACTGCAACAGACCATCCAGCGCTTCGGTATCGGGCAGAACTTTTACCCAACCCAAAACGCCATAGGGCGCGGCGATTTTTCCCATCATCACCAAACGCCCCATTTTATTTTGTTCGCTCATAGCGGTGTCTATGCTACGAGGCTGCGTCCATGCAAATGGACGAGCAATCGATTATTCGGCAGCAGGTGCTTCAGCTGGCGCTGCAGCAGCAGCGGCCTCTGCGGCGGCTTTGGCAGCGGCAGCTTCAGCAGCAGCTTTTTCAGCCTCGGCTTTAGCAGCGGCTTCGGCTTCAGCCTTGATCTTTGCTGCAGCTTCTGCGGCAGCTTTAGCCTTGGCAGCTTCAGCTTTAGCGATGTCTTTCGCTTTTTGTGCTTCGATAGCCTCTGGGCCTTTAGCGTGGAATTTCACCAAACGTGCCACGGTATCAGACATTTGCGCACCGTTGCTAGTCCAGTGATTTAAACGCACATTGTCGATACGCAAAGTATCGGCAGCCACTTTGGCAGATGGATTGTAAAAACCAACGCGCTCGATGAAGCGACCATCGCGACGGTTACGTGAATCAGCGACTACAACGTTGTAAAACGGGCTTTTTTTAGAGCCACCACGTGATAAACGAACTACGACCATAATGAAATCTCTTTAAATTGTTCTGCAGAAAGGCGCGGATTATACGTTATTTTTATCTAACTTGGCAACCAGAATCATGTAAAAAGCGCACAAAAACAAACAACTAATTTGTCACATAGCGCGTCACGTCCGGCAGATGGGCGCTGGCAAAGCCTTCGCGTCGCAACCGGCAGGAATCGCATTTGCCGCAGGCGCGGCCTTGCGTGTCAGCCTGGTAGCAGGATACCGTCTGGCTGTAATCCACGCCCAGCCTGGTTCCCAGCGCGATGATCTGCGCTTTGGTCATATCGATCAACGGCGCATGGACAGTGATTTTATGGCCTTCCACCGCGCTTTTGGTCGCCAGATTCGCCATCGCCTGGAATGCCTGGACATACTCGCCGCGACAGTCGGGATAGCCGGAATAGTCCAGCGCATTGACGCCGATAAAGATATCCTGCGCAGCCAGTACTTCCGCCCAGGCCAGGGCTAGCGAGAGCATGATGGTATTGCGTGCCGGCACGTAAGTGACCGGAATACCCTGCGTCGGACTTTGCGGCACGGCAATCTTTTCGTCGGTCAGCGCCGAGCCGCCAAACAGGCTCAAATCCAGCTGCACCGTTTTATGCTCTGCAGCACCCAGGGTATGTGCGATATTTTGCGCAGCCTGCAACTCGGCAATATGACGCTGGTGATAATCCAGACTCAGGCAATAACAATCGTAGCCTTGCGATTTGGCATAAGCCAGCACGGTGGCAGAATCCAGTCCGCCGGAAAGTAAAACGACTGCCTTTTTATTCAAATTCTTCATTATGTATACAATAGCCCTAGAGGCCTTATTCTATGCACCTTTCGGACATGCAGTTCTTACAATGAAACTCACGCCCATACGTAAGTAAGTCATACACCTTGTTTTTCGCCCCACAAGATTTTGTGGAGTTGTATCTGCATCCGTACCGGCAGCTTATCTTCCAGCACCCATGCAGCCAAAGTTTCCGCTGGTAAATCGTGAAATGCCGGCGAAAACAATACCGGACATTTGTCTGCAAGGCGCAGCTCGGCTAACTTGGCTTTAGCCCAATCATAATCAGCACGATTGCAAATGACGAACTTGATTTCATCCTTTGCATTCACATGGTTGATATTATCCCAGCGCATATTCTTCTCTTCACCGGATGCGGGGGTCTTCACATCCAGAATCACCGAAACGCGCGAATCCACTTTGGAGATATCCATCGCACCCCCCGTCTCCAGTGACACGCTGTAGCCCGCATCACACAAAGCTTGCAGCAGGGCGTGGCATTCTTTCTGTGCCAGCGGCTCGCCGCCGGTAACACACACATAACGCGCACCATAACTGGCCACTTGCTGCAAAATATCGGTAATCTCCATATTGCGACCACCGCTGAACGCATACTCGGTATCACAATAGACGCAGCGCATTGGGCAGCCTGTCAGACGTACAAACACCGTCGGCAAGCCCATGCGACTGGTCTCGCCTTGCAGTGAATAAAAAATTTCGTAAACTTTCAGTGCCATAAAAAAAGAAAGCGCCAACGATAGTTGGCGCTATTTTACCTGATGTAAATCAATACCCGTTACTTGATGCCTTCCAGCAACTTCAGGCGTTTTTGCGCATTCGGCGTCACGGCTGCATCTGGATATTTGCTAACCAAATCCTTCAGCGTCTTCTTGGCAGCACCTACCAAGCCAAGTTGAATCTGGCAATTCGCCTGGTTATACATGGCATCCGGCACCTTGGGGCTTTGCGGATATTGGTCTATCACTTTTTGCTGGGTCGCAATGGCCGACTTGTAGTTCTTCAGTGCAAATTGGGAGTAACCCAAGCCATACATCGCATCAGGCACGAACTTGCTATTTGGGTAATCTTTCAGGAAGGTATCGTAAGCGGCGAACGCCTCTTTATGCTTGCCGGAGCGACTCAATTCCTCTGCCTCGGCAAATGCTTTCGCATCCTTCTCTTCTACCACGGGAGCAGGTGCCGGGGCTGCACTTGAAGCAGGCACCTGCGAGGCACCACTCTCCAGCTTGCGCAAACGGCCATCCGTATCCGCATACAAGTCCTTCTGACGCTGTTGCGCGAGCTCGAGTTGGTGGTTCGTCACTTCCAGATCACCTTTCAAGCGTGCCACCTCCTGCTTGAGCAGTTCGATCTGGTTCTGCATATCTGCCAGCCCGCCACCCTGCACGATAGCCTCTATTGCTGAGATACGCTTTTTCAGATCGTTGATGGCCGCCTGATGCACTTCGTCGCTGGCAATACTCTTGGCCTCGACGTCCAGTATCTTCTTACGTGCTTCCTTGTCATCGAACAGCGCTGCTTGAGCAGCAAAAGCACCCGTCAAGCAGACCAACGCCACTAACGCAGAAATCAACCGCATTATTCGCCCTCGTAAACGATATCTACGCGACGGTTAGGCTGGAAGCAGTTCTCGTCCGCACAATTCTGCGTAGCTCGCTCTTCGCCGTAACTTACGGTTTCAATCTGCTTGTCCTGAACGCCCAACAAGTTCAACGATTTCTTGACTGCGACAGAGCGGCGCTGACCGAGAGACAGGTTGTATTCACGGGTACCGCGCTCATCGGTATTGCCCTGCAGAATCACTTTGGCATTACCATTAGCCAGCAGATATTTAGCATGCGCTTCGACCAATGGACGGAACTCGGCTTTCACAATATCACTGTCAAAATCAAAATAGATATTACGTTTTGACAAAATATTATTCGGATCTTTCAATGGATTATTGCCAGCGTTGTTAGCATTACTGTCTACCACCACCTCTTTCACGCCACTGGTATCTGCCGTCGAAGCGCCATCAGCTGGCTTAGTAGCAGCGCTCGGACTCTTATCTTCAACAGCAGCAGGTTTGTCTGCCATAGGCGTACTTTTACACGCCACTAACAAGGCCGAAGCTACCGCTACCAAGATCAGTTTACTATTCAATGGTTTTAACATATCACTCCTCTTTCTCCCCATTCTGGGGTATTGCCCTTGTTTATCGAATTTACTGCCTATTATTATTCAATCGCATTATTTTAGCGTTGGTCCCCAGGCAGGCTCGCGCACATCCCCGCTCGATTCGCTCAAACGCTGGCGTACTTTGCCATCTGCAGAAACTGCTGCCAAGGTGCCACGACCACGTAACTTGGTCGCATACAGAATCACGCGACCATTTGGCGCAAAGCTAGGTGATTCATCCTGACTGCCTTCACTGAGCAATTGCACTTGGCCACTGGGCAGGTCTTGTGTTGCCACTCGGAACTTTCCACCATCATTGCGAATATACGCTAAACTTTTACCATCAGGTGAAAAACGTGGACTCACATTGTAGGCTCCTTCAAAGGTAACGCGGGCTGGTTCTCCACCGCTAGCAGCAACCTTATATATTTGCGGCCTGCCACCCCGGTCCGACGTGAAATATATCCAATTGCCGTCCGGCGAGAAGACCGGCTCGGTATCAATCGCATTACTCTTGGTGATCTGTTTCAAACCGCTACCATCCTCGTTAATTGTGTAGATTTGTGAGTTCGCTCCATAGGTCAACACGATAGCAAGCTTGCTGCCATCAGGCGCCCAGGCCGGGGCACTGTTGTTGCCTTTGAAGTTGGCCACGATCTTTCTTTCGCCGGTATTCAATGATTGCACAAACACGATAGGTTTTTTCTTTTCAAACGACACATAAGCCATTTTTTCACCATTTGGCGACCAAGCCGGCGAAATGATAGGCTCGTTCGATGACACCAGAGGCTGCGGATTATAACCATCTGCATCTGCCACCATCAGTGCATAACGTTTGCCGGATTTGTTAACATACGCAATCCTGCTGGAGAAGAACCCATTCTCGCCTGTCAGTTTTTTGTAGATCATATCGGAGATTTTGTGCGCGGTATGGCGAAACTGCCCTGTTGTGGCCTGATAATCGACATCTGCCAGAATGCCTTGCTTCAGCACATCTAGCAACTGTACATGCACATTGAATTTACCTGCCCCCAAAGGCCGAATTTCACCGACAGTCATCGCCTGCGCCTGCAATGCCGCCCATTCCGGATATTTCACCTGCGTCACGCTAGTCGGCAAGTTTGCCATCCCGCGCGTTTCCAGTGCACGAAACAACCCGCTACGCTGAAGGTCTGCGGCGATGATCTCATGCAGATTATCCTTGGCTGGCACTTCTGGTGATTTACCAAAAGGCAAAATCGCGATTGGGATTTGCTGCGCACCGCCGCCGCTGATCTCTATCTCGAGTGCCGCATTGACATGAGTAGCAAGGCCTAAGAAGAGGCCAAAAATAAACGTTCTCAATAGCTTCATCATTGCGTTGGTTATTCCGGTCTAGAAAAAGTTCGTTGCATTCTTACTCAATTCCACCAGCCATGCCAGACTTATTTACACTTTGTTACAAGTGTTACCGTTCATTAACAGACCCTAATCATTAGGCCTGAATTTGAGCCTGGTATTCCTGAATTGAGCGAACAAACTCGCATCACTTGGCACGGGCAATGGCTCAGAAGCGATAATAGCCCGCTCTACAGCTTCATCACACGCAGGACTGCCACTGGATTTGACCAATTTGGGTGTACCGCTTAATTCACCTGTGGGCAGCAAAGCAATCTCGAACCGAAGTTCAGGATTGCCATCCCCGCACAAGGTTTTGTTCACATTTCCGCGAATCTTGGCCTTGATCTTGTCTGTGTATTCGCCTATTACACTAGCGTTAGCAGAAGCCTTTGCAGCATTTTCATGTGCTGTACTTTCGCTACTGACCTCTGCCTGTATCTTTTTCAGGGCCTCATTGTCAGGCTTTTCATGCGACATATCTTCATCGCGCATCGCCTGCAACAACTTTTCCCGCTCTTTCTTCTTCTCTAAATCGGCTAGCTTTTTCTCTTCGATTTTCTTTTGTTCCTGCCGCTTAGCCTCTTCCTGTTTTTGCTTTTCAGCCAATTCTTTCTTTTTCTTATCCAGCTCGATGTCGGCCTTCTCCTCAACTTTTGGCTGCGGCTTTTCTTGCACGACAGGTTTAGGTTCTGGCTTGGGTTCCGGTTTTTCTTCGACGACAGGCCTAGGCAGCGGCGGTGGAGGTGTCAATTTGGGGGCAGGCAACTTATCCCATAACTCCACTTCAGTCACATTGAGGATTTGATGAGCGGACTTCCAGTTAAAAGAAATCAGCATTCCGCCCAGCAACGCAAGGTGCACCAGCACGGCAAGCGCGCCTGCTTTGACTTTATCGGGGTCTTCGTGCTTTCTGAACATATGCTACATGGCAGGTTTAAATAGCAAACCCACTTTGTCCACCTTGGTTTGTTTCAACAAGTCCATGACTTCTATCACCTTGCCATAGGGTGTCTTTTCATCAGCTCCCACTACCACGGCACGAGGGGATTTTTTCAGCTGCTGCTTGATCGTAAACAGTAATTGGTCGCGCCCCATTTTCTTTCCATCCAATTCTGTAGCACCATCCTTATGTACAGTCACAACGATAGGCGCGCCACTTTGCTTGAGCGCTTGTCCGACTTTCGGCAATTCGAGCACGCCTGGATTCGTCATCGGCGCAGTCACCATAAAAATCACCAGCAATACCAAAGTGACGTCGATATATGGAACGACATTGATTTGATTCATCATGCGGCGTTTACGGGTTCTGCTCATGACAAAACTCCTTATGATTTGCGCTGAAGGATATTCGTAAATTCTTCCATAAAGCTCTCATAGCGTATGGACAACCTATCCACCTTGCTTGCGAAACGGTTATAAGCGATCACCGCTGGAATCGCTGCGAACAATCCGATTGCGGTTGCCACCAGCGCCTCCGCAATCCCCGGCGCCACTTGGCTCAATGTGGCCTGTGCCACGCTGGACAATCCGCGGAAAGCATTCATGATGCCCCATACTGTCCCAAACAGGCCGATATATGGACTGACAGAGCCGACCGAGGCAAGAAAAGGCAAGTGTGCATCCAAATTATCCAGCTCGCGATTATAGGCGGCTCGCATCGCGCGGCGCGCGCCCTCCATCACATCGCTGACTTCCATACGGCCCTGTTGTTTGTGCCGAATAAACTCATTGAACCCAGCCTCAAAAATACTGGCCATACCTTGGGGTTTTCGGCGACCGACGGTGAGTCCATCATACAGCTTGGTCAGGTCGCCACCAGACCAGAACGCATTCTCAAAGTTCTCCGCATCAGCCTCAGCGCGCTTGAGTGAGAATATCTTGATAAAGATGTACCACCACGAAGCCAATGAAGTAATCAGCAAAATCAGCATCACCAGTTGCACAGGCAGGCTGGCTCCGGAAATCAATGACAAGAATGACATATCATGGGCGACATTCATGCGGGCTCCATTAAATTTTTCGATATGGTTGAAGAAATCGCCTGCTGAATCGGGACAGGGATAGCCGTTGGTTTAAAAGTATGTGCATTGACACAAGCTACCCGGACTTGGGCTTCTATCAAGGTTTCGTCATTACGAAGAATCTGTTGTGCGAATTGGATGCTGCTGCGCCCAAGGTCTACTATGGACAAATGTACTGAAAGGCTATCGTTGAATCTTGCCGGCTTTTTAAACTGGATTTCCAGGCTATGTACCACAATCACAATATGCAATTCGTCGCGCAATGTGGTTTGTTCGTATCCTAGATGACGTAACCATTCTGTCCGTGCACGCTCTAGAAAATTCAAATACTGGCTATGATAAACAACGCCGCCAGCATCTGTGTCTTCGTAATAGACACGAACTGGCCAATCAAACACGCTCACTGCTGCCATAACTCGCCATTGGCCAAATTGCCCGGAGCTGCAAGCCCAAAATGCTGATAGGCAGAGGCTGTAGCCACTCGACCACGTGGCGTGCGCATCAAGTAGCCCTGCTGGATAAGATAAGGTTCGAGCACATCTTCAATCGTATCCCGCTCTTCACCTATCGCTGCTGCTAAATTGTCCAAGCCAACCGGGCCGCCACCGAATTTTTCCAGCACCGCCAGAAGCAACTTCCTGTCCATCACATCAAAGCCCAGCTTGTCTACATCTAGCATTTTCAACGCTGAGTCGGCAATGTCCGCATTAACTTCGCCATTGGCTTTGACTTGGGCAAAGTCGCGCACACGACGCAACAACCGATTGGCAATACGCGGCGTGCCACGTGAGCGTCTGGCAATCTCCAAAGCGCCGGCATCGGTCATGTCGACATCTAGCAGACCTGCGCTGCGCTGCACAATCCTTCCCAACTCTTCCGCGCTGTAAAACTCCAGGCGAGACACGATACCAAAACGATCACGCAAGGGATTGGTCAACATCCCGGCCCGCGTGGTGGCACCTACCAGCGTGAATGGCGGCAAATCGAGCCGTACGCTGCGCGCCGCAGGGCCTTCGCCTATCATGATATCCAGCCGGTAATCTTCCATGGCCGGATAAAGAATCTCTTCTACAACCGGGGATAGGCGATGAATCTCGTCGATGAATAGCACATCATTTGGCTCAAGATTGGTCAGCAGCGCTGCCAAATCTCCGGCACGTTCCAGCACAGGGCCAGAAGTCTGACGCAGATTGACGCCCATTTCTCTGGCGATTATATGGGCCAGCGTGGTCTTTCCTAACCCGGGCGGCCCAAACAGCAGCACATGGTCCAGAGCCTCCTGACGTGTACGCGCAGCATGAATGAATATTTCCAGTTGGCCACGTGCTTTTTCCTGCCCGACATATTCATCCAGCACTTTCGGGCGCAAGGCACGCTCTATGGCTTCTTCTTGTGGGCCGGCTGTTGCTGGGGCAATGAGACGATCTGTTTCAATCATGGCGGTGTCTGTAGTAAAACACCGCTATTATGTATTTAAACCAGTAAATTTCTCAATCAATTTTTTGATAGCCACAGGCGCACCCAGATGCATGCCTTGGCCATAATGTATGCCGATCGCGCGCAGCTCATCCAGCACCGCGTCACTCTCAACGAATTCCGCTACTGTCTTGATGTTGAGGGCTTCTGCGACACTATGGATGGACTGCACCATCGCATGGTCGATCTTGTTGGTATGCATTTCCCTGACAAAAGAACCCTCGATTTTCAAATAATCAACTTCAAAATTCTTGAGATACATGAACGAAGACATCCCGCTACCAAAGTCATCCAGCGCGAACTTGCAACCTATTTTCCTGAGCGCAGTGAAAAGATTGATGGTGTTCTTCAGGTTCACGATCGCAGAGGTCTCCGTGATCTCAAAACAAATGCCGCTCGGAGGAATCGCATAGATAGCAAATTGTTCACGAATGAACCCCAGCAAGCTCTTGTCGCTAAGCGATGTTCCGGACAGATTAACCGAAAACAGATAATTGCAATTATCGCGACAGACATCCAGCAATTGCCGGTAAGCAGCAAATGTATTTTTAATCACCCAACGGTCAATGTTGGGCATCAGATGATAACGTTCCGCAGAAGAAATAAAAGCTGTTGGCATCACCAACTGCCCTGAAGCGTCGAATTTACGTATCAATACCTCGTAATGCTGGAGTGCTTTTTCTTTCGCGCTAGCATGGTGGCTTAACGGCACGATTGGCTGGCAATACAAGACAAATTGCTCATCATCGATACTGCTGGTGATATCTGAAACCACAGCCACCGCACTCTGACGCTGCATCATTTCGATATCTCCCGCACTGTAGAGATAACTCTGGTTCTTGCCCGCTTTTTTAGCTGAATAACATGCCGCATCAGCCGCCTGCATGATGCTGCTGGAGCTCTGAAAACTTGAATCGATCACCACCATGCCGATGCTGAGGCCTACATTAAACACTTTATCTTCATGCACAAACCGGTAATCGCGCACAAGCTTGAGCAAATCGTTACATATCTGCTGGGCATCGCTTAAACTGCAATTCTCAAGCAGCAATCCAAACTCGTCCCCACCCACACGGGCCAAGGTATCCTTATCTCTCACACGATGTGCGAACAACACGCTGATCTGCTTCAACAGTTCATCGCCGGCACCATGCCCGCAAGTATCATTCACCAGTTTGAACTGGTCGAGATCCAAGTAACACAACACATGCTGTGGCCTTGCTTCCGCCAACTCACTCAAAACCCGATCCAAACGGCTTTCAAACTCGCGTCGATTAATCAACCCTGTCAAATCGTCATGTTGCGCCTGATACCTCAACATGTCCGTTGCTTCGTGGATCCTTTCCTGCATATTGTCATAGGCAGACCGCAGGCTTTTAGCCATCGAGTTAAAGCCTTTTTGCAGCGTACCTAACTCACCAGAAGAATTTTCCTTAATCGTGTGGGTGTATAACCCTTCACCCACCTTATTGACGGCCCAGGCAATCTCCTGGATAGGCTTGGTAATGTTGCGGCCAATCTGCCAGGCGATAAGTGCGCTCAGCAGCAAGCCGAAACCACCGATTGCAAACATCTTGGCAATCAGGCTTTTTTTCAGATTAAGCAACGACTGGTTGTTCAGTGTCACATAGATACGGCCGATTTCAAGGCTGACAGGCTTTTTTTTCTCCGTCAACAGTTGATCTTCCAGAGAAGTGTAATCCTCAATCTCCACCAAACTTCTATAGACAGGTGATGTGAACACCATGACATTATCAGCCTTGAGAAAGTCTGCATGCGCTTCTTGCATACTGGAAATGTACCGTGTCGGAATCGGGCGGCCGCTCAAAGCCAGTGCTTGCCCATACTTATCTGTCACCAACACTGCACTGATATCCTCATCGCTGGAAAGCGCCTGGTTAGCAAGCTTCTGCAGCATGTTGTGGTTGCCGGAAATAACTCCATACTCAGCCGATGGCGCTAATTGGGCGGCAATAATTCGACCCCGGTCCTCCAGCGATTGATCCAGCAACTTGAACACATTCGATATCGCATACCCAGCCAAGATGATTGCAAACAGCACGGCCGGTAAGGTACCCAGCAATATCACCCGACCCTTGATACCAAAATTTCTCATGGCTGCTGCTCCAGTTGTAGCAGTTTCTTTTCCACCGCATCTTCGTTCGATACAGCGATAGTTAGCGACCGCGCTACTTGTTGATTGATGCTGACTGAAAAATATTTAGGCGCTTGTGGCGGCAAAAGTTGATTTTGCGATTGCTGTGACAATGCAGTCAGTTCCACTGCCTGCCTGGCCAACTGCGCAGTAGTGCTGTACACCGCCGCCAGCGCGCCAGCCTTGACATATGACTGCGAAAATCCAAAGACTGGTTTCTGGTAACGGTATGATGTCAATAAAATAGGTTGCACGGTTTCACGGCTATATATGATCGGATCTGGTATAGCCAATAGCACATCATTTGTCTGAAGTATCTGATTCAACTTGGGGATGAGCTCAGTTTCTTGTTTCAGGCTTTCAGCACCAATCTGCAAACCGCTCTTTTCAGCACCTTCTCTTAGCGCATCGACGTTGTGGACAGATGTATCGCTAAGCAAGATTCCGACTTTTTTGGACTCTGGCAGCATGGTTTTAACTAACGCCATCTGTCTAGTGTAGGGCTGATCAAGCACAATTGCGCTGAAGTTACCCAAGTCGCGTCGGCTTTTCTCCATCACTGAATTGAATACAGGCAACGGGATGAACACACCTAAAACAGGGGTGGTAGGCTTCAGTTTACTAGAAGCCTCAAAAGCATTTACACCTAATGCAATCACCAACTCACTGTTTTCTGCCACCACTAGCTTTTCTGAATCGCTCAGGTCGATCAACTTAACCTTGAGCGCGGAATATTGGCTGTTGGCCAGCTCTCGCTTAAACTCCTCCACAAAGGACAGGTTAGCCTGTGTAGGCGCGCTCATCACGATGGTGATACCGGTAAATGCATGCACCAGAATTGGAGCGCAGAAAACCACAAGCAACGCAAAGCGTGCTGCTAGCGCATGCAGATTGAATATTTTTTTGTTCTTCAAAACAAAAGGTAAGTTAAAACTTCTAAAAATCTAATTTCACATTTAAACGCGCACGGCGTTTTGCTTCGTTATAATCCGCAAATTCCAAGTAGTGGTCGTTAAACAGATTCTCGACCACCAGCGACATCTCGCCACCCACATTTCCCTGTTTGAATTTACGCGCAATTCTAAGGTCAGATTTTCTTATTAAATCGACCGGATCACCATCACCCAATTGGGTAGTCTGCCCAACCTGATAGTACGCCAAACTAGCATCCCAATCTGCGTTAAAACGCTGTGTAATCAAGGCGCTAAAGCTGTTGCTGGGCATGGACTTCGGAAAATTCTTTTTAAGGTTCGGATGTGTTTCTCGAATGCTTACATGCGCATAGTTGAACAACAGACGGGTATTCTCACCAAGCTTCCAGTCCGTCTGCAACTCTACACCCTCAACCGCCGCATCCCCTGAGTTCAAGCCGGTATCGACCTCACCATTCTTGTTGAGCAAAGCTACTCCAGCAGGAACGGTAAAATCCGTCCGGGTATCAAAACGTATCACGTCTGAGATACGATCGCTGAACACCCGCGCATCTAGACTCAATGCACCAATCCTTCCGACATAACCGACTTCTCTGGAAACGATCTGCTCAGGATCAACGTTTCCAGTATTCGCGGTCAGCTGCAACAACAAGGCTTGTGGCAATGGAGCAGCTAATGTGGTCGGTAGATAGTATCTGTTATTAAATTTCTCTTCGTAATAATTCGGCGTGCGCAAAGCACTGGATATGCCTGCGCGAATGGCATGCTGTGGATGTGGTTTGAAATTCAGGCTGACCCGCGGGGAAACATCCGTACCGGTAAAATCATTATGCTCCAGCATGGCGCCTCCATTTACTGTCCACATCGGGTGCGGACGCCATTCTACGTGACCGAACAAACGCTGCAGGTCAAACCGGTCGGTCTTTCTCGTGGACAGATAAAAAGGTGCGTACATGGTGTCGTGACGCACACTGCCGCCCCAGACCACGCGTATGTTGTTACCAACAGCAAAGGTATGCTGCGCCTCGATATCCGTACGTTCACTTACCACATCATTGTTGATATACAGCCGATTATTAACCAAATTGTTTGCCACGATGGCCGGCACGCCTAGGCCGATCAGCACGGGGGGCAAAAAAACTGATGTCGTGGCATCGTCAGACCGGTCATAGCTATGATACGCCTGCAACTGTAATTCGCTGTCATCGCTCAGATGACTCTTCCAGCGTGCCAAACCGTGAAAATTGCTGATATCTTTAGTGCGCGGCAGAAAAACTATCGGATCTTCGTTGATGTTGCCTTCACCTCGCTCGCCATCTGTTGCACCAAACTCAAGTTCCAGACTGTTATTCAGATCAATCTGATAATCGGCTTGTGCGTTGAGAAAACGGGTACGCTTAAAATCGTTACGACGTTGCCAGCCATCATCCTGACGATACCCCAAGGTCGCGCGATATACCCAATCACCAGACTTGCCAGCGTGCCGGTAAAACGCTTCGTTTCTGCCGTTGCCATGGGTCAACAAGGTAGAGTTTCCCGAGATTTCCGAAGGGTGCTGCGTAATGATATTGATAGTAGCGAAGAATGCATTAGCCCCATAGCTGGCAGCGTTGGGACCACGGGTCACTTCGATGCGTTCGATATCTATCAAGGCCACAGGCAGCTCGCTCCATTTCACGCCGCCAAACAGCGGCGTGTAGACTGAACGCCCATTGATGAGCACCTGCATGTTGCCTGGATAAGCAGTCGTCATGCCGTGGTAGCTAACTGCGTGATTGGTGTTATATACATAACCGGCATTTGCTCCGACATACATCCCGGGAACCAGGCGGAACAAATCTGGCAAATCCACTGCTCCGGATTCGCGTATCGTTGCCCGGTCAATCACGGTCACTGCCGAAGGAGCGTCCGTCACGTTCTGTGCCAACCGTGAAACCGTCAGCACCCTAGGCATGTCATCCAGATAGTCGTGTTCGGACAACGTATGTGCCACCTCCTCCGCAAACCCAGGCTGGGAGGACAAGGTCAACATAGCTACCCAAAAGCGTAAACCCAATCGCACTTTTCTTGAACCCTATTATTTTGACAGCAATTTCAAAGCCTGCTTGATACCATCCGAAACACCAACATCTGCACCCAACTGTTTCACCGCCAGCTGCGCCTCACGTTCATTGTAGCCCAAAGCCAGCAGGGCGTTGAGCACATCGTGCGTGGCGGGCTTTGCTGCGCTGGCCGCGCCCATCGTTTCGCTGATGGCGAATTTGTCTTTCAGTTCCAGCAACAGCCGCTCCGCCGTCTTTTTACCTATACCTGGCACCCTTGTCAGCAGCGCCGTCTCCTGCAGAGCAATTGCTTGCGCCAGGTCGTCCACCGACATGCCGCTCAAGATGGACAGGGCCGATTTAGCACCGATGCCATTCACCTTCACCAACTGACGGAACGTACTGCGCTCACGCTCTGTGCCAAACCCATACAGCAGATGCGCATCTTCGCGCACGACCAGTTGCGTCCACAAAGTAACTTTGCCACCCAGGTTTGGCAGATTGTAGAAAGTACTCATCGGCACTTCGCATTCATAACCCACACCATTGCAATCCAGCACGATCTGCGGGGGTGTTTTTTCTATCAGCGTTCCTGTCAGGCGGCCTATCATAGGTTTTCCATCATTAATACGAATGACAATAATACCCCATGTAAGAGCATTGCGCGGATGGAGTTGATGATCGCTGGCGTCAATCGCTGCGGCTGGGCAGCGTGCTGACACAGCGTAGAAAAAGCCTGCCAGGAGAAGAAGAGTGGCAAGAATGCCAACAGCGCCAGAGGCGGCAGCATATGCAAGGCCACCAACCCCAGCAGCCACAGGGCAGCCGCTAAAGTGATCAGCGCGTAACCAAACACCGCATGCGGTAAGTCCAGGCGCACTACCCAATGCCGTTTTCCAGCCTGCATGTCGGCTTTACGGTCGGGAAATTGGTTGGCATACAACAAATTCGTTACCAGCAGGGCATACGGCAGACCCAGCTGGAACGGTTGTATGTAAAATTCCCGCCTTTGTACGTAATCCATACCGACGACGACTCCCAGAAAACCTAACAGCACACATAGCTCGCCCCAGCCACGGCTATTCAATCTAAATGGTGAAGCGGAGTAAGCCCAACCTATCAAGACGCCCACCAGCCCTATCCACAACAAACCCATGCCAACCTGCCCCACCAGCCACAACCCACCTGCGATTGCGGCAAGCAACAAGGCGTAGCCGAAACGCTTGGTCTGCGCTTTCGTCAGCAAACCGTTCTGGATGAAGCGGCTGCCGCCGGTATACGGGTAGATACGTTCGATATTGATTGCGTCTGTGCCATCAGCATCGAAGTAATCATTCAGAACATTCACGGCCGCATGGACGAGAAACGCCAGACAGACACTCAGCGCAGCCATAGGCCAGTTCAGCTCAGCGCCAGCGTAAGCAGCGATACCCAAACCCAGCAGGCAGGCGACCAGACTGGCTAAAAAAAATGCCGGCCGTGTCGCGGCCAGATACAAACGAAAAGAATGGGAAAATTGCTGAAGCGAAGGTTCCGCTGGTGTTTTCTTATTGCTGGTCGCCATGATTCAACCCATTAGAAACACACATAAAAATTCATTTTTTGCGCAGGCTTTCTGATGATGCTCTGGAAAGCGCATGGATATTGGCTTCCAGAGGCACATCTTCTCTCTGCGCTATTTCATATGTCGTAAAAGCATCATTTCACCAGCCTGCCCCCACGCACCCGGAAGCCTGCAGTTGCCAGTTTGCCCAAACCTTGTCCGCCGTGTGCATGACATATCGCACACGCTAGCGCATCTGCGGAATCTGGGCTGGGCGTTGCTGGCAGATTCAGCAAACGTTTCACCATCTCCTGAACTTGCTCTTTTTTTGCATGGCCATTGCCTACTACCGCCTGCTTGACCTGCAAGGCGGTGTATTCCGCCACGGGCAACTGCCTGATGACTGCAGCACTGATGGCGGCACCACGCGCCTGCCCCAGCAGTAGCGTCGATTGTGGGTTCACATTGACAAACACCTTCTCTACGGCCACTTGTTCTGGCTGGTAAGTGCCAATCACCTCAAACAACCCATCCAGTATGGTTTTCAGACGGGTCGGCAGATCCTCGGTATCTTCCGCCTTACCTGTGGTCGTCTTGATTGTGCCGCTGGTAATGTAGGTGATCTTCTCACCTACTTTTTCAATCACCCCAAAACCCGTGATACGCAGGCCAGGGTCTATGCCTAAAATGCGAGTAACACTCACTCGTCGATGACTGCAGTGGTATAGACATCCTGAACATCGTCCAAGTCTTCCAGGGCGTCTAGGATCTTTTGCATCTTCACACCATCTTCACCGGAAAATTCTGTCTCATTCAACGGCTTCATGGTCACTTCTGCCAGCACAGCCTTCAAGCCCGCCGCTTCCATGGCTTCTTTCACGGTCACAAAATCGCCAGGAGGCGTGATCACTTCGATACTACCGTCTTCATCAGTCACGACATCTTCCGCGCCAGCTTCCAAAGCCACTTCCATCACTTTGTCTTCACTCGTACCCGGCGCATAGACCAACTGTCCGCAGTGCTTGAACATGAAAGCCACACATCCATCCGTCCCAAGGTTGCCACCAAACTTGGTCAGCGCATGACGCACATCCGCCACGGCGCGCTGCTTGTTGTCGGTCAGACAATCGATGATGATGGCTGCACCGTTAATACCATAGCCTTCATAGCGAATCTCCTCGTAGTTCACGCCTTCCAGTTCGCCTGTGCCTTTCTTGATGGCACGCGTGATGTTGTCGGCGGGCATGTTCTCTTCCTTGGCTGCGGCAACCGCAGCACGCAAACGTGGATTCATGCTGGTGTCACCGCCGCCAAGACGGGCTGAGACGGTGATTTCCTTGATCAGTTTAGTGAAAATTTTGCCGCGCTTGGCGTCCTGACGGCCCTTACGGTGTTGAATATTGGCCCATTTGCTGTGTCCTGCCATCTTGCCTAGTTCCTGATATTGCTCAATAAAAAATGGATTTTAACACAGGCTAATCCTGACCCATATTGGGATCAATCTGTGTATGTTTCTTGATGCTGACATAAGAGATCAACAGCAACGAACCTGCGACCATCAGCATACCTACCAGTTCTTGTGTTGAAGGCACTTCCCCAAGCTGTATCCATGCAGCCAACACCCCAATGACCGGCGCCAGCAAGCTCGACATACTTGCCACACCCGCCTGCAGCCGCTGCAGTGCATACAGCCACAGCAGCCATGCCAGCGCATTGCAGAACACGGCGTTGTAGATGACCGCCCCGATGAAGTAAGGCGTCCATTGCATTTCCTGTGCCGGAATCAGCCAAGCCGCGATGACAATCGGGATACTCCCGAACAGCATCTGCCAAGCTGTTAACGTCAGCAAATCCAGGTCCGGTGAAACTTGATGCAAGCGCTTGGCCACAATCACCGCGAGCGCCCAGCTGACCCCGGAGAGTACCGCCAGCAGCATGCTGAATTTATCTGCCCCTAGATGCAGCGGATCCAAAATAAACAGGATGCCCATGGCAGACAGTATCGCGGCCGGCCACTGCAGACCTTGCAATTTCTCCCCTAGCATCGGCCAAGCCAACAGCATCACCCAGAATGGCATCGTGTAAGTCAGCACGGCCGTTTTGCCGGCACCGCCGCTCACCAGCGCCCACATCAGCAAGCCAGTGAACCCGCTGGTCTGCAGCAGCCCAAGCAGGATCAGCGTAGGGATATGATGTATCCTGAAAGGCTTACGCAACAGCATGATCAGTGCAAACAGGCATATCGAACCGATGACCGTACGCAAAGCAATGAATTGGAATACCCCGGCGTATTGCAGCGCGCTCTTCATCACCACCCAGTTATACCCCCACAGAATGGTCAACACAAAAAGAGCGGAAAAGGCTTTGATGGTGGTGTTATTGCGCATTTTGCATCCGAAAAATTTGCTCACGAAATGATAAGGTGTATATTGCTAAAAAGCACGTTAAATTGGAGGGGGCAATGAAAACTTTACAACAAATCCTAAATGAAAAAAAACATAAAGAACTTGTCTCTATCGAGCCTAACCGTCCCGTATATGATGCACTTGTAGTGCTAGCGGAATACAAGATCGGCGCGCTGGCCGTCATCGATGCTTCCGGAAAACTGGTCGGGATATTTTCAGAGCGAGACTACGCGCGAGAAGTGGTGCTGAAAGGTCGTTCCAGCAAGACCACGCAAATCACGGAAGTGATGACGCACAACGTACTGACAGGGCATCCGAATGATTTGGTGGATGCGGCGATGAGCCTGATGAACGAGAAACGCATTCGCCACCTGCCCATCGTGGACAATGGACGGGTACTCGGCATGCTATCGCTGGGCGACTTGGTAAAAGAGACTATCAGCTACCAGAAGCAGCTGATAGCCCAACTGGAACAATATATCCGCAGTTAGTGCATCGTGCGAGCTTCCACCTCGCGGAAAATGTCGCCGTACAATTTATAGAAGACCTTGGCTGTATGAATGATCAGTTGCTGGTCTTTCTTATCGGCGATCTTGTTCATCAACTCGGCATAAAACTCCGTATGGCCCACATCCAGCGCACCATGCGATGTCAGGTAAGTGAAGCAATCTGGCCCAAGGTTCAGACTTTGGGATATCCTCTTGGCGGCCTCGCTGGCCACAGCGATACTGGTGCCTTCCAGTACTAGCACCATACCAAAGAAACCTAACGGGTCGACACGATTCACCAGGTCATAGGCATAGGCCACCATCAGTTCAGCTTGGGTACTGGGTGTACCATTGCGCACAGCCTCCTTGTCAAAACCACAGGCGGCAATGTCGTTCAGAACCCATTCCTGATGCCCCATCTCTTCCTCGATATATTCACCAATGGCAGTACGCAGCCATTCATACTTTTCAGGCAGGCGGCCGCCACAGGCCATCAGTAATGGAATGGTATGTTTGACATGGTGATAGGCCTCTGTCAGGAATGCTACGTATGTCTCTAGCGAAATCTGACCGGCGCCACCTTGTGTTATCAATGGCAACTGCATCAATGCATTGCGTTCGGATTCGGTGGCTTTCAATAGTTCGTCATAAAAATTCATCATTTTCCTTCATAAAGCTGATTGATTCTGTCTTGATAATATTGCCATATGGCATCTCGTTTCAGGCGTCCGTTCGGGGTCATCTGCCCGTTCTGGGGGCTAAATGGGCCATCAGCGAATATCCATTCACCAACTCGGGCATAATCCGGCAGCTTTTGGTTGACTGCCTGAATCTCCGCATCGATACTGGCTTGCGAGGCACCTGCTTTAGGCACGATAATGGCCACATTGCATGGCCGTGCCTCACCAAACAATGCGGATTTAAAGATACTGGGCTGCACATTCAATTCACGCTCCACCCATTCCGGCGATACGTTGCGGCCAAACGAGGTGATGAATATGTTCTTTTTGCGGCCACTGATGTGCAGGAAACCCGCATCATCCAGATAGCCGACATCACCGGTCGCAAGCTCTTGCAGATCGTTATATCCCATCTGCCCGGCGTAACCCAGAAAAGCGTTGCCAGCCACATATATTTCACCATCATCAGCCAGTCGAATTGTGACATGCGGCAGTGGTTTGCCTACGCTGCCTATCCTTTTTGCCTGCGCAGTGTTCAACGCCACCACAGACGAACATTCCGATAGCCCATATCCTTCGAACACGGGCAAACCTACTGCAGCAGCGCGATGCAGCAAGCCTGGTGCCACACTGGCGCCGCCGACAGCCAAAAACCGCAGATGCTGTAAACGCCGCTCTCCTGTTTCAAGCAGGCCAACCAACGCACTCAGCAATTCCGGCGTGAAGATCGCCGTGCTGGCCTGCGTGGCATCCAGCGTTTCTAGCAGCCGCTGACCATCTAACTTGGCACCGCTCAGGCCAACCTCTTCCGCAGCCAACACATGGGCTGTCCCGCCTGCCAACAGCGTAGCATAGACGCCGGCTACATTCTCAAGCAAGGTCGCCAGCGGCAATACACATAAGTGCTTATCTATTGACGATAGCTCGGCGGCCGCGCAAATGGATTTGGCCACAGCCAGCATGGCTGATTCGCTTAGGCACACGCCTTTGGGATTTCCTGTGGTGCCTGAAGTATAGGTAATCTTGGCTGTGCCCAGGGGCAAGCTGACAGGTGCAAAATCCAGCTGAAAAAAATGTAAAGTCTGGCCAGCAATCACGAGCGCATGCTGCGCAATCACTTTATCGCCCAGTAAATCGGCAAAAAATTGCGGTCTGTCGGTCAACAGGGTTTGCGCACCCGCATCCCGCATAGCATGTACCTGCTGCGCACCGGAGAAGAAAAAAGGCAAAGGCACACAGGGGATTTGACATGCCATTGCCGCAAGATCAGCCAATACCCATGCCGGGGAGTTCTCTACCGCCAAGGCCATGCACTTGAACTGGGCGAATCGAGGCAACAGTACCTGCAGTTGGCTTTCCAAGGTCATATAATCCATCTGCAAAGCCCTGTTCTGAAGGGCAATCGCTTTCGGATGACGCTTTGCGTGTTGTCGTATCGTTTCCAGCAAAAGTCTAACGATTCAACAGAACTTAAGCCACACCGCGCACAGCAACGATCTGCGGCTGATTGTCATAATAGCGGCCCCATTGTGCCTGCTCTTGTACGGTCAGTCGTGACTTGTCAGCCAATGCCAACGGATGAACGTCGCGCCCACCTTTGATCAAGCCATTCTGCAAACTGTGATGCGCCGTGGCTACACACCATCTTACGCCCATATCGAGGCTTTGCTGGATGACATGCGCAATCAAAATCCCAGCATTGCGTGGATTAGCCACCGCCAGATTGCCGATTTCGGTAACCTCATCGCGCTGGATCGTTTGCCCCAGACCTGTTGAAATCACCTGTTCGATAGGCGCATCCAAGTATTGCTCCAGGAACAATGGTCCGGATTTGGCATCTCGCATGCCGAAAGCGGCTACCAGCTCATGCTGGGAGTTGCGCAAAGCAATCAAGGTAGGCATGAAATGCGTCACATTAGCTCCATATGCCTGCTGGAACACTTCGTGAATAAAAGCTTCCACCTCCGCGCGATCCGGATGGTGTGGATGCACAACGAATGCGGTAATTTCCTGCATGGCATATCGTTTCTGTCTCGCAAAACTGCGAGCCTGATAAGCGGCCTCCGCCTGATAATGTGTGGATGATATCACTGTACTTTCTAGCAACATTATGCTTTTCCTAAAAATGGTTGCTAGTAAATATGCAATCCCCATGCCATCAAAAAAACCTTTTTCAAACAATCAATTACATAAAAACCTCCACAATTTATCTGCAAATTTTGCATGATTAATGCCAGCACCCTGCAAATTTTGCAAGCAAGTGGAAAATGTCATTCAATAAATTATCCATTAAAACATATAGTTAACTTCTTCTTATATGCTGGCACCTAACTTGCAGTAGGTTTCCGGATCTTATTTCAAAGAACCTATCAATACAGCATGCGTTTTCCTAAAGTGATTGATGACAGCATCCGCAACCTGATAACAAGGTTACAGGCATTCAGCACCCCGCAAATCGGTGTGATAGCGGCTGTCACCATATTAATCATGCTTACAGGCAATCGAACACTGTTTAATAACTTGTTCAGGTTATATCCATCCGCACATGACATCCCCTTCATGATTTCGTTGACTGCGTTTTTCAGTTTGTCGACGCTGCTTTTATTAATGCTCATCTGCCATGGCAAGATGACCCGTTGGATATTGGCGACTTATCTCATCCTGGTTGCCATTTCCGCATATTTTATGGACCATTTCGGCATCATCATAGATACGGTGATGCTGGATAATGTTGCGAACACCGACAGCAGAGAAGCATTTGGGCTGTTCTCATCAGAGTTATTGTTACGTGTCATTTTATTGGGCGTATTGCCCGCCTGGTGGCTAGTCAGATACGCGCCCGGGAATTGGTTTGTGGCTGAGAATCTCAGGCAAAGATTCAAACATGTTGGCATTGTCATCGCCTTGCTGGCACTGAGCATCATTCCATTCAGCAAAGAATATTTTATCTTCGTGCGCGAGCATAAACTGGCACGCATGTACGCCAACCCAACATTCTTTACTTACTCCACCATCAAATACCTTATCCAGAAAATAACCGTCCAAAGGGCAGAGCACCTGGCACCAGTAGCTGAAGATGCAAAGATTATCGAAACCTCAGACAAACATGAACTGATCATTCTGGTGGTAGGGGAGACTGCGCGTTGGGATAGATTCTCATTGAATGGTTACCACAGAGAAACCAATCCGGAATTATCAAAGCTGAACGTGCTTAGCTTATCCAACGTATCTTCGTGCGGAACTAGCACCTTGATTTCTGTGCCATGCATGTTTTCGCCGCTAGATCGTGAAGACTACGATGCAGACAAAGCGGCAAACATGGAAAATGTTCTGGATGTGCTAGCCAGGAACGGGGTGCAAATCCTGTGGCGGGACAACAACTCCGACTCAAAAGGTGTCGCCTTGCGCGTACCATATCAGGATTTCAAAAGCCCAGTCCATAACCCAGTGTGTGAGGATGAATGCCGGGACATTGGCATGCTGCACGGGCTGGATCAGTATATCGCGGCAAGAAAGGGGCAGGATATCCTGATCATATTGCATCAAATGGGTAACCATGGGCCAGAGTATTACCGGCGATACCCGAAACAGTTCGAGCGATTCAGACCCGCTTGCCAGACTGGGAAATTGTCAGAATGCAGCCAGCAGGAAGTCGATAACGCCTATGACAATGCCATTCTTTATACCGATTACTTCCTGACTCAGACGATTGATTTTCTGAAAAAATACGACAAGAGCCATGAGGTCGCCATGCTATATGTATCCGACCATGGCGAATCGCTTGGTGAGCATGGCATATACTTGCATGCCGCACCTTACTTTATGGCTCCTAAGGAACAGACACACATACCGGCCATCGTCTGGGTAGGTGATCACTTCGATTACAAGCTGGATCAGTTAAAGCCATATCAGCAGCACCCTTTTAGCCATGATGACTTGTTTTGTGGCTTGCTGAACGTCTATGACATCGGCACCAAAGTATGCTCTGGCAAGCTGGATTTTGGAATTAGAGCCCCCGTTCCAGTTCAAAAGCAATCCTGATTATTTATCAATTCAATCTTAAAACAAACCCGATGACTATTTTCAGAAAACCGATTCGTTTTAGCCTGCTGATTAGCCTGATTGCCATCAGCATCTGGCTTACCTTGAGACTGATACTTTGGTTTCAGGTAGGGGTCACACAACTTAGCTTCAGCGAATCTATCGGAATGCTGTTACGCGGATTCTGGTTTGACCTGGCGGCACTGTCATATCTGATTGCACCCTGGCTGCTGGCTTCGGCATTAATCCCAAACCGATGGCGCCACAGATCATGGTATGCAAGAGTACGCAACGGCTTTGCGTTTATCATATTGTTTGCATTGGTTTTTGGCGCAGTATCCGAATTCATTTTCTGGCAAGAGTTTACAACCAGATTCAATTTCATTGCGGTGGATTATTTGGTATATACACATGAAGTGATTGGCAACATCCTTGAATCGTATCCGGTACCTGCAATTTTAATCATCATCGCCACATTCGTTTCCCTACTGCTTTGGCTGGCGCATCACCACCTGAGTTTAGACAGCAGACCTGTGAGCAGAAAACAGAAAATCCGCCTGCTGGCAATAGCTATCGCCTTGCCTATGATGAGCACCCAGTTCTCTAACATCGACCAGATGGTATTCAGCAAGAACGCTTACGCGAATGAGCTTGCTGGGAATGGCCTCTACAGCTTTTCAGCAGCTGCAAGACGTAACGAACTGGACTACGACAGATTCTACGAAACAATCCCGCAAGCCCGAGCTGACCAGATACTGAAAGATAATGGCACTGCACGTATTCCCGGCTCACATGCTCTAAAAAGTGCGCTACGCCATGCGGATATTTCGCTCGGTCCGTTCAAGCGTCGGCCAAAGAACGTGATAATGATTTCTGTCGAAAGCTTGTCGGCAGACTATTTAGGCCTCTACGGCAACAAGCAAAACCTAACCCCTTATTTGGACAAGCTTGCAAAAGAAAGCCTTACCTTCGATAACACTTTTGCCACTGGCACACGAACCGTGCGCGGTTTGGACGCACTTTCCATCGCCATCCCCCCCATTCCTGGTCAAGCAATAGTGCACCGACCCAACAACGAACATCTTGCAACTTTGGGTGAGTTTTTGGAAGCGCAACACTACAAGACCTTTTTCATCTATGGTGGCTATGGTGTGTTTGACAACATGAACAATTACTTTAGAGGTAACGACTATCAGGTAATTGACCGTACGGATTTCGACAAGAGCAGCATTCAATCAGAAAACATTTGGGGCGTGGATGACGAAAGTCTGTACAACAACGCGCTGAAAGCGATTGAAGAGAACGCCAGCGCAAACATACCTTTCTTCGCACACATCATGACCACCAGCAACCACCGCCCATTCACTTTCCCATCAGGGAAAATCGACCTACCTTCCGGGCATCGTGAAGGCGCAGTCAAATATACGGATTATGCACTAGGGAAATTGATCGAGAATACAAAGACCAAGCCCTGGTTCAAAGACACTTTATTCGTTATCGTGGCAGACCATTGCGCCTCTGCTGCTGGCAAGACTAAACTGCCTGTAGAAAAATACCATATCCCCTTGTTCTTCTATGCTCCAGACATGCTGCCTGCAGGGCATTACCAACGCATAGTAAGTCAGATCGATATCGTTCCCACTTTGCTGGATGTGCTAGGCGCGAATGGCAGTCAGCATTTTTTTGGGGAGTCCCTCTTCCTCGCGGCCCAAAAACAACTACCTGAACGCGCTTTTATCAGCAACTATCAAGAACTTGGATATTACAAGCGTGACACACTGATCGTACTTTCACCCAAAAAGAAGATTGAAGCTTACCGTGTTGACAAAAAAACGCTGGAATCTTTCCCAGCCGAGGTAGACCCATCATTACGCGATGAAGCAATCGCCTATTATCAAACAGCTGCCAGAGCCTTCAAACACGGTGATCTTGCAGAGAGTCGGAATCTTAATTAGCAATCTCACAATGCAGTTCTGGTTTGTTAGCAACGACCTCATCACCGACTATCCAAAACACCGTCTTTACCCGTGCATCCAGGTTGCAAGCATCCAAATACCCAATCGCATCCTGATTTTGTGAAAGCAGTCTAAGCATAGCCTCTTCGGAATTGACGACATGCGGCGGTCGAATGCCGTTGAAGTACATACCATTCCAGTATTCGATCTGTTCTGATGGCAAGCTGCCGAGAACAGTCTGCGAAAACTGGCTGCGCAACGGATGTTCTGTGTTCATATTCACAGGGAGAATGCGCTTGCCGTTTGGCCAATAGAGTTGCTTGCGCAGGAAAATCAATTTGATCTTGCTGGGGATAAGTTTTAACGCATCAACATCCTGGTTGGCGGGCACGACAACGGCAATGACCTGAGCCGCCTGTGGCTGAGAGCGTTCTTCAGCGACCACGAGGGTGGTGAACAGCAACAAGAGTGTCAGCAATTTTTGCATATCTAGCCAAGCACCCCGCTAAAACAATATCGCGAACGAACTGACAAAGCCGCGCGGCGCCTCGGGTTGATTACCGCTGCCACCCACAAACTCAAGTTTGAGCAATTGGGTAGGTTTGATACGCCATGTCGCACCCACCAGCCAGCGCTCGGAACTACCTTCCTGCGGTCGCTGCATAGTCTCAAGACGCGTGACCCAAAACCAGTCATTCCTGATAGGAACGACCGTCTGTAGATATGCTCCACTGCCACCATCGTTCCCGTTCCGACTAAACCGAGCAAAACCCTCACCACTCACTTCAGCAGATCCAAGATGCGTCACGAAATCAATGCCGATCATACGGTAGGTCTTGTCAAGGCCATTCAAGACATTAATATCCTTCTCTTCAAACGAAAGCAGCGATACGCCGACGTTCCACTGCTTGCTCAGTGCAACACGGCCACCATAAACGTGCTGGAACGGCAGGTCGTAACCATCATCTTCCTGATCTTCCAGAAGCTCTTTGAACAACATGTAATCTAGCGAGTAATCACCCCATGGCTTGCTGCCGTGTAACATCAGACCATTGGTGCCCGTTGGGAAAAGCCGGTAGGTAGGTAAGGGCCGAGTACTTGTCCAAACCAGCGGGCTGGCATGTAGCAGATTCCATCGGCTGTTCGGTGTCAGGAAGCGCCCGAGACGTAAATTCACCGTCTCGGAAAAGTTGTAATCCAGATACAAACGCTCCAAATCCAGGCGTGATTGTTTACTGTTTAGTTTATTGTCGTCATCCCATGTCAGCGGATGCTCCAACTCCAGCTCCCCGAAAAAACTCCAGCGGCTATCCCCATTCCAAGTTAGTAACATGCTTGCTTCGTTCACTGTCGCTTCGGCGCTTTTGTCTCGATGTAATGTGATGCCAGCGCTGGAATAACCGCCCAACTTGAAACCGTCCCAGAAATCGCTGGACAACGACTCGTCCGCCTGCAATGGCTTGCATTGGCACAGCAGGCTAACTAAACTGAGCAGACTGACAGTAAAGGATTTAAATCGGTTTATCATCATATTGCATTCCACACTTGTGGGCTGAAGATGTTATTCTCGCATTTAACGTGCCAAATGCCTAAACAACTGACTATTCGACAACTTCTTTTGCTGGCCTTCCTGTTGGCTGGCCTACTGCCAGCCATGATGGTGAGTTTCCTGAGCTTCTATCAAGCCAGGAGCGCTCTCAAAAAAGAGATATCGCAGGACATGCAAACGCATGCACAAGCCATCGCCAATGATGTAGCGCGCACTTTGACGGAACGCATGCACAATGTGCAAACTTGGAGTCAGCTTGAACTGATGCAAGAACTGCAGATTGGTGATGTGGACAAGCGTCTATCCAACTTCCTGCTAGAACTCAAACAAAATTATGGAGAGACATACTCGGATATCGACGTAATCAATCTGAATCATCAGATCATCGCCTCTAGTAATCCCCAGCGTGTGGGCAGCAAGGCAACAAAACCGACCTTGTGGTTTGAAGCCACGATAAACCATAGCCCAATCAGCTTATCAGTTATCCATCAGGATTCTTTGGGAATCTCACATGAGATCATCAGCCAGCAATCGCAAGAACCCGTGGGTTATTTAGTCGCCTACTTCAACTGGAAAGTCATGCATACGCTGCTTGCAAATGCCGTCACACCTCCCAGCGCTGCGGCTGTTTTGGATCAAAACCACAAGCTGATAGTCCAGACACCAAACTGGAACAAGGTCAAGAATAGCCATGAAATGGGTGTGTCAAGCTTATTACCTGCAGATGGCGTCTTGCCTCAATGGCAAGTGCAATTGCAAAAAGCACACTCTATCGCTGTGGCGCCCGTGCATCGTCTCGGCTATGTATTCCTTGCCCTTTTGCTAGCAACACTGCTGCTGGCCGCCATCATCGTCAAGCCCATCGCCAGCGCCATCACCAGGCCGCTGGAAGCGCTCCGCCAATTTGTCCAGAAGGCCAAACCAGCGCCTGACGTAGAGGCCCCGTCCGGAGGCCCTCCAGAAGTACGAGCGCTGAGTGAAGCTTTTGAAACGATGCTGCATGACCTGGACAACAGCCAGCAACAACTGACACGCGCTGCTAAGCTCGCCGTGGTTGGAGAAATGGCTGCGGCCATGAGCCATGAGGTACGCACCCCATTGGGCATCCTGCGCTCTTCCGCCAATCTTTTGCAGCGAGAGCCAAAACTCAGCAAGGAAGGGCACGAAGTCGTAGGCTTCATCCTTTCCGAGACCGAGCGACTGAACAGTCTGGTCAGCAGCCTGATTGATGCAGCCCGCCCCAGGCCACCGAACTTCAAGCCCGTGGATATCGCCGCGCTGACCTCGCAAATCATCGCCATGCTCAGGCCCCAGGCACAAGCCAAAAACATCAATATAAAACTGACTGCTCCGCAAACCAGCATTGAAGCAGACTCCGGGCAGATGACGCAGGTATTGATGAATCTACTGCAAAATGCGGTGCAGATCCTGCCGCAAAACGGACAAATCGAAGTGCATATCACCCCACATAGACAACAGGTCCAGATCAATGTGGATGACAACGGCCCCGGCATTCCGACGGAAAACCAGCAGCATATTTTCGAACCGTTCTTCACGCAGCGCGCCGGCGGTGTTGGACTGGGGCTGGCCGTGGTACGCCAAATCATACAGGCCCATCACGGTAGCATCAGCTATGCTGCTAGCCATCTGGGTGGAGCCAGGTTTACAATCCTGTTGCCATTGACACAGACCAGCGTATGACCACCCAGAAAAGAATTCTTGCTGTAGATGATGAGCCACACATGCGGCGACTGCTCGAGATCAGCCTGAGACAGGCCGATTATGTACCAGTCGTGGCTGCAGATGGCCGGGATGCCTTGGATATCATCAAATCTCAAGCGGTAGATCTGGTAGTCAGCGATCTTCACATGCCAGGCATGAATGGCCTGGAGTTGCTGAAACACATTCGCGAAAGCAACGAGCATCTGCCATTCATCATGGTCACCGCTCAAGGCGAGATCAAAACTGCTGTGGAAGCAATGAAACTAGGGGCAGCAGATTATATCCTGCGTCCATTCGATCTGGAGACATTGGAAATCGCCATCTCCAAAGCACTCTCCGTCGAGCGGCTCTCACGTGAGAACAGTTATTTAAAAACGGCAGCCCAGAGCGAAGATAACCATCTGGTTGGTCAAAGTGCCGCCATGCAGGATCTCAAGAAAATGATCCAGCAAGTCGGCCCGGAAAAAGCCACTGTACTCATCATGGGCGAAACAGGCACCGGCAAGGAACTCATCGCGCAGGCTATCCATCAGGCTAGCCCCCGCAGGAACGAACTGTTCGTTGCCGTGAACTGTGCCGCCATTCCGGCCGAGATGATGGAATCAGAACTATTTGGACATGAAAAAGGCGCATTCACTGGCGCACAAAAGGAGCGCATCGGTAAATTCGAACTGGCCGATGGCGGTACGCTGTTCCTGGATGAAGTCACCGAGATGCCAATACAACTGCAAGCGAAATTGCTACGCGCATTGCAGGCGAACGTGATCGAAAGACTGGGTAGCAACAAACAGATACCGCTGGATATCCGCGTCATTGCCGCTACCAACCGTGAGCCGCTGGAGGCCGTGAGACATGGCAAACTGCGTGAGGATTTGTATTATCGCCTCAATGTATTCAGCATCCACGCCCCACCGTTGCGTGAGCGTCTAGGGGATATCAATCTGCTGACGACCCATTTTTTGGACAGGCAGCACACTAAGATCTCGCCAGAAGCATTACAGATGCTCAATCAATACCCTTGGCCTGGCAACGTGCGCGAACTGGAGAACATACTTGAGCGCGCCGCCATCCTGGCAGACCGTGATACGGTGCTCCCCCAGCATATACCTTTAAGGCCCCCCTCTGCAGGCCCCATGAATACTGGCTCGCAGGCCGATGTTTCCAACTCGCTATCCATCCCTCAGGCCATTGCGGCCATCGAGAAGAAGTTGATTAGTGAAGCGCTTGCCTCATGCAAAGGCAATAAAGCCAAGGCAGCTAAGCTGCTGGAGATCAGCGAGCGCTCACTCTGGAACAAGCTCGACCTCTATCAACTTAAATAATCACTGATTAGAGCCATCTCATCGTCATTGACAAAAAAAGTTAACACTGTTAACTTAACGTTGTTAATAAATTAAAACGCATATGAACAATACATATCTTTTGCTCAAAACAATCCACGTGCTGGGTGTCGTGCTATTTTTAGGAAACATCATCGTGACTGGCTGGTGGAAAAACATGGCCGACAGGACACGCAATCCACAAATCATCGCATTCGCACAGCGCCAAGTCATCCTCACCGACTATATTTTTACCGGGGGCGGCATCGTGATCCTCACGCTTGCCGCATATAGCAACATTCATATTCATCAAATTGAATTATCCTTAAAATGGCTGATGCACGGCCAGGCCTTGTTTTTGCTCTCGGGCCTGATCTGGTTGATTGTGTTAATTCCCGTCCAGATTCGCCAAAGCGAAATAGTACGCGAATTCGCAACTGGCAATATGATTCCAGAAGAATACTGGAAGTTGTGCAGCCGCTGGAACATATGGGGCGCATTAGCTACATTACTGCCGCTAACCAATCTATATTGGATGGTGTTCAAACCTGCTTGAATATGCCGCCAAGAATCAAAACTGAAGCAGAAAAACAACCGCTGCGCACCCGCATCATCGACGCGGCTCGAGATCTGTTCGTAAGTCAGGGGATCGAGGCCGTTAGCATGCGCGAAATCGCCAGGCGTATCGGCTATTCCGCAACCAGCATCTATTTGCATTTCGCCGATAAGGAAAGTTTGCTGCGTGCGATTTGCGAGACGGATTTTCTCATGCTGGCAAGTGCGCAAAAACACATCCTGGAGATTGCTGACCCGGTGGAACAGCTGGCTGCACTGGGGCAAGGATATGTAAGGTTTGCGCTGAGCCACCCCAATCATTATCGTCTGATGTTCATGACCCCGCATGAGCCATTCACGCCGGAAACTATCAAGCTTCAGCAGAATCATCCGGAACAGGATGCTTATTTCCAGCTCAAGTCCATCGTACAGATGGCGTTCGATGCAAAAAAATTTAAACCGGAATTTAATGACCCGGAACTCATCGCTCAGACTATTTGGGCTGGGATGCATGGAGTATGTGCCTTGGAAATCACCATGGCAAAGGACTGCTGGGTCAACTGGCGCGATATCGAAGCGCGCATCCATACGATGCAGCATTTACTGATGAATGGTCTATTGAAATGTTATTGACGAAACCACACCTGATGATACTGGTATTGAGCCTATTGCTGAGTGCCTGCGAGAAACCCATGGAACCGCCCGCACCGCCACGGCCTGCATTGGTCATCGTCGCCGGCGAAACCGATCTCAATCAAAGCATGGTGCTGGTAGGTGAAGTCAAATCGCGCTACGAATCCAACCAGGCGTTTCGCATCAGCGGAAAAATCATAGAACGTAAAGTAGAGATTGGTGCCCAAGTTAAAAAAGGGCAGGTTTTGGCCAGACTGGATGCTGCGGATTCACGGTTCAATGTGGCCGCCGCTACGGCGGATGTACGCGCTACTGAAGCAAACTATGCATTAGCCAAATCAGAAGTTGAACGTCAACGACAACTGGTCAGCAAAAGATTCATCACCGCATCCGCACTAGACAAATATGAAGCCGAACTGAAAACCGCTGAAGCGCGCGTCAACCAAGCAAAAGCACAGGCCGCCGTCTCGGGAAATCAGTCACTTTATACCACTCTGGTAGCAGACAGGGACGGAGTCATCACTCAAATTCGTGCTGAACCCGGCCAAGTGGTAGAGGCTGGGGAAGTGATCGCGCAGGTCGTAGATACCAGACAGGTCGAGGTTTTGGTCGCTGTACCTGAATCACGCATGGCAAATGTCAAAGTTGGCAAACAGGCCATGATTAATCTATGGGCAGACCGGAGCAATACCTATCAAGGCACAGTGAGGGAAATCGCTCCCGCTGCAGATTCCACGACACGCACATTCAACGTTCGGGTGAAATTCGATATGCCAGATGATAAGGTGTTGCTTGGCATGACAGCGGGCGTGCGCTTTGCGGATATCACGGACGCAGAAATTGTCGTGCCCAATAGCGCAGTGACACAGAAGAATGGCCAAACCCTGGTATGGGTGGTGGATAAGAGCAGTATCGCAAACCCACGTCCCGTGACCATCGGGGACTTCACCGAACAGGGTGTCGCTATTAAGCAAGGCGTCCAGACTGGGGAGATGATAGCAATTGTCGGTGTGCACACACTCATCAGAGGCCAGCGCGTAATTCCGCAGATTCAGCAGGTCCGACAATGACGCGACTCATAGAAAACGAGACATCGCGCTTCAACCTGTCGGAGTGGGCGCTCACACATCAGGCGCTAGTGCTCTACCTGATGCTGGTTTTGACCATCTCCGGCATGCTGGCCTACACCAAGCTTGGGCAATCCGAGGACCCCCCTTTCACTTTCAAGGTCATGCTGGTGCGCACCACTTGGCCCGGCGCAAGTGCTTATGAAGTAGAGCAGCAGATTACCGACAAACTTGAAAAGAAGCTGCAGGAAACCCCTCATCTGGATTATTCGAGTAGCTATTCCCGCCCTGGCGAATCACTGATCTTCCTTGTTATCAAGGACGATACCTTTTCCGGTGAAATCCCGGAAATCTGGTACCAGGTGCGCAAAAAGGTAAGCGATATTCGCCATACTTTGCCGCAAAATATCGAGAGCCTTACCTTCAACGATGAATTCAGCGATGTCTACGGCAGCATGTACGCACTAACTGGTGATGGCCTGGACAACTTCGGCCTCAAGCAGCAAGCGGAAGTGATTCGCGCTGAGCTGCTAAAAACACCCGATGTCGCTAAAGTGGATTTCTTTGGCGAGCAGAAACAGCGCATCTATATCGAGATATCGAATGCAAAATTGGCCAGTATTGGCATCAATATCGCTACACTGGTCAATCTGGTGCAAACGCAGAATGCCATCGTACGCGGCGGCACCTATGAATCGCCGCAGGAACGCATTCGCATCGACGTGTCAGGCCGCTACGATGCCTTGAATGATTTGCGTGAACTGCGATTGCGGGCCAACAACCGGGATTTCAAGCTCAGCGATGTTGCCCACATCTACAAAGGATATGAAGACCCGCCTCGTGATACCGCACGCTTCAATGGAAAAGAAACCTTGCTGTTAGGCGTGAGCATGCAGCAAGGAGGCGACGTCATCCAACTGGGTCATGCGCTGGACGCAAAAATCGCGCGCATCCAGCAGCAGTTGCCTGTGGGTGTCGAACTCAAACCTGTGACGTTACAATCCAGAATCGTCGCCAATTCGGTCAATGACTTCATAAGTTCGTTGCTGGAAGCGCTGATCATCGTACTCGGTGTAAGCCTGCTCTCACTTGGTCTGCGCACAGGTATTGTGGTAGCTATTTCTATCCCAGTAGTACTCGCCGCCACCTTCCTGATTATGCAAAGCATGGATATCGGCCTGCACAAAATATCGCTGGGCGCCTTGATTCTAGCGCTAGGCTTGTTGGTGGATGACGCCATCATCGCAGTAGAAATGATGTCATCCAAAATGGAACAAGGCTGGGACCGCGTCAAAGCCGCTTCATATGCATTCACCTCCACGGCTATGCCCATGCTGACCGGTACGCTTGTCACTGTAGCAGGCTTTCTGCCCATCGCTACCGCCGCCTCTTCTACTGGCGAATACACACGCTCCATTTTTCAGGTCAGTGCCATTTCCTTGTTGATTTCATGGTTCGCTGCTGTGATCTTTGTGCCTTATCTTGGCTATCATCTGCTGCCCGACTACAGCAAGAAACCTACACCGAACAGATTCACGACATGGCTACAAGGCTTGTTGCAAAAGGCTTCTAACAATGCCAAAGAGGAAGAAATTCACCATCACGATATCTACAACACTGCGTTCTACCGTGCTTTCCGCAAATTAGTCACAAGCTGTGTACGCTACAAAAAAACCGTCATCCTCATCACCTTGGGAATGTTCATCGCTGCAGTGCTGGGCTTCAGTAAGGTTCAACAACAATTCTTTCCGGATTCGACTCGCCTGGAATTGGTGGTGGATTTTCGCATGACAGAAGGTGCTAGTTACCAGGCTACCAACAAAGAAGTCAAGAAGCTGGAAGCATGGCTCACAGAGTGGAACAAGCAACATCAAGGTATCGACAATTTCGTCGCCTATATCGGCACCGGCGCACCACGCTACTATTTACCGCTGGATGTACAGTTACCGCACCGCGGCTTCGCACAGACTGTGATTCTTACCAAATCGCAGACACAGCGGGAAGCGCTGCGCAACGACTTGCTGCACTTGTTTGAAACCGACTTTCCCAGCCTGCGCGCTTCAGTACTGAGATTGGAAAATGGTCCGCCTGTAGGCTTTCCAGTGCAGTTCAGGGTAGATGGGTATGACATCGTCAAGATTCGCGAAGTCGCCAATCAGATTGCAGCCATCATGCGCGAGAACCCTAACCTCAGGAACGTGCAATTAGGCTGGGAAGAGCCCAGCAAAGTCGTCAAGGTGCAGATAGACCAAGCTAAGGCACGCCTGCTGGGTATAAGCTCTGTAGACATCGCCACCATCCTGAATGGCGCAATGAGTGAACTCTACGTGACCGAGTTCCGCGAAGGCAACGAACGCATCGACTTAGTGGCGCGCGGCCCGGAGATTGAGCGCACTAAACTGTCGCGGCTAGCCAACCTGATGGTCATCACTCCCTCCGGCAAAGGCGTGCCATTGTCTCAAGTCGCCACCATCAGCTCGGGATTTGAAGAAGGTGTGATCTGGCGACGCAATCGGGTACCCTCCCTGACAGTACGCGCACATCTGCGAGGGGATATCCAGGCACCTGTAGTCTCAGCCCAGATAGAAGAAAAATTGACCAAAATTAAAGAAAGCCTGCCGCTTGGCGTTACTATAGAAACAGGCGGCGCAGTGGAAGAATCAGCCAAGGGTGCTGCATCGGTCGCTAAAGGCTTCCCCTTGTTCCTGATGGTGGTACTGACACTGCTGATGATTCAGCTGCAGAGCTTCTCGCGCGTGTTTCTGGTGTTGCTGACAGCACCCTTGGGATTGATTGGCGTCACTGGAGCCTTGCTGCTGTTCAATCAGCCATTTGGCTTTGTAGCCATGCTGGGGACGATAGCGTTATCGGGCATGATCATGCGTAATTCTGTCATCCTGGTGGATCAGATCGACCAAGACAAAGCAGCCGGCATCGCGCCATGGCAGGCTATCGTAGAATCCACGATACGCCGCTTCCGCCCGATCGTGCTCACTGCCGCCGCTGCGATTCTGGCGATGATCCCGCTGACGCGCAGCGTGTTCTTCGGCCCGATGGCAGTTGCCATCATGGGTGGCTTAGCAATCGCCACAGTGCTGACTGTGTTATTTTTACCTGCACTTTATGCGGCGTGGTTCCGCATCAAAGTGGAGGAATAAATCCAGTATAATATGAGCAATTATTGATATTCAGATGACAGATATGCAAACAAATACGATAAGCATCAGCGCAAACGCTACCGCGCGTTTCAACATGATCGAACAGCAAGTACGCCCATGGGATGTGCTGGATCCGGCAGTACTGCAATTGTTCAACGAGGTACCACGTGAGGCATTCGTACCTAAAGAATATGCCAATCTGGCTTTTGCAGACATCGAAATCCCGCTCGGCCAGGGTCAGCACATGCTCAGCCCAAAACTGGAAGGCCGCATGCTGCAGAGTCTGGGCCTGAAGAAGACTGACCGCGTATTACATATCGGCACTGGCAGCGGCTATTTCGCCGCCTTACTGTCAAAACTCAGTGCACATGTGACCAGCGTCGAGATTCATGCTGACCTTAGCCATCAAGCCGCTCAAAATCTCACCTCGCAAAACATCCATCATGTCAGCCTGCTGGTGGCGGACGGTGTGAATGGCCTGCGGCCGCAAGCGCCATTCGACGTGATCGTCTATACCGGCTCCTGCCCGGTCGAGCCCGCTGGTGTTCGCCAGCAGCTGAGCGTAGGCGGGCGCATGCTGATTGTGCTGGGTGAAGCCCCAGTAATGCAGGCCACCCTGATCCAGCGTGTGACTCAAGACGCATATCGTCAGGACGTATTATTCGAGACCTGCCTGCAGGAGCTCTGCAACGCGCCACAAGCGCAAAAGTTCGAGTTCTGATTTCGTCCAAAGCTCTGACAGGCGATGCAAACCCTTAAACTCAGCGCCAGCACCAGCCAGTTAGTCGTCATCGACATCCAGCCCAAGCTGTGCGGCGTCATGGATGCCGATTCGGTACAGAGTGTAATCAATAACACGGCTCTTTTATTGCAGGCTGCCAAACTCTGCGAAGTGCCGGTCATCGCTACCGAGCAATACCCACAAGGCCTGGGTGAAACCAGTCCGGAAATCAAGCTGCATCTCGACCCAGTGCAGCCTATCGCCAAAACCGCCTTCTCTGCGTGCGATGAACCCAAGTTCAACCAACACCTATACAGAGACAGGCCGCAAGTTGTCATTACCGGGATGGAAGCGCACATCTGCGTACTGCAAACCGCGCTGGACCTGCTGGCGGCAGGCAAACAGGTGTTCATCGTCGAGGATGCGATCATTTCGCGCAAAGAGAACAACCGCGCCAATGCGGTTGCAAGGATGCGTCAGGCTGGCTGCATCATCACCAATACCGAGTCCGTGTTATTCGAGCACCTGCGTAACGCGCAACACCCTGCCTTCAAGACGATTTCAAAACTGATTCGTTGATGTCACTGCGGCGGCTTATCCTCATCAGCCTCTTGCTCTACGGCACCTATCATTATTTAAGTCATCGTGAGATTCGGTATGGCGCGGGCGTGCTTGCGCCAGAAGAACCGGTCCAGCTAGACACAGAAGCAGAGCCTTTCGATTTCAAGGACTACATCATCACACCACTGAATGAGTTCGAGATCACTGCGCGCGTACTTTCTATATCGAACTACCATGCTGACAAAGGGGCCGCCATTTCACCGACAGACTTGGCATTAGGCTGGGGGCGCATGTCGGATGAAACCATCCTTGACCAGATCGATATTCGCCAAAGCGGGCGTTTCTATTATTGGCACGTAAAGTCTTTCCCCATCCCGCGAAAGGAAATCGAAACACACAGCGCCAACATGCATCTGGTGCCAGAAAACAGTCTAATCGCCGAACAGTTAAAAGATGTGCGTGTGGGTCAGTTGGTTTCCATCAAAGGCTACCTCATCAAGGCAACGGGGCAAAACGGTTTCGTCTGGAAGAGTTCACAAACCCGTCACGACACCGGCAGTGGCGCCTGCGAGCTTATTTTTGTCAAAAGCCTGCACCTGTCTTAGCAATAGGCGCAGGCGCAAGACCGATTACGGGACTATTTGATGAATGGCGTCACCAGCGCCAGCAGACGCTTGCCAGCACCGCCGGACGACTCAGAGAAACCTAGTGCCTTTGCCTGCATTTTCTCCCGCTTGGCCGGGTTGTGCAGCAAATACAGTATCTGCTCACGCAGTTCTTCCTTGGTTTTGATTCGAATCGCAGCCCCTGCCCGTACGGCATTTTTGCTGGGCTCGGCAAAGTTGTGCGTATATCTGCCTATGATGATGGGTTTACCCATCGCCGCCGCCTCGATCAGGTTTTGCCCACCGAACTTCAGCAAACTGCCGCCGATAAACGTGAAGTCACACGCCGCATAATAGCTGAACATCTCGCCCAGGCTATCGCCCAGAATCACCTGCGTATGCGGCGGTACCGTTGCCGTGAGTTGGCTACGGCGCTGAAAGCTCAAACCGCGGCTACGTATCATTTCGGATACCTTATTGAAGCGCTGTGGATGGCGCGGCACGATCACAGTCAGGATATCGAGACCTTGCACCGCATCCAGAATGCGGCGCTCTTCGCCCTCGCGGGTGCTGGCCGCCAGGAATATCGGCTTGCCGGTATCAAACATCTCACGCAGCATGGCACCGCGTTCTGTACTACCTTCAGGTGGCCTGACATCATATTTCAGGTTCCCCGCCACAGTGACCTGCGTCTTGCCCAGCAAACGCAAACGCTTCGCATCGGCCTCGGTCTGCGCCGATATCACCGTCAGGTTCTGCAAGCCTTCGCGCACCAGCGCACCCAGTCTGGCATAACCTTTGGCGGAGCGTTCGGATAGCCGCGCATTCACCAACGCCAAGGGAATGCCTGATTCCCTGCAGCCGGCAATCAGGTTGAACCAAAGCTCGGTTTCCATGATCAAGCCGATGGACGGCTGGAAATGCCGCAAAAAGCGCCTAACGGCAAACGGCAAGTCATACGGCAGGTAAGCCTGCTGCACCGTATCGCCAAACAAGGCTTTGCCCGTGGCACGGCCGGTTGGAGTGCCATGTGTCAGCAGGATATGATGCTGCGGATATTGCGCCATCAGTGCACGCACCAGCGGCTCGGCGGCGCGTGTCTCACCCACCGATACGCAATGCAGCCAGATGAGCGGCTGCTTTGCTGGCTGGCTGAAAAAGCCGAAGCGCTCACCCCAGTGCCGCAGGTATTCCGGCTGGCGGATACCGCGCCAAATCAGCTTGATCGGCACCAGCGGCAACAATAAATATAACAGTAAGGTATATAAGAATCGGACCATATGCGTAGGCATTCTCTCACAAAAAAATTCGTTTTTTCAAAATTTCGCGCGTGAGTAATCGCTCACCCAACCGAAATTCAAAGCCTGTCGCGCTTTCGCAAAAAGGCAATACGATTTACAAAAAATATTATTGAAAATAATCCGGACAAGGCTATTGACGCACACAAAATAAAGGCATAAATTCTCGCAAACAACACAACATCTTGTGTTTAACGGAGATGCTTTCGCACCAAGATTATCTCCGTGATGTTTGTCCAATAACGAGGTAACCGGCCTGCCAAGCCGGCTGATACAAAATAACAATGGGGGAAAGAATGCTAAAAGCCATAGATACGCAAGCCAAGGATGTCATGTCCAAGAGTGAGGATGCCGTTGAGATTCCAGTGCAATCGGTCTCGCTCGATATCTGGGACAAGAAATACCGCCTGAAAACCAAAACCGGCGAACATGTCGACAAAGACATGGACGACTCCTACCGTCGCGTTGCACGCGCTTTGGCAGATGTAGAGACCACCGAAGAGAAAAAAGCCGAATGGCACGAGAAGTTCCTGTGGGCCTTGCGTCATGGCGCCATCCCTGCCGGCCGTATTACCTCCAACGCTGGCGCGCTTGAGCACAAACCTGCCACCTCCACCATCAACTGTACCGTTTCCGGCGTCATCGAAGACAGCATGGACAACATCCTTGGCAAAGTGCATGAAGCGGGCCTTACCCTCAAGGCAGGCTGCGGTATCGGTTACGAGTTCTCCACCCTGCGTCCGAAAGGTGCGTTCGTGGCTGGCGCTGGCGCTTATACCTCTGGCCCGCTGTCGTTCATGGATATCTACGACAAGATGTGCTTCACCGTGTCCTCCGCCGGTGGCCGCCGCGGCGCGCAAATGGCCACCTTCGACATCAGTCATCCGGATGTGACCGACTTCATCAAAGCCAAGCGCGAAGCTGGCCGCCTGCGCCAGTTCAACCTGAGCTGCCTCATCACCAAAGAGTTCATGGAAGCCGTGAAAGCCGATGCCGAATGGAAACTGGCTTTCCCTGTCACCGAGAAAGAATCCATCGTGGACGGCCTGAACGTGAACGACGAGACACAAGTGGTGTGGCGCGACTGGCCGGTAAAGAACAAATACCTCACCCGCGCCGATGGCCCGGATGCCGGCAAAGTGGCCTGCCGCGTGTACAAAACCATCAAGGCTCGCCGTCTGTGGGATGTCATTATGAGCAGCACTTATGATTTTGCCGAACCTGGCTTCATCCTCATCGACCGCGTCAATGAGATGAACAACAACTGGTTCTGCGAGAACATCCGCGCCACCAACCCATGCGGCGAGCAGCCACTGCCGCCATACGGCGCGTGCCTGCTGGGCTCCGTCAACCTGACCAAATTCGTGAAAAAACCGTTCACAGATGAAGCCTACTTCGACTGGGCAGAATACCGCGAAGTCATCGCCATCTTCACCCGCATGCTGGACAACGTGGTGGAAATCAACGGCCTGCCGCTGCAGCAGCAACGCGACGAGATCATGCGCAAACGCCGCCACGGCATGGGTTATCTGGGCTTGGGCTCCACCCTCACCATGCTGAAGATGAAGTACGGCGAGGAAGATTCCATCAAGTTCACTGAGGAAGTCACCCGCGTGATGGCCGAAGTGGGCTGGGATGTGGGCGTGCAGCTGGCCGAGGAAAAAGGCGCAGCGCCTATCATGGAAGACAAGTTCGAAGTCACTGCCGACATGATGCGCATGCGTCCGGAAATGGCGGCAGACGGCATCAAGGTTGGCCAGAAAGTGGCCGGCAAAGTGCTGCTGGGTAAATACAGCCGCTATATGCAGCAGTTCCCCGAAGGCTTGCGCAACCAGATCGCCACCAAAGGCGTGCGCTTCACGCATCACAGCTCCATCGCACCAACCGGCACGATTTCCCTGAGCCTGGCCAATAACGCCAGCAACGGCATCGAGCCATCGTTCGCGCACCACTATGCCCGCAACGTGATTCGCGAAGGCAAGAAATCCAAAGAGAAAGTGGACGTGTTCAGCTTTGAGCTGCTGGCCTACCGCGAGCTCATCAACGCCAACGCCATGCCGTTCAGCGATAAGCCTGAAGAACAACTGCCGGATTACTTCATGGATTCATCCACCATCAAGGCCAAAGCCCACGTGGATATCCAGGCCGCCGCACAGAAGTGGATCGACAGCTCCATCTCCAAAACCATCAACGTGCCGACAGATTACGACTTTGAGGATTTCAAAGACATCTACCTGTACGCATACGACAAAGGCCTGAAAGGCTGCACCACCTTCCGCTTCAACCCAGAGGCGTTCCAGGGCGTGCTGGTAACCGAGAAGGATTTGGAGAACACCACTTACAAATTCACGCTGGATGACGGCACTGTGATAGAAGCCAAAGGCAACGAGGAAATCGAATACGACGGCGAGACACACACCGCAGCTAACTTATACGATGCCTTGAAAGAAGGCTATTACGGTAAATTCTAATTGCCGTAGAGGAGAACGGACATGACAATCAAAATCGAGAAAAAGATCACCGGCTATAACGTAGTCACGCCGGAAGACAAAGCCAAAGAAGCCGCCGCCGTTGAGGCCGCTGCCCAAATGGCAGCACAGCAAAAGGCCGAAATCATTCAACTGGGCGAGCCGTTAAGCCGCCCGGATATCCTGATAGGCAACACCTACAAGATCAAAACCCCGGTGACCGAGCACGCGCTGTACATCACCATCAACGATGTCATCATGAACGAAGGCACCCCGCAGGAACACCGCCGCCCGTTCGAGATATTCATCAACTCCAAGAACATGGACCACTTTCAGTGGATCGTGGCTCTTACAAGGGTTATGTCCGCCGTGTTCCGCAAGGGCGGCGATGTGACATTTTTGGTGGAAGAGCTTAAAAGCGTATTTGAGCCATCTGGCGGCTACTACAAACGCGGCGGCAAATTCGTGCCCAGCCTGGTGGCCGAGATTGGCGAAGTGCTGGAAAACCACCTGATCCAGATCGGCATGCTGAAGCGCCCCGGCCTGGACCAGCACCAGCAAAAACTGGTGGATGCTAAAAAAGCCGAGTATCTGGAAAAACATTCCATCAGCGAGGAAGAAATCACCACCGATGGATTCCCCAAAGGCGCACAGCTATGCAGCAAGTGCCACACCAAAGCGATGGTGGTGATGGACAACTGCCTGACTTGCCTGAATTGTGGTGATAGTAAGTGTGGTTGATTTAATTTTTCAGTATCAACACAATTAAAGTATGACTGATTCTTTTAGTCAGGTTAGAAAAAGTTTAATTGCTCTTATAAATGACGTTGAAAACAAGGTCATAGCTCTAAAAGGTAAATGGGGCACTGGTAAGACTTTTTTATGGGATAGCGTTAAAAAAGATTTATTTAGTGGCGAAAAGAAGGAGAGGCAGGCAGTCTATGTTTCTTTATTCGGGGCAAAAACTATAGATGAATTAAAGTTGCGTATTATAAAAAATGCCTATCTAAAAGATAATTTAATCATAGAAAAGATTACCAAAACAGGCGGTGGATTTGCTAAGTCGGCGGCAAAGTTCTTTGGGATTGATTTCTCTCCTAAAGAAACATTATTAATTTGGCTATCAAGTTTTACAAATGGCAAATTGATTGTAATTGATGATATTGAAAGAAAACATAAATCTCTAGATATAGACGAACTGCTTGGTTTTTTAGACGAGTATTCAGAAACCCATAATACTCGTTTTCTTGTTCTACTAAATACAGATAAACTTCAAGACCAAAAAATGTGGGTGACGCTGCATGAAAAAGTTATTGATGCTGAGCTTGTATTAAATCCCTCACCCTCTGAAGCTTTTAAAATTGTTGCAAATAAAGGGTGCTTCAATCATCTAGCCGAAGTTGAAGCCGCTTTAGCAATTCTTAATGTTAATAACATACGCGTTATAGAACGTGTTTTAAAATTAGTAAAACAAATTTCATCAATTGTTCCAGAAGATGGCGTCCATAGCTCCAGATGGATACCTAGCACTGTCTTACTTGCAGCTTCGCAATATCATGCGGTGGAAAATCCGCCTCCAGTTAGCTATATACTTTCTTTTAATTCATATGCATTTTTTTCAAAAAAAGAGGGTGAGTTTTCAAGCGAGGAAATAGCATGGAATTCAATGCTTAATAAGTTAGGAATTTCCTATCCAGATGAATATGAAGATATTCTTGTTAATTTTTTTAACACGGGTCTGCTAGATTCTGATCGCTTAAAATCATTATTTATCAAATATAAAAGCGAAAGTGGTAGAGAAGCGCTAAAACAAAAATTAAATGATTTTTATGATGATGTTCACTGGACCCCTCAGAAAAATAAATCCGAATTAGTTGATATAGCAAATGAACTTTATAAAGATGTAAATTCATTTAATCATGTTGATATATCATTCATTGTGGATGAGCTAGAAAACTTAGGAGAAATCGAACTAAGCAGAAGCTTCCTTAATTCTTGGCTTGATTCTGTAGATAAACGACCCGAATATCAATCTATAGGAGAAAGGGGATACGAGTACTCTCGCCAAAAAATTCACCCAAAAGTTATTTCCAAACTAAATGAAATGAGGGATAAACAACATCCCCCATTAAATGTCACAGAAGCTATTGAACGAATCGTTAAGAACTCCGGCTGGGGAGACCGTGAAAAACACGCGCTAGGCAATTCAACCGTTGCTGATTATGAGAATGCACTTAGAACCAACAGCAATGATATTTTGCGACTCTTTGTTAGAGAGCATTTAGATTGGCTTAAAAAAGACACCTATTATGATGATAATTTCAAAAACGGCGCATACAATTTTCTTAATGCCACAATCAATATTTGCTCCAATGAGCCAAATAGCAGATTGGCAGAAATACTGAAAGAAAATTTTAAATATTACGGCCTACTAGAAAGACTAAGCCCAACATAAGCTAAATAATCGTGTTCACGGGAAAAAAAGGGGTCAGACCCCAATTAACTAGACCCCAATTAACTGAAACTTAACGCCCAAACCACCCCAATTTTTCCCTGTTTTTGAAGTTAAGTTTTAAGGGCTTTCTTAGCTTATTCTTCAGCTTATTGGCGGCTTTTCAGCTTCTACAATGTCTCGATACACGTGCCAAGTGGCATGGCCAACGATAGGCATGGTGATGATAAGCCCGACAAAATAGGTGGCAAAGCCCAACACCACCAGCACAACGATGCAGAACCCCCAAAGCAGCATGGTGAGCGGGTTTTTTGCGCAGGTGATTATACTGGCGATGGCAGCGGTGATGGCATCTGTTTTCCGCTCGGCCATGAGGGGGATGGCCACAACACTAATGGCAAACACGAGGCCGGCAAAGATGCCGCCAACCGCAAAATACACCATGGCGAACATGGGCTGTTTCAAAGTGAATACACTCTCTATGACCTTGGTAAGGGTTGGGAATGCGCTGTCTTGAAAATAGAGGGCAAAAGTTATCATGGAGGCACGCGCCCAGATGAGCAGGATAACGGTGAGCACGCCTGCAAAGATGCCTACATTGAGGATGTTTGCGCGCCAAGCGGTAAGGCTGGGCACAAGCGTGGGTTGTTGGCCGGATTCTATTTGCCGGCTTAGATCATAAAGCCCCATGGCAAGAAATGGCCCCACCAGCAGAAACCCTGTCACCAGGCCCGTAAACAACCCGTAGGCTTCATCGAATACAAATTTCATCACCCAGCCAGCCGCCGCAAAAAACGCTCCATAAAACAGGCTAGATAAACCAGCTTGGCGTGTGTCCCGGATGCCAGCTTTTAGCCAGCCAAGAATGTGACTTGGTTTAACGTGGCGGATAACAGGAAAGGTGCTTTGCGGGTTGGGTGCAGTTGGCGGTGGTTGATGGCTCATGGGTGGTTGCTCTCGTCTTTTGCGGATAGTCAAATAAGCGAGGTTAATTATGCGGTAATTTGCGCTATTTTAGAACCCGTGGCTGATACACCATTGGGTGGACAACGGCGTTAACGCATGCCCCATCCACCACATGCGCATTCATTATTAAAACACCTGCCCTGCAAGCCAATGTCCATGCGGGTTTCAGGGCATCGGTTTAGCCAATGAATTTCGCCTCGATCGGCTAGAACTCGCCTTGTCTGTAGCGGCTTTGTCATCAGGTATGCTACGTCAGGAACTTAAGCTATTAAGCCCACTCATACTGGAGCTTGGCCTTGTTTTCCAACTAACAATAAACCACAAACACACGATATCGATATGAACGCGATGCGCATAAGTATGGTTGGCTTGTATCTATTGGCCCTTGCTGCCAGTGCAGGTGCGGCGGTTTTGCCTGAGCCGACGGAAGATTTCTTGTATAACCTGAAACAGTCGATGGTGAAGATAGGCACCACGACCAGATCTGGCGGGCATGGCTTTGGCACCGGCATTGCGGTAAGCAAAGATCAGGTGGTGACCAACTGCCACGTGCTGGGCGGTGCCAACGGGGTTTCCATCTCCAAATGGGGCACGGAGTATCCTGTTGATTCGCTGCAAGCCGACTGGAAGCACGATATATGCATACTTAAGGTGGAGTATGCCGATTTAAAGCCGGTGCCGATGGGCGACTCTTCCAAGCTGAGTTATGAGCAGCCGGTGATTTCAATCTCCATGCCTAACGACTCACCCGCGCCTTATGTGGTGCTGAGCAATATCAAAGCGCTTTACCCTTTGGATGGCGAGGAGGTGATACGCACCAAGGCGGCATTTGCGATTGGCGCGAGTGGCAGCCCGATATTTGACTACGATGGCAAACTGATTGGCGTGAGCACGTTCAAAAGCCCGGGCAAGAAAGCCTATTTCTACAACATGCCTGTCAATCTGGTGAAAGCGGCTTTGCAAACGCCGCCGGTACAGCTGAATGCAGCGCATGATCTGCCATTTTGGGATGCGCCCGAGGAGAACCGGCCGTTTTTCATGCAGATAGTGTTGCCTTACCAGAACGACCGCTGGCAGGACGTACAGCGAGTATCTAGCCGTTGGGCAGAAAAAGAGCCCGACAACGCAGAAGCCTGGTACTACCTGGGGGAAGCCGCGCGCCACCTGGGAGACGACAAGGCGGCGGCCATGCATTACCAAAAGGCATTGAGCCTGCACCCCAACCACCCGGCCACTTTGCTGGCTAACGCGCAATTGGCGCAAAAAGATGGCAGGCAGGCAGAGACGGAGAAATTTCGCCTGACGCTGAAAGAAATCAACCCCGAGCTGCTGGAGGAACTGGACAGCGCCGCAAAGCAGGAGTGTCAGGCAACTGTGGCTGAATGCTGATGAAACGACTGCTGACATTTGGGTTGCCGATACTAGCCATGATTGCAATGGCGATTTACTGGTATTCAGAAATGAATGCCGAGGCACCGCCACGACAGATTTCAGCGCTGGAAATCACGGGAGATGCATGTGATTTGATTGCAGAAAAGGCATCGATGCATTTGCCTGAAGCGCTGCCTTTTCAGAAGATGGAAAAGGCAGCCAGGCGGGCAAGGGTTTTAGAAATGTGCATGAATGACAGGGTTTATGTTGAGAACCCTGCCTGGCCTGCCTACGCCAAGCCGCTGGCGCAGAAAGCCGCGCAGGCGCAGCAGATTTCATACGACGAGGCCTATGAGAACCTGAGGCGGGCCAGCATGCTGAAGCTCAAGCCCGCCAACAACGAACCGCTGTACTGGGTTGCGGCAAAAAAACCGGCAAAACAGTAAAACGCGCGGCCCTGCAGACCAATATCCATGCGCCTTTCAGGGCATGTGTTTTTTTAATTAACCTACACAACTAATCATTTGCTGCAGTTTGCCATGCGGCTAGCATTGCGTGCATGCGCTTATAGTGCGACCCACGCCAGTAGACTCTGCCGCATGCAGGGCAAAGTCGTAACTGCTCGCCCGGCTTGCGCGCGTCATCCGGGGCGCGTGCCAGCGCGGCCTCATCTGCCGCCACCAGCGGCGTGTTATCTACCAGGCAGCGGGTAAAGGCATGGCCCAGCCAATCCAGATGGAAATGATCATTCAATATGGCAGCCAAATGATGCAACGCCACTGGCGGCAGAATCAGCGCGATTCCTTGCGCCGCCTTGTGTTCACGTATCAGTGTGTCTTGTGTCAGGAAATAGCGCCCTTCGGCATGGCATTGCTGCAGCAGCTGCGCATCGCTTTCGCCATCCCGCGCAAGCCGTGTATCGTAACCGGCAGCACGCAGATAGCGGCATAGCTGGCCCAGCATTTCGTCACATAAGAACTTGGGCATGGCATCGACCATGCCTATGACTGCAAGCCCATATACTGCGCGGCCCCCAGTGCCGAGGCCTGCACTGCTTGCTGATAAGTGGCCGATGCTGCCAGATTATCTGCCAGCTGGTTGAGTGATATATAGCCGGGGTCCAAGCGGTAGTCTTTTTCCCGAAATATGCTGTGCTCTTTAGCGTAGCTTTCCGCCAGCGCCCTCAGTGATTCTGCCAGCGGTTTCTGAGGGTCGGTCGGCGTGAATTCCCCAATCAGCCAAAGGTGAACATTTTCCTCTTGTGTGTAGCCAGCTTTAGGGTCGGCAAGCTTATGAGCATGGTCTAACTTGGCTTGGCTGTCCACATCTTTTGGGTCGCCATAGGCAACCTCATAATATTTCACATCGTGGGCCAGCAAGGAGGTGGGACCATCTATCGGCACCTGGCCCACGGCATAATAGCCGGCGATGGCCCGCAGGCTTTGCAGATGATGTTCCTTGCCCACGAAATGGATGGTCTCGCCGCGTGCCTGCAGCGCCTTGATGCCCGCGGCCATATCCTTGGTTGCCGCATAGATCAGGGCGGCATAATTTGCGGCATCTTTGCGGGCCAGGCTGTAATTGATCATGGCCGTGCCATTGCTATAAAGCTCCATGGCGCTAGTAGCTGCTACATCACCATGCTGGTCCAGCACGGCGGAGACTGCCATCCTGGTACCGTTGCCATTACCACTGTCTAGCGCCAGTAGCCAGTTCTGCAGACGCTCTGCAGGCCATTCAGGATACTGCTCTCTAGCCAGCGCAAAGATTTGCGGCAGCAGTTTTATCTGTTCATCCGCACGCAAATCTTGCAGCCGGACTGTCGAATACCCTGCGGGAAGCCTGAAATCGTATGATTGGGTCATCTGGTTGCTCGTCATCACATTTTCCGCATCCGAAAAAATCGCTTCTATGAAGATGAGAGAACCTTGAATCCGCTGTAATCCCCTTCATCTGGGCTAATCTCGACTTGATCTACATATGCAAGTTCAGGGCCGCGCCGCGCCCAACCTACCAGTGCATCTACAGCAGCCGGGCTACCATGCACGGCTGCCTCCACCGTACCATCGCTAAGATTTCTTACCCAGCCTGCAACCCCAAGCCTAAGCGCCTCACGGGACATCGACTGACGGAAGAACACACCCTGCACTCGGCCATGAATCACCAGTCGCAGCTTTTTGTGGGATAGGGTTGTCATGTTGAATGGCACCAGAAATGGGGTTGACTCTATTTTTATGGAACCAACTCTACGAACTACTGGCGGCGCTTCAAAAGCGGCGCCAGGCTTGATACTTAACGCTTTAGCAGAGATAAGCTGGCTTAACTATTATCTTCTGTCGTTGTTGTGCTTGTTATGCCCATTTCCATGACCACGGCCTCTGTTGCCCTGGTCATGATCATCGTCACCCCTGCCACGGTATCCCTGACCTTCATAACCACGATGCTCGTACTCTCTGTACTCCCTGTTATGGTACTCATGATAATAGGGAACGTAATCATCTCTATACCAGCGTTCCTGCACAAAATATACCGGTCTGCCGCAGGCATGATAGCGGTCACAATAGCGGCTCCAGTTTTTTGCATGTCCGGGCGGCACCCGCAGATAGATCGGCTCATATGTTTCTACGATATGCCGGTGAACGATGATGGGTTCGCGATAGATGACGCGAGGTGCTGGATAAGGAAATTCACCGATATCGATGCGACCATAGAACCCGGGCTGGCCAACACTGATGGATACGCCTACATCTGCAGCCAATGCTGAACCCGAGGCTAAAGCCAAGGCGCAAGCGAGAATGGAATGCTTAAGCATGCTGATTTTGTTCATTGAAAACTCCATTGATAGTTTCAGTACGTACAATATTAACGCTTTGAGCAGCATAATGGATGACTGCAGTGAAAATTGCCCTATATCGGCTTTACCGCGCCGCAGTTTGCGCTCATCCATTTGCCTGCGATGTCGGCTTTTTCGTTGACCGGATTTCCTCGAGCGGTGCCAGTGAATCTGGTTTGGCCCAAAAAGCTCTCTTTACTCGTTAAGTGCCCTTCTGCTGTGCCGTTGCCTCTAAGTTCGGCGCTCTCGCAAGCAAAATCCACTTTGTAGCTGTTGCCGTCGCGGCTTGTGCTTTTAGTGGCGCAGCCTGTTTGGTCCTGATAAAAATTGGGCAGTGCTTTTTGCTTTGCCATCTCTTGAGTAATGCACACTTTGGAGATTGCTGCACCATTTTCTATCTGCGGCATTTCCATGCCATATTCTTTGGCAAGATCCCGCAGATTTTGCATCTGATCCGGAGGAATGGCGGGCGCTAACAGCAATAGATCGGATGTGGTGGAAATCTCCCACAAGCCGGGGCGCATATCCAATTCGGCTGCATTTGCGGTGGATAGCAATAATGGAGAAACGAGTGAAACTGCCAAGAGTGATTTGCGCATAGGTAATTTTGAAACTTGCAACAATCTTTTAGAGAACAGCTTGGCGCGTTAAGTTCAGCCTGTCCTGCAGACCAATATCCATGCGGTTTTCAGGCCATGTTACTTGAACAAATCATCCAGCGGGTTCTTGCCGCCGCCACTCGACTTTGCCGGAACGCGCTTGGGGACAAATTCCTCTTCGATATTGTCGCGGTAAAAGCTCCATTGCGAGCCGGATGCTTTAATGCGGCGCCACAAATCTTCGCTCACGCCCGGGTATTCCAGCACGCTGCCGCCATCCAGTTCCACCCGCAGGGTGCGGGTTTTGACGTCATAGCCGATGGCGCGCAGTTTGCCTGCATTCACTTTGGTCATTTCCATGTGCTGATTGTATAGCGCTTTATTTTGCTACTCAACTTAAGCTCTAAGCTGAACGCGCTTAGAATGACACATACATGCGCGCGTTCATTATGGAGACACCTGCCCTGCAAGCCAATTCGGATGAAGCTTACAGGCCAATGGTTTTAGCAATGAAAGCTTGGTATACAAAATTGAAACCTTAATCACCAGCCTTTTCCGCTGAGCGATCCACGTTTGAGTGCGTCATCGCCAATGGAGATGCAGCGGCCATAACCAAAGAAGCTGGCGCGTGTACCTTTGGGGCAGCCTTCGCTTTGCGCCTGAGCTTCCAATTTCGCCTTGGTAACTGCTGCTTTTTTGGTGTCGACGTATTCCCAATAGCCATTGGGGTGCAGTATCACTTCCTCTCCGCTTGCGGTAGTAGCATGGGTATCTTGGTCTTCCGCCATTGCGATTGCGGATAAGCCCAGCATCAGTACGCATAGCATCAGGTGTCGCATCGGGTTTTTCCTTTTGATGAATCAATATATTGGACTGGTGAAGCTGCGACCAATGGGTGGTCGGATACTCCTCTATATATTATCTGCTACAGGCCACGCTGTGAACCGATACCGTTTAAATAAGCTCTTTATGCCATCAGGCAAGTATCCTGCTGGCCTTGATATCCTTGGCTTTGATTTTTAGCACTGCCGGTTTTAGGCTAGGTTTACGTGAGCTAACAGCGTTCACGCTAACAACCTGGCGGGTTTTTACCGTAGCTTTGTCAGTATCAGGCAAACTTTCGCAACCGCTTATCCCAAAAGCCAAACAAGCAAACAAAAAATGCATGACTCTCTCCTTTCAATGCTTAAGCCACTTTGCGTCCGATATCAGGCACATGCCGCCGTATTGCTTGAGCATGGGACGCAATGCCTCTAATAATGATTCGAGCTGGTCATTCTTGCATGCGATGACGAAAGTGACGTTCTCGAACATGTCGCCAAAGACATTCTCTTCGCGCTGACCACGCTCGCCATAACCGCCAACGTGTTTGTAGATAGTAAAAGCGTGGACATTCGCGTCTTTCAGCGCTTTTATCACGTTATTCTTCTCATGCGCTTCTATCACCAATTCGATACGTTTCACATCCATCATGTTGGTTTACCCCAAATAGTTTGCAAAGTTGTAATAAGCCGGGATACCAATGATCACATTGAACGGAAATGTGATGCCCAGCGTCAGTGTCAGGTATATGGAGGGATTGGCCTCAGGGATGGCCACCCGCATTGCGGGCGGCACAGCGATATATGAAGCACTGCCCGCCAGTACCGCCATAAGTGTCGCGCCACCCACTGAAAAGCCCAGCAGATATCTACCCAGGATCACGCCGATACAGCCCAGAATAAGCGGCATCGCAGTGCCGAAAATGATAAGAAACAGGCTGGAGTTTTTAAAATCGCTCAGTTTTTTACCGGCTTCCATGCCCATCGATAGCAGGAATATGCACAAAACACCCATGAACATCTGATCGAAGAACGGCGATATGATTTTCAGATTCTTGTCTGGAATGATGTTGCCTATCAGCAACCCGCCCAGCAGCAGGATCACGCTGCCGTTAGTGAGGGATTCCCTCACCAGCTGTCTTGCATTGACGGCAACGTTGCCAGCGCCAGTCACGGTTTTCCGGTAATAGTCTGCTAGCATCAAACCTACCAGAATCGCTGGAGACTCCATCATTACTAGCATCATGACCGGGTATTTTTCATAGGGTATATCAAGGCTCTCTAGAAAAGCGATTGCCGTTAAAAAGGTACCGGCACTGACCGACCCATAATGCGCGGCTACCGCAATAGCATTGAATGGATCCAGTTTGCCGAGCTTATGCAATATGACAAACGAGAAAAGCGGAATGGCTACACCCAGTAAAACAGCAACCAAAATCGCCAAACCAGCGCCTTGCATGTCAGAATGGGCTAGCTCGACCCCGCCGTGAATACCAATACCCAACAGCAGATAGATGGTAATCGATTTCACCAGATCCGCCGGCAGCTTAAGATCTGATTTGACGACCTGCGCAAACAGTCCCAGTGAGAAGAACAGAATCGATGGATTCAAGACGTTGCCAAAGTTAATCAATTTAAACACCTGTTATTGAACATAGTGTCGATTATCTTGAATTTAATAAGTTCTGTATAATATATTTATAATCAATTTTTAATATCATTAATAGAACAATGCGCGGTAGATTCAACTTCAATCACTTGTACTATTTTTGGATGGTGGCCAAAGAAGGCAATTTGACCAAAACAGCTGAAAAGCTTTTTGTCGCGCAATCGGCGTTGTCGATGCAGATCAAGAAGTTGGAAGAACAGATAGGCGTGAAGCTATTTGTTAAAGTAGGCAGAAAGCTGGAGCTATCCGAGGCCGGACTTATCACGTTCTCTTATGCTGAAAAAATCTTTAAGCTAGGAAACGAGTTGGGCAGCGTGTTGCACTATAACTTCAAGAACAACAAGACCACATTGAAGATTGGCGTCATCTCCTCGCTATCCAGGAATTTTGTCGAGAACTTCATCAAACCCTTGCTGACCAGAGAGGATACCGAGATTGTCTTGGAATCCGGTAGCGAGGAAGACTTACTAAACAAACTGTTTGACCATCGCCTAGACCTGATTTTAAGTAATCTTTCCCCAAAGAACAGCATCAGCAATGACCTGAGAATCAAGTCTATCGCCAAACAACAGATCAGTATCGTCGGCAAACCTGCTAATAAAAAAGCGGGTGCAGACCTGCAAAGCATCCTCAAGGAGAACAAGATACTGCTGCCTGGTGTTGGCACCGATATACGCAGCAAGTTTGACCAAGTATGCGATGATATGGGGTTGCAATATGATGTACTGGCTGAGATCAACGACATGCCTGCATTGCGTTTGCTGGCAAGGGACTCTGGCGCAATCGCCCTGCTGCCAATTATTGTGGTGCAGGATGAGATCAGAAACGGAATGCTGGAGGAATACTGCAGGATTCCCGGGTTATATGAGCACTTCTATGCGATATCCCTGAGAAAACAATATGAGCCGGAAATCATCAGGTTTCTGCTGGCCAACGAATCACTGGGAAAGGCGTAACGGCCTAGATTTTCGGGCGGATAGTCCGCTGCATCAATTCTGCCAGCACGAATTCATTGAATTAATGTGTGAATTTTCGCTCTTAATCTGACGAATGCGACTACTCTGGATTTTAAGGCTGATTAATCATATGTGCTTACGTTTTTGGCTGCCATGTTTGATGACAGCATTTTTATCGGTGACCCCTGCCATGGCGACTGAAGAACCTAAATATACGGTAATTGAAAAGACGGATGATTTTGAGTTACGGGCATACAGCCCAATGATTATCGCGGAAACTTTTGTCACAGGCAGCCTGGAAAAAGCTTCTGGAGATGGTTTTAGGCTGATTGCGGATTATATTTTTGGCAATAACAAATCCCGTACGGGCAGCAGTGAAAAGATCAGCATGACGACCCCAGTGACAATGAAGCCTAAAAGCGAAAAAATTAGCATGACTGCACCAGTCAGTATGCAGGAAGCGGAAGGCAAATGGCGCATGCATTTTGTGATGCCAAGTAAATACACGCTGGATACCCTGCCTGAACCAAACAACAAAGCGGTGAATTTGCGCGAACTGCCCGCAAAAAGGTTTGCGGTGGTACGTTTTTCCGGGTTGGCAGGGGAAGCCAAAACCGCCCAAAAGACTAAAGAACTGCTGGCTTGGATGTCATCCAAGAATATCGAGCCGATTGGTACCCCAGAACTGGCGCGTTATAACCCACCATGGACCTTGCCGTTCTTGCGCCGCAATGAAGTGATGGTGGAGTATTAAGCTCGAACAAGGAATTCAGAAACTGGCACACGGCTTGCTAATTCATTCACATGATGAATTCGATAGGTGATATTCATGCCGTCTCCGAGGCGATTCGGGATGCGGTGGCGCCTGTGTTCTTGCTGACTGGTATCAGTTCGCTGTTGGGCGTGCTGATTGCTCGCCTGAGCCGTTCCATAGACCGTGCGCGATTGTTAAACGATATGCCGGAGGGGAAACGTGACCGGTTTAAGGATGAACTACGCATTATTGTGAAACGCACCAAATGGTTGCGCCGCGCGATAGGTTTTGCCACGCTGGCTGCACTATGTGTGTGCATTTCCATCGCCACTCTATTCATTTCGGTGGAGACCGGCTTCAAGACGCCGCATGTGGTAGCCGTCACATTCATCTCGTCGATGCTGTCGGTGATTGTGGCGCTACTCTGTTTTTTGCGAGAGATTGCGCTGGCCTCGCGCGAAGTCATCGTGCCATTTAAGCACGAGAAGCCTTAAAAGCCTTCACGCACGCGTTCATTACAAAAACAGATGCGCTGCAAGCCAATCAGGATGCGGCCTGCAGAGCAGTGATCTTAGTAATTAAAATGAAATGGCAGGTTACATCTCAAGGCATATCTTGCCAAAGTGCCGGTTGGTCTCCTGATATTGGAACGCGGCTACGATATCTTCCAGCGGAAAGATTTTATCAACGATGGGCTTGATGCCATTCGCGTCGATGGCGCGCACCATATCCTGCTGCTGGCTGCGGCTGCCCACCAGGACGCCTTGCAGGCGCAGCTGTTTTACCAGCGCGGCAACAATATTAATCTGCCCGCCCAAACCCGTGAGAATGCCAATGACCGAGATATGGCCACCCACCCTTGCCGCCGCCATGGATTGCTCCAAAGTCGCAGGGCCGCCGACTTCTACCACATGGTCTACGCCGCGTCCGCCGGTGAGCTTGTGTGCGGCTTCACCCCAGTTACTCTGGCTGCGATAGTTGATGACATGGTCTGCCCCCATGGCCCGCAGGCGCTCCAGTTTCTCGTCGCTGGACGAAGTGGCGATCACTGTAGCACCAGCCGCTTTGGCGAACTGCAAAGCAAAGATGGAGACACCGCCGGTGCCTTGCACCAACACGGTATCGCCTGGCTTAAGATGATCATCGCACATCAGAGCGCGCCATGCGGTAAGCGCCGCAGTTGTGAGCGTAGAGGCTTCCACGTGGCTCCATCCTTTGGGTGCCAGCGTAAACGCCTTGGCGCAAGCGGTGACAGTTTCACGCGCATAGCCATCCACGCCATCACCCGGCACAGTGGCAAATCCTTCCACCAGCGGCTTCCCCGCCTCCCATGTCGGGAAGAATGTACTGACCACATGATCACCCACGGCGAATTCCGTCACTCCGGCACCCACAGCAATGACTTCGCCTGCGCCATCCGCCATTGGGATGCGCGGCTCACTGGGACCCCACATGCCGCTCACCACAGCAAAATCATGATAGTTAAGCGAATTGGCATGCAGGCGTACGGTAATTTGCCCGGCTTTCGGTTCCACCGTCTCGCGCTGGCCTACCGTTACCTTGTCGTAACCGCCGCCTGTTTGAAGGATGATTGCTCTGCTGGCCATAAACTTCTCCTGTTGTTGGTGTATCAGCTTATTGTGTAACTAAAACAGACTTAAATAAATAGTGCGATGCAAATTTGATGCGCCTGCTGCCCAATATGGATGCCGCTTACAAGCCGATGGTGGCTAAGGGGAACCCGGCTTACTGTCAATTATTCGCAGACCCTAAGTGATGTACCGCCCACTCCTTGGCCTTGGCGATGGCGATACGGATGGCTTTGCCTTCGTCCATGCCTTCTTCTAGCAGGGCATTGGCAATCACGATGGCTTTAGTACGTACGGTGGAAGGCAGGTGGATCATGGCCGGCGGGTAGTGATATTCGTTCCAAGGCATGGTCATTCGCCTCCAGATACATTTAGCGGCCATTTGTGGAGTATTTGGTAGCGCACGCCCTTTTCTGTACTGACCGACTCTACCAGCACGAAGCTATCAGCCGCCCAAGCGATAGGCGTAATAGCTTGTGACTCAAGCGCTTTGGCGGCGTTGCGTATCAGGGTAACGTGTGCAGCGAATTTCTCGCTTTTCTCCAGTTCGCCTGCGCCTTTGAGCTGCTGGCGCAACGCGCTGGCCAATTCAACCAGCGCAGGGACAGTGACCTGTGGCGCAGCATAGGCGATGCGATTGTGTCGCCAGAAAGCGAGTTTATCCAAAGCGAAGGCGAAAGCTGGCGCCGAAACGTTACCGGCGATCTGCATCAGCTGTGGCAAGCGGGTACGTTCCACTTCGCCCAGAAACAGCAAAGTGAGATGCAGGTTATCTGCCACCATCACACGGCCTTTGCACAGCGGCTGAATCCCCAGCGCCAATTTATGCAGCGCCTGCCGCGCTTTTGCCTGTGGCCAAAGCGCAAAGAACACCCGCGCTACGTCTGGATTGGAAGTCCGGGTGCCCAATCAGGGAATACCCAACACCTTGAGATATTCTTCCAGCGTGAGAGTGAGCCGCTCGATGGAGTTGCCAACCTCATCCAGATGCACATCCGAATCCAGATGCAGCTTCTCCAGCAGCTGTTTGTGTTTTTCCAGCGCGTCGAGGTGTTCATCCAGTTTGGAATCTTTTAAATCTTTAGCCATGGCATTCTCCTTGAACAGGCTTTTAATATAGCACTAAGTAAGACTGGAATCATGGGTTGGCCAGATAATCTGCAACAAGCTGTAATTGACAAACCGGCATGGCAGGCGCATAAATAACTTTCACAAAGATTGCCGTTAATTGAGGAGCTTGTCATGGAAAGAAGAGATCTACTGAAAAGCGCGGGCCTGCTTGCACTTGCATCGCTCACGAATACCGCCAGGGCAGAACATGAACATCACCACCATATGGGCGCACACCCCAACCAGAAGGTGATGGATACGGCTAGCGAGTGCATCCAAAAAGGCGATGTGTGCCTGGCCCATTGCCTGGTGCTGCTGGGGGATGGCGATAAGGACATGGCGGCCTGTGCCAAAAGCGTGAACCAGATGCTGGCGACCTGTGGCGCACTGCAGCAGCTTGCAGCACAGGAATCCAGTCATTTGGGCGAGATGGCAAAGATAGCCGCCGCCACCTGCAAGGAATGCGAAGCCGAATGCAAAAAACATGCGGACAAGCACGAGGCTTGCAAGAACTGCATGGAATCTTGCAAGGCATGCCGCAAAGAGTGTGAATCATTGGCTGCTTGATTGAAGCATGGCAGATAGTTATATATCTGCCATTTTTTATAATTTTTGTAAAAAATCCAACTCTAGAGCTCAACTTAGCATTAAAGACCCTTCTTAACCCATTGTTGTATTGATACTTTATTTTTTCAGGCGTAGACTAAGCTGGTAGTTTTTTCGATTTCTCTTGCTGATTTCATCAGCAGGCCAAAGAATTGGCTTTTACAAGGAGAGTTAGCTTGCAGATAACCATGATCGCTTGGGCTTCCAAGAGAGTATCGCGCCGCCTTCACGAGCGCGATCAAAGCTTTTAACTTCTGAAACCAGAAATCCGCACGATGATAGACCTCCTCACCGTTTATGCCAAAACCCAGAAAGGTGTCCGCAAGCGTAATGCATTGCTGGTTACTCTGCTATCGCCGCTGCAGTCACGCATCCTTGGGTATATAGACGGCAAGGCCAACGTCAAAAACCTCATCACCAAATTCGATAACGTGAATATCGATGATATCGAGCGCGCGCTGAATGCGCTGCTGCAAAACGACTATATCCGCATCGTGGATGTCACCAAGGCGGATTGGCTGCCCACCGAGAATTTCACTCCGATGATCATCGAGGAGTTCAGCGACTTTGATGAAATAGAGGCGTTTGAGCAACAACAAACCAAAAAGCAAGCTGACGTTGAAACGAAGCAAAAGGCAGAAGCGAAAGTAAAAGCTAAGCTGGAAGCCGAAGCAAAAATAGAGGCCGAAAGAAAAGCCAAGGAAGAAGCGCACCGGCTGGAAGCCGAACGCAAAGCTAAAGCGGCGGCCGAGGAAAAAGCCCGCATCGAAGCTGAAAAGGCGCGTGCAAAGGCTGAAGCGGAAGAAAAGGCAAGGTTGGAAGCCGAGCGTAAAGCCAAAGCAGAGGCGG
>ENA-UPTA01000143-UPTA01000143.1-activated-sludge-metagenome-genome-assembly--contig:-NODE-143-length-76568-cov-43.347523_pt1 | contig 76568 bp, 63 predicted proteins | sample MGYA00238184_ERZ773361 | MGnify/ENA primary metagenome ERZ773361 (study PRJEB29100, sample SAMN05720205) | activated sludge metagenome | isolation source: anaerobic digester from wastewater...
TTCTGGTTAAAGATAATAAAATTGTGGCCCGTGGCTATAACCAGTCAATTTCTCGATCTGATCCTACCGCTCACGCTGAAATTATAGCCCTGAGGAAGGCCGGGCAGAAATTAAAAAATTATCGTCTGCCGGGACTGACTATGTATATAACCGTCGAGCCCTGTCCGATGTGCCTCGGAGCTATTCTGCAGGCTAGAATTAAGAGGCTGGTCTATGGAACAGAAGATAGCAAGCAGGGAGCCATTATTTCTCAATTGGCGATTCCGCTGGCCAGGGCCAATCATCGACTCGAAATTTGTGCGGGTATATTAAGTGAGGAGTGTCGACAGCTGATGAGCAATTTTTTTCGCTCACGACGGGAGCTTAAAAAAGCAGGAGAAAAGTTGCAAACTCGTCAGACTTAAAGTAAATTACTGAAAACGGAGAGGTGGCCGAGTGGTTGAAGGCGACGGTCTCGAAAACCGTTATTCCGGTTAATTACCGGAATCGCGGGTTCGAATCCCGCCCTCTCCGCCAGTTAAGCGCAATAGGTCTGTTGTCTGAGGTTAAGATGGATAAAGTAAATATCATTCTTGTTGGTTTCGGCCGGGTTGGTCGAGCTTTTTTTGAGCTTCTTAAGGAAAAATATGATGATTGCCTCCAGCGTTATGATCTTCAACTGGAACTCAGAGCAATTGCTCGACAGAAAGGCATTGTTCTTCTTTCCAGTACTCAAAAGGTGCTGTCTCCATCCTATTTCGCCCAGGATGACCTTGACAATCTGGCTGACTGGATAAAAGCCATCACCATCTCTGATTTGCTGGAAGAGTTCCGGACAGGAGTACTGGTGGATTGCACGCCTTCCAATCTTATGAGTGGCGAGCCGGGCTTATCACTGGCCAGACTGGCTCTCGATAAGGGCTGGCATCTGGCCACGGCCAGCAAAGGAGCTCTCGTTTTGAGACCAGATGAGCTAAAGGAACTGGCTGAAGAAAAAGGATTAACCATTAAAGCCAGTGCGGCCGCAGCTGCTGCTCTGCCTACTCTCGATGTGGGGAAACGTTCTCTGGCTGGTGCCGAGATTCTGGCTATCGAGGGCATTTTAAACGGGACCAGCAATTATATTTTGACCAGAATGACTGAAGGTCTGGATTTTGAGGCTGCTCTAAAAGAGGCTCAGGAAAAAGGTATTGCTGAACCTGAGCCTTCGCTGGACATTGATGGCTGGGATACGGCAGCTAAAATGGTCATTATTGCCAATCAAGTACTGGATACTGAAATCAAGCTAAGTGAGGTTCTGGTTAGAGGTATCCGTGGCTTGAAAAAAGAAATAGTAGAAAAAGCCAGCAGCCTTAACAAAATTTTAAAACTCTTTGGCAAGTGTTATAGGGAAAAAGCTTATGGGCCATGGAAAATTGAGGTTGGATTGGCCCTGCTTGATCCTGTTCATCCTCTGGCTATGACCAACGGAACTAATAAGGGCATCATTTTCTATACGGATACTATGGGCTGGGTAGCAGTTACAGGGGGTCAATCAAATCCCAAAGGTGCGGCTGCCGCCCTTCTAAAGGACATAATTTCCATTTACCGGCCATAATTTTTCCTGACTGGAAAATTGATTTCCTGCCGTTATTTTGATAACCTTTTTTTCTTGGTAATTTAAACTAGGAGAGGTGTCCGAGTGGTTTAAGGAGCACGCTTGGAAAGCGTGTGTAAGCCCGAAAGGTTTACCGCGGGTTCGAATCCCGCCCTCTCCGCCACTTCAATTTAGGGAAAGGAGTTTTAAATGGACAGTAAAGATTATATCGTCATCGAGGACATCTATGGTGCTCACAACTATCATCCACTGGACGTGGTGATCACCAAAGCCAAAGGCATCTGGATGTGGGATGTCGAAGGGAATAAATATCTTGACTTTTTAAGTGCTTACTCTGCGGTTAACCAGGGCCACTGTCACCCGAGAATTGTCAAGACATTACAGACTCAAGCTAAAAAGCTGACTCTGACCTCCAGAGCTTTCAGAAACGACCAGTGGCCATTGCTGGCCAAAGAGCTATGTGAACTGACGGGTTTCAATATGGTTCTACCCATGAACTCGGGGGCTGAGGCGGTCGAAACAGCTATTAAGTTAGCCAGAAAATGGGCTTATCAGAAAAAGGGAGTTCCTCAGGATGAAGCTGAGATCATCGCTTGTACCAACAATTTTCATGGTCGCACTGTGACTATAATCAGCTTTTCTACTGAACCATCCTATCGCCAGGATTTCGGGCCATTTACCCCCGGGTTCAAAATCGTTCCTTTTGGTGACGCTGAGGCGCTGGAAGCAGCTATCACTCCCAGAACAGCGGCTTTTCTGGTTGAGCCAATTCAAGCCGAGGCTGGAATTCTTATTCCGCCAGATGGCTACCTCAAGAAGGCCAAAGAAATTTGTGAAAAGAATAATGTCCTCTTCATTGCCGATGAAATTCAGACCGGGTTAGGCCGGGTGGGCAAAATGTTCGCCTGCGAATATGAAGGTGTTAAACCAGACATAATGGTTATTGGCAAGTCCCTGGGTGGTGGTTGCTATGCTATTTCGGCAGTCCTGTCGACGACCGAAATTATGGGTCTGTTTAAGCCAGGCGAGCATGGATCAACCTTTGGCGGCAATCCTTTAGCCTGTGCTGTGGCTCGGGAAGCTCTGCGGGTTATTCAGGATGAACGCCTGGTCGAGCAGGCAGCCGAGAAAGGCACCTATTTCTTAGAAAAGTTAAAAACAATCAAAAGTCACCATATTAAGGAAATAAGAGGTCGGGGTTTATTGATTGGTATTGAACTCTATCCTGAAGCTGGAGGTGCCCGCCGTTTCTGCGAAGAGATGATGAATGAAAGACTGCTCTGTAAAGAAACTCATGAGAACGTGATAAGATTTGCTCCACCGCTCATCATAAGTAAAAAAGAGCTGGATTGGGCTTTCAAGAGAATAAAAAATGTTTTTAAAAGGTTAAATTAAAACCCAGAAGGTCAGACCTTCCAGAAGGATCTGTCCAGTCTGGAGCTAACCTATAAAAAATAAAAATAGACTTAACTGGAGAGAAAGCCTGGTTTTGATCTTGGCGGTCATCTGACCTGAAGGCGAAGATGCGGAAATCGATCGGTTTGGTCTTTTTAATAGTTTTATCATTGGTCAGCTGCCTGATTTATGTCCAGCCTGAAGAGAGCCAGACTACTGGCCGACAACCAGCAGCTTCATCCTTTCAACCATTTGTATCTGGAGAGATAACGTTCGGGTATATATATGACTATCTCAGTGGTTTTGGTTTCTGGGTGAATTATTCACCCTTTGGTTATGTCTGGGTACCAAGAGGAATTGACGCCCGCTGGCATCCTTATGTCCATGGCCGCTGGATCTGGAGTGATTATGGCTGGACCTGGGTTTCATTTTATAGCTGGGGTTGGCTGCCCTTCCATTATGGTCGCTGGGGATGGGATATTCATCTAGGCTGGTTCTGGGTACCTGATGTTGAATGGGGCCCGGCCTGGGTAGTCTGGAGATTCAGTGACATTTATATCGGCTGGGCGCCTGTTCCACCCAATGTCCGTTTCAGACCTGGGCATGGATTCGAGTGGAGAAACGGGCACATTGATTATCACTTATGGGTTTTTATTGAGGGACATCGTTTCGTTGAAGGTCGTCTGGTTAACTGGGTGATTCCGCGAGAACGAAACAGAACGCTAATTAATTTTACAGTTTTAGCAGATAGGTATAGTTTGAGAAACAATATAATTATCAACGATGCCCTCAGTCCTCAGCATGTAGAAAGAATGACTGGTCGGCCAATCAACAGGGTAAATATTAAAGAAATTAAAGAGCCAGCAGAGGAAAGGGTAAGTATGAATGAAGTCAGGATTTACAGGCCAGTTATCAGGAAAGAAGCTGCTGCTCCCAAAACAGCCATTAGCCTGGAAGAGACGGGACAAAGATTAACTCCTGATAGGCTCAGACAGGACGTTAATTCTATTAATTCTTATCATCGCCGAGAACAGACTTTGCTTGATAAAACCCAAAAAATGGAAATAGAAAAGCTGAAGCAGCAAACAGAAAAGGAAATAAGGGTTGCTCCACCTCAAGAAAAGCAGAGAAAATTAAAGGAGCTTCAGGCCAGAATTGAACAGTTAAGACAACAGCATGGCGAAGAAAAAGAGCAGCTGTTGCAAAGACAGGCCAGAGAAAAACAGTCTATCAAGCCCGAGAATTTAAGAAATAAAAATCACTGATCTGAAGCTTCTCTGGCACTATGATAAGATAGCCAGAGAACTGAGGCTAAAATCAGGCAACCTCCGGTCAGGGTTCGCAGGCCAGGCTGTTCTTTAAGTATCAGGTAACTGAGAATCAGGCCATAGACGGGCTCAAGCAGGCTGATCAAGCTGGAAGTTTGGGCTTCCATCTCCCTCAATCCCTTGATAAAGAGAGTATGGGCTAAAGCTGTGCAAAAGACACCGAGGAAGATAATTAGAGCCAGACTTTTTAAATTTCCCGGCCAGCTAAATCTTCTAACCAGGAAGAAAGGCACTATAAAAAACATGGCCAGTGTGTCCTGATAAAAAGCTAAAACCAGGCTGGGATAGTGGGCGGTCAACTTTCTATTAATAATGGTCAACAGGGAAAAAGATAAGCCGGAAGCCAGTCCCCACATAACCCCAACAAACATATTATTTTTGAAATTAAACTCGGGCACGAGCAAGCTAATACCTGCCAGACAGATTGCAGCCAGAATAAGGTTTTTTCGGCGGAAGCGAGTGCCGAGAAGCCAGGGCTCAAGAAAAATCGTAAAAAGAGGAAAAGCCGAATAAGACAGCAGTCCGGTGGCAACAGTCGAGACCTGAATCGACTGGAAAAAAGTCGTCCAGTGAAAAGCCAGAAGACCTCCCGATGAGATCATCAGCCAGAGGTCAAGAGATCGGGTGGGTCGAAGCATTTTTTTAGATTGAAGCTTGATAATCAGGAAAAGAGTCAAGCTGGCCAGTATCAATCTCCAGAAAGTCAGAGAAAATGAAGGGAGGTTGACCAGCTTACTGATGACGCCTGGAAAACCAAATAAAAAGACAGCCAGGTGAACGAACAGCAAACCTTTTTCTTTTTGCTTCATGCCAGGTTCATTTTAATCTCTTCGAGACTTAAATTCATCCGAAAATCAACTCTCTGAAGCTTTTTCCCGGTTGAATTTTAGGTCAGTTATGATAAGATAAAACAGATTTAATTTCAGGCTAGAGGCAATGTCAGACCAATATCTAGATAACCCCAAGGATTCTTACCTCGTTTTGGCCAGAAAATACCGGCCCAGGAAATTCTCTGAAGTAGTAGGCCAGGAAGCAGTGGTCCGAACGCTGCAAAATGCTATCCGTGAAAATAGAATCAGCCATGCTTATCTTTTCTCCGGCATGAGAGGCGTAGGTAAAACCACGATAGCCAGGATTCTGGCCAAGGCTCTTAACTGTCAGTTTGGGCCAGCTCCCGAGCCCTGCAATCAATGTGAACTCTGCCAGGCTATTAATGAAGATCGGCTCGTTGATTTCATTGAAATTGATGGTGCTTCTAACCGCGGTATTGAGGATGTCAAGGCTTTAAGAGAAAGTATCCAGTATGAACCAATGCATAGCCGCTATCGGATTATCATTATCGATGAAGTTCATCAGCTGAGCCGGGATGCTTTTAATGCCCTGCTCAAAACCCTGGAAGAACCGCCAACCAGAACCATCTTCATCTTTGCCACCACTGAATTCCATAAAGTTCCCAGAACCATCATTTCCCGTTGCCAGCATTTTGTTTTTAAGAGACTATCGAGTGAAGCTATGGCCAACCATCTGCGATCTATTGCTGAACAGGAGGGCCTGACTATCAGTCCTTACAGCCTTCAACTCATTGCCGAAGCGGCTGATGGTAGTTTGCGGGACGCAGAAACTCTCCTTGACCAGGTTATCTCTTTCAGCGGTCTCCAGGTTAAAGATCAGGACACTGAAGAAATCCTGGGGGTTATAGATCACCGGTTGTTTGAGAAATTTTCCAGAGCAATCATCGAAGGAAAGGATGAACAGATCTTCGGATTGGTGGAAGAGCTGGTCTCGGCTGGCTATGATCTTAGATATTTTTATAATGGACTGGTCGAGCATTTCCGCCAGCTGTTGCTGGCCAGAATAGTAAAAGATCCATCCGGCCTCAATTTACTGTCAGAGGAAGAACTTAACCAGCTAAGGGAGATCAGTCAATCATTACTACCAGAAGACCTGCTCAGATATCTAACTGCTCTGCAGGAAGGTGAGACTGGCCTGAAGTATTCCGCTCAGCCCAGAATTTTTTTAGAGGCTCATTTGATCAGGCTGTGCTATCTATCACGGCTAAAACCGCTGGATCAGGTCCTGGAAGAGGTTAAGGAGCTAAAATTGCAGTTGAAAAAGGGCTTAACCCGAGGCGAACCTCGAAAGCCTGACTACCAGACTCCGCCAACCAGACCCGGCGAAAAAAGCCGAGGCTCTGTTCGCAGTCCCGACTTTCAAAAAGCCAGTAACCAAACCAGGGTGGCTGGAAATGGCGTACCGGTTCTGGGACATCCGGTTGCCGATGCATTTTATTTCCGTCTGATGAAAGACCGTCCGGCTCTAGCTCCAATTCTAAAGGTCGCCAGTAAGGTTGAGGTCAGAGATAAAACTCTGCAATTTATATTCAGTCAGGACAAAAAGCATTTTGCCGTCCTCATCGAACAGAACGAAGCCTATCTAAACCGTCTGGCTGCTGACTTTGACGGCTATTGCTTTAAGGTAAGGGTCGAAGAAGACAGCCTGGAGGAGAAAGGGCGTCGACCTAATTTGGCCAATACTGGCCAGAAAAAGGTAAACCAGGTTGTAAACGGTGAAGGTCGGACAACTATTGAGGATCAAAAAGTCAGGAATATTCTGGACGACTTAAGGGGTCAGGTTATTTCAGTTAAGAAAAAAAATAACGATAATAAATTATAAGAAAATAGCAAGAAAAAGGAGTTGGAATGAAAAATCTGGGTGAACTGCAAAAGATGATGAAGGCTGCCCAGGAGTTCCAGGAAAAAATGCAGAAAGAACTGGCCGAAATGCAGGTAGAAGGCTCAAGCGGTGGTGGGATGGTAACAGTTGTTCTTGACGGTCACAAAAACTGTTTAAAAGTCAAACTGGAGCCGGAAGTGGTCAATAAAGAAGATGTGGATATGCTACAGGACCTCATTGTCTCTGCCTTCCGCGAGGCAGTAGCCAGAGTTGATGAGGAAGTCTCCAAAAAGATGTCTGGTTTCACCGGTGGGCTGAAAATACCCGGACTATAACTGTTCAGACATGTTTGAATATGCTCAACCACTCCACCAGCTAATCGAGCAATTGAGGAAGTTTCCTGGAATTGGCCAGAAATCTGCTCAGCGGCTGGCTTTTTACATCTTAAGTTTGCCTCCCGAAGAGGTGGAACAACTGATAGAAGCTATCACCGAGGTCAAAAAAAGCCTTTTTTATTGTTCTATTTGTAATAACATTACTGATGTTGATCCTTGCCTTTTATGTACCGATGATCGGAGGAATAATGAGCAGTTGTGTGTGGTCGAAGAGCCCTTTAATGTGGCCTCAATTGAGAAAACAGGCATATATCATGGAAGATATCATGTTCTTCTGGGATCCTTGTCGCCACTCAAAGGAATCGGACCGGATGAATTAAAACTGGAAAAATTAATCAACCGGCTCAAGATTGGCCAGTTTAAGGAATTGATAATTGCCACCAACCCAACAGCCGAGGGAGAAGCCACCGCCGCCCTCATCTTACAGCTGGTTGAGGATTTGCCGATTAAAATCAGTCGTCTGGCCATGGGTTTGCCAGTTGGCGGCGATCTGGATTTTGCCGATCAGCAAACAATTAAAAAAGCCCTGGAAGGGCGGACTGAAATAAAAAATAAATGGTAAAAACCGGTTAGAATAAGATCGACTTTTTGATATAATGATTTGTTTATCTTAATAAGGAGTATGCCTATGTCAAAAAATTTTAAGGCTGTTGATGGTAATACAGCTGCCACCCATGTGGCTTATGCTTACTCGGAAGTGGCTGCTATCTATCCTATCACTCCCTCCTCGACCATGGGTGAAATGGCTGATGAATGGTCAAGTCAGGGCAAGAAGAACATCTTTGGTCAGACGGTGGAAGTGGTGGAAATGCAATCAGAAGGAGGAGCGGCAGGAGCTGTTCATGGTTCGTTGAGTGCTGGTTGCCTGACCACAACCTTTACCGCCTCTCAGGGGCTGATGTTGATGCTACCCAACATGTACAAGATTGCCGGAGAATTATTGCCAACTGTTTTTCATGTTTCAGCCAGGTCTTTAGCCTGCCAATCTCTGTCAATTTTTGGAGATCATTCTGATGTGATGGCTGCCAGAAATACAGGTTTTGCTTTAATGGCTTCCAGTTCTGTTCAAGAAATCATGGATCTGGCCACAGTTAGCCATTTAGCCAGCCTGAAAAGCCAGATACCTTTCCTTCATTTCTTCGACGGCTTCCGCACATCCAGCGAGGTTCAAAAGATAGAACTTATACCCTATGAAACACTGGCCGAGCTTTTTGAACCGCAATATCTGGAAGCTTTCAGGCAAAGAGCTCTCAATCCAGAAAAACCCATGATGAAAGTTGGGGCAGAAAATCCAGATGTTTATTTTCAGGGCCGAGAAACGGTGAATAAATACTATGAGGCTACTCCAGCCATTGTCCAGGAATATATGGATAAAGTAGCTAAAGTTACCGGACGCCAGTACCATCTCTTTGATTATTTTGGCTCGCCACAAGCTGACCGGGTCATCATTATGATGGGTTCGGGCGGTGAAACAGCTGAAGAGACTATAAATTACCTGGTCAAGCAGGGTTATAAGGTTGGCCTGGTTAAAGTGCGTCTTTTCCGGCCTTTTGACTCAGCTGCCCTCAGATCGGTAATCCCGGCCAGCGTTAAAAAGATAGCTGTTCTAGATCGAACGAAAGAGCCAGGTGCCCCCGGCGAGCCACTTTTCCTCGACGTGGTGTCTGCCCTGGCCGGCAAGGATATCAAAATCATCGGCGGACGATATGGCTTATCATCGAAAGAATTTACTCCAGCCATGGTCAAAGCAGTTTATGATCACCTGGATGGAGCAGCCTTCCATGGTTTCACAGTGGGGATTGAAGATGATGTCACTGGCAAATCGTTACCAGTTGGTCCAATTCTTGAAACCGAACCAGAGGGAACTGTCCGCTGCAAGTTTTGGGGTTATGGCTCGGATGGCACGGTTGGAGCTAACAAAAACTCTATTACCATTATCGGTGATAATACTGATCTCTATGCTCAGGGTTATTTTGAGTATGATTCGAAGAAATCAGGTGGGGTTACCATTTCCCACCTGCGCTTTGGTAAACATCCGATTAAATCCGAATATCTGGTGAATATTGCTGATTTCATTGCCCTCCATAAGCCAGCTTATATCGGACGCTATGATGTTCTGGAAGGAATCAGACCAGGTGGAGTTTTTCTGCTCAATTCGTCCTGGAAGAAAGAAGAAGTCTTCGAGCATCTGACCGAAGATCTACAAAGGACGATCATCGATAAAAAGATTAAGGTCTATAATATTGATGCCTTTAAGATCGCCCAGGAAGTTGGTCTGAAAAACAGAATCAACACCATTATGCAGGTTTGCTTTTTCAAAATTTCTGGTGTTTTGCCTGAGGCCGAAGCTATTGATCTGATCAAAAAAGCAATTTATAAGAGCTATCACAAAAAGGGTGATGATGTAGTCAAAATGAATATGGCCGCAGTTGACCGGGCACTGGAAGCCTTAGAAGAAGTTCCTATTCCAGATAAAATCATTAAATCGGCCCCTGTTCCCAAACTGATTCCTGATGAGGCTGATGATTTCGCCAGGAAAGTCATAGAACCTATTATGCATTTTAAGGGCAATTCAATTCCTGTTTCCAGTATGCCAGATGACGGCCGGATTCCAACCAACACAGCTAAACTGGAAAAAAGGGGAGTGGCCGAACTGGTTCCGCGCTGGCTGCCAGAGAATTGCATTCAATGCAATCAGTGTTCATTTGTCTGTCCGCATGCGGCTATTAGACCCAAACAAATTCTGCCGGCTGATCTCGAAAAAGCGCCAGCTAAATTTACCACCCTGGTGTCTAACAGTAGAAATGATAAGAATTTAAGATACCGTCTTCAGGTTTACATTGAAGATTGCGTAGGCTGCGGTGTCTGTGTAGAAACCTGCCCGACCAAAGAAAAATCTCTGGTCATGGTCCCACTGGAGGAGGAGAGAGCAGCAGGAGAAAATGAAAATGTAGAATTCTTTGAAAAGTTGCCGGATAGCTGGCTGGATGGAAATAAAATTGAAACCATCAAGGGTTCTCAATTTCTGACCCCACTGTTTGAGTTCAGTGGAGCCTGTGCCGGTTGCGGAGAAACCCCCTATATCAAACTGGCTACCCAGCTCTTTGGCGACAGAATGATTATAGCTAATGCCACTGGTTGTTCTTCAATTTATGGTGGTACATTTCCTGTTTCTCCATATGCTAAAAATAAGGAAGGGAAAGGACCAAGCTGGGCTAATTCGCTCTTTGAAGATAATGCCGAATATGGTTTTGGGATGAGGCTGGCAGTTGACACCATCAGGCGGCAACTTCTGGCTAATATGAATGCCGCTATCACTGCTGGTACTCAGCCTGAACTGATGGATGCCTTCCAGAAGATGAAAGAGCTGTGGAATGATCGCGGTGACCAGGCCAAAATGACAGCCGAGTACATTCAAAAACTGCTGCCAGCTGCTCTGGCCAGAAAAGATGCCGCTTATCCCTATCTGACCAAAGTGGCTGAATTTCAGGACTATTTTGTGGATAAGAGTATCTGGTGCCTGGGCGGTGATGGTTGGGCTTATGATATCGGCTACGGCGGCCTTGATCACGTTATTGCTATGAACAGGAATGTCAACTTGCTGGTTCTTGATACTGAGGTTTACTCCAATACAGGAGGCCAGGCTTCTAAAGCGACTCCAACTGGTTCCAGAGCCAAATTCGCTTCTTCTGGCAAGAAAACTGGCAAAAAGGACCTGGGTCGGATGGCTATGAGCTATGGTTATGTCTATGTGGCTTCGGTCGCCATGGGAGCCAATATGAACCAATGTCTCAGGGCTTTCATGGAAGCTGAGGCTTATGAGGGACCATCTCTGATCATTGCCTATTCTCCGTGCATTAACCATGGCATCGACATGAGCAAATCCCAGCAGGAAGAAAAACTGGCAGTGGATACAGGCTATTGGATTCTTTACCGGTATAATCCACAGCTGGCTAAAGAAGGGAAAAATCCTTTTATTCTTGATTCCAAAGAACCAAAACTTGATTATGAAACTTTCCTGAAAAATGAAATACGTTATCGTTCTGTTCTTCAGGATTATCCAGAGATTGCTACTCAGCTCTTTGCTCAGGCCAAAGAAGAAGCCAGGAGACGCTTCATATATTACAAGAAGCTGGCTGAAGGCTCACTCTGAAAGCTAAACGAAGCTACCTGTAAACCAGCTGGTAGTTCCGGTTTATCCGGTTAATAAATGTGGGGTGAGGTTGCGGTTAGATGTTGATGATAAGATGACTAACCGGAGCTTCACCCCATTTTTGATAATTTACTATCGCCGAGACAACCCGAGTAAAAACGTTCTTTGTTACCTTAATTAAAATCCAATTGAATTGATGAGTAGTTTACCTGGATTATGTTAAAATAAAATTATGAGTGCCAGAACAAAAAGGAATAGGGTTTTAATTGTTGATGATGAGGAAAATATTCGAAAGTCGTTAAAAATGATTCTGGAGTACGAGGGATATGTTATTTATGAAGCGGCCAATGGCGTTGAGGCCAAAGAGCGCCTGGAAGAGCATCCGGAAATAGATCTGGTACTTCTTGACATCAAGCTGCCTGACATGGACGGTCTGGCTCTCCTGTCTGAGATAAAAAAGAGGCCATTGGCTCCTGAAGTTATTATGATTTCAGGTCATGGCACCATTCCTATGGCTGTTGAGGCTACCAAACTGGGAGCCTTTGATTTTCTGGAAAAACCTCTCCATCGGGAAAGAATTCTGCTCAGTTTGAACCATGCCCTCGAATCGAGAGAGCTCAGATCAGCTTTCCAGGATATAAAAAAACGCGCAGAAAAAAGATACCAGCTGATTGGTGAACATCCCCTGATGAAAGGTCTTAATGAGCAAATATTAAGAATTGCTCCGACTAATGCCACTGTCTTGATTCAGGGTGAAAGTGGTACCGGTAAAGAACTGGTGGCCAGAGCTATTCACAGCCATAGTCTGAGAGCCGAGGAGAATTTTGTTCAGGTTAACTGCGCGGCTATCCCTGAGGAATTAATTGAAAGCGAGCTCTTCGGGCATGAAAAGGGCGCTTTTACCGGTGCGACTGAAAGGCAACTCGGTAAGTTTGAACTGGCTGATGGTGGCACAATTTTTTTGGACGAAGTTGGCGATATGAGCCTTCGCACCCAGTCGAAGGTCCTCCGTGTTCTGGAAGAAGGAGAGATTCAAAGAGTCGGTTCAAGTAAAATTATTAAAGTCGATGTCAGGGTAATTGCTGCTACCAATAAGGATCTCAACAAAGAAATGAAAGAAGGGCGTTTCCGTGAAGACTTGTATTTCCGTCTGAATGTAGTGCCTATTTATGTCCCGCCATTAAGAGACAGGAAAGAAGATATCCCAATCCTGGTTGATTATTTTTGTCGGGTTTTTTCTGAGGAAAATAATTTTAAGTTAAAAAAATTTTCACCTGAAGCTCTAGAGGCTATGATGAAATATTCCTGGAAGGGAAATGTCAGAGAGCTGAAAAATCTGGTTGAACGTCTGATTATTATGGATGACAGAGAAGTGATCACCATCAACGACCTGCCAGATTATATTGTCGGCGGCAAAGAGTTTTATTTGCCAGATTTAAAAAAGGTCGTGACTCTGAAAGATTTCCGGGATGAAGCAGAAAAAACCTTTATACTTTACAAACTTAAAGCTAACAACTGGAATATCTCCAAAACCGCCAGAGAAATTGATACTCCTCGCAGCAACCTCTACAAAAAATTAGAGCAATATGGTATAAAGATAGTGGCTGGAGCAGGCGAGACGGTCGCTCCTTCTTCTGAGGAAGAAGGGGAGGAAAGTCCGAACTCCGCAGGGCAGGATGGTCGCTAACCGCGACTCCGGGCGACCGGAGGAAAGTGCCACAGAAAAGAAACCGCCTGCTTCTTCTTGAAGCCAGGTAAGGGTGAAAAGGTGAGGTAAAGGCTCACCGCTCTGAAGGCGACTTTGGAGGCAGGGCAAACCCCATCCGGAGCAAGACCAAATTGACCCCTTTGAGGATGGCCCGTCCGCTGGGGTGGGTAGGTCGCTGGAGCTGTTAAGCAATTAGCAGCGGAGACAAATGACTGTCGCTGCTTTTGGCAGCAACTGAATTCGGCTTACGTCCTGCTCCAGCCATTTTTGACAAAACAATTTTTTTTGCTATAATCACTTCAGATCGCGGGGTAGAGCAGTCAGGTAGCTCGTCGGGCTCATAACCCGGAGGTCGCTGGTTCAAATCCAGCCCCCGCTACCATTCTTTTCTCTTAGTCTTTTAGCTAAAATTAAGATACAGAGTTTAGTCTGGACTTTATCTGCACTCCAGAATTCATCGCCTGGCGGAGTCTCTTTTTGTTAATCCGATTATTTGTCTTTTAATCCGACTAAAATTGATTTATCATAGACTCTAAAATATTTTTAGGAGGCCGAGTTATGTTTAAACCCGAAGTTTATCAGGGAAGACGAAGAAAATTAAGAAAGATGATTAAAACGGGTATTTGCCTTTTTCCAGGGAATGAGGATAGCCCGATGAACTACCAGGCTAACACTTATCCCTTCCGTCAGGACAGTAGTTTTCTTTATTTCTTTGGTCTGGATTCGCCTGGCCTGGCAGCTGTTTTAGATGTGGACGAGGGGAAAGAAATAATCTTTGGAGACGATATTACCCTTGAAGATATTATCTGGGTTGGACCACAACCTCCATTAAAAGAAAGGGCTAAAGCCGCTGGTTTGAAACAAGTCAGACCGTCAGCCAGTTTGAATGATTATCTGGCCGAGGCCAGCAGCCGCGGCCGTCAGATACATTATCTCCCACCTTACCGAGGAGAGACCACTCTCAAATTATGCTCGTGGCTGAAAATAGCTCCAGAGCAAGTCAAGACTGGAGCTTCAGTAGAGCTGATTAAAGCGGTCATCAATTTAAGGTCGATAAAAAGCCAGGAAGAAGTGGCTGAAATAGAAAAGGCCCTGAAGGTCACCAGGGAAAGTTATTTGACCGCCATTCCTGAGATCAGGCCGGGAGTTAGAGAACAAGAAATTCTGGCCTTAATGGAATTGGTTACCAGAGCCAACGGTTTGTCCTTTGCCTTTCCGCCAATCATCACTATTAATGGTCAGATCTTTCACAAAACAAGTTATGGGGATAAGCTGCAAAAAGGCCGCTTTCTGGTAATGGATACAGGAGCCGAGTCACAACTTCATTATGCCTGCGATATCACCAGATCTGTCCCTGTTGGAGGTCGTTTTAATCAGAGACAAAAGGATATTTATTCTATCGTCCTCAAAGGGCAGGAAGTAGCAATTAAAAGCATTGGACCCGGAGTGATGTTTAAAGAGATCCACTTAAAGGCGGCCAGAGTCATGGCTGAAGGGTTAAAATCACTCGGACTGATGAAGGGCGACCTGGAAGAGGCTGTCAGTCAAGGGGCTCATGCCTTATTTTTCCCTCATGGTCTGGGCCATATGGTTGGATTGGATGTCCACGACATGGAAAATCTGGGCGAAGACTATATTGGCTACGATCAAACAGTAAGACGCAGTCAGCAGTTCGGACTAAACTATCTGAGAATGGCCAGGGCTTTAGAACCGGGCCATGTTATGACGATCGAACCTGGCCTTTATTTCATTCCTGCTCTTTATGAGCAGTGGAGAAAAGAGAAAAAATTCAAGGATTTCATAAATTATGACCGGGTCGCCAAATATTTGGACTTTGGCGGGGTTAGAATAGAAGATGATGTCCTGGTCACAGAAGAAGGGCACCGAGTCCTGGGGTCTCGGCCGGGCATACCCAAGAAAATTTCAGATATTGAAAGTTTATTTTAAGCCCTAAAAACGGAAAAAATCAGGATAGTTTAGAGGAAGATGGGACCAGGAGTTTAAGATGGCCGATTGGTATGTATTAAATACCAAGCCCAGGAAAGAGTCGCCGGTAGAGTCGCTTCTAACTCAGGCTGGTTTTACTGTCTATCTTCCCCGTTATCGCCAGGACTCTATAATAAGACCTTTTTTCCCCGGTTATCTTTTTCTAAAATTTAATTATCCGCGAGATTATCAAACAATTGTCTATACCAGAGGCGTGAACAAGATCGTCGGCTATGGCCAGAGGCCCGTTCCGGTTGAACCAGAAGTTATCAGCTGTCTTAAAGCCCGCGAAAAAAACGGTTTAATAGAACTGATGAAATATGGAGATGATCCACAACCGGGCGATGAGATACAGGTGATGGAGGGTCCGTTAAAAGGATTAAAGGGAATCTTTTGTAGAGAGCTGAGTGATCGACAGCGGGTCATGATTCTCTTAAACTATGTTTCTTATCAGGGTTCTCTTTTAATCAAAAAAAACAGGATTAAGAAAATCAAGTCATCTGAAGAAAAAGAACAAAGTCACTCTGGAAGACGGACGAGGCCAGGAGTTCCTCATGGCTGACCTGCCCAGGCCTGGTCATTTTTGCTGATAGGGAAGTCGATCTTCGATCTTATCTTGACTTTTTGTTTTTAAAGGGGAAAATAATCCGATCATGGCAGGGTTTGGATTAGGCCAAGCAAAAATTAACCACAAAAAACGGGCTGGTGCTTTAATCATTGACGGCAGGTAGAACAACTGGAAGAAGAGCAATTAGAACAACTGTTTGAACCACTTGGGCCACCTTTGCTCTGGCGGCCAGGCCCCCCGATTCCAAATGAAGAAATAAGCTTTTTAACCTGGTGGCTCTGGCAGCGCGGACAGACAATCTCGGTCTGATTCATTTTTACCAGGACCTCAAACCGATGCTGGCATTGAAGACAGATATATTCATATAGCGGCATATCTTTACCTCGAATAAATTATACAGCACTAAAATGTTTTGTTAAGCCGTCAAGAAGAAAACAATATTATTATTTTATAACAGGAACAGTCTAAGCCTCAGCCAGAGCTATAACTTCTACTTCGATTTTTGCCTCTCGTGGCAACTTAGCTACCTGAAAAGCAGCCCGCGCTGGATAGGGCTCTGAAAAATATCGGGCATAGACCTCATTCATCCGGCTGAAGTCATTCATATCGGCTAGATAGACCGTAGCCTTTACTACCTCATTAAGGGAACTGCCAGCAGCCTCCAGAATAGCTCGGAGATTTTTAAAAACCTGATGAGCTTGTTCTTCTATGGTCTGCCCGACTATTTCTCCCTTAATTGGATCAAGGGGAATTTGTCCAGAAACAAAGATCAAGCCTCCAGCCATTATACCCTGAGAATAGGGCCCAATAGCCCTGGGTGCTTGATCTGTCTTGATAGCTTTTCTCATGTTATCACTCCTCAATTGTTTGGCTGGCCAGACCTTTATCCTGGCCACGGCCAGAAAACCAGCCAGCAGATAGATAAAGTTTCTTCGCTTCATAATTTTTTTCTTTTCTTAATCTAAGCCAATTCCTTGAGTGTCTCGACTACCAGTTGCCAGAATTTTTTGACTGATGATATGCTGACCTTTTCCTCAGGAGAATGCGGGTAACGGATGGTTGGACCAATTGAAATCATATCCAGATCAGGATATTTTTCGCCAATAATGCCGCATTCCAAACCGGCATGGACTGCTTTAACTTCTGGCTCCTTACCAAACAGATGCCGGTAAATTTCAATCATTCTCTGCAGCAGGGGAGATTTTAAGTCTGGTGTCCAGGCCGGATACCCATCGGGCTGAGTAATTTTGGCTTCAGCTAAGGCCGCGCAGGACCTGATTACCAGCCTGACCGCCTCCAGGGCAGAGCCGACAGAACTGCGGCTGTTGCAGACAATCTTCACTTTCTTATCGAGTGTTTCCACTATAGCCAGATTGGAAGAGGTTTCTACCAGACCACTGATTTCAGGATGCAGGCTGATGACACCATGGGGTAGGACCAGAATTAGATTCAAAAGTTTCGCTTGAGAATCAGCCGCCAGAGGGAAGCCACTGTCTGCTGTCTTTTTAATTTCCAGTTTCATTCCAGGTTCAGTCACCCGGTATTCAAACTTAATAGCTGCAAAAGATTTTTTCAGTTGTTGACTTAAACCCTTTTCCTGTCCAGCTCCAAGAGACAGGATGGCCACAGCCTCCCTCGGGATAGCATTTCTTTTACTTCCACCATTAAAGGAAACCAGCTCAAATTTAAATTTGGAGGAAGCTTCAGCCAGCAACCTGGCCAGCAGCTTAATGGCGTTGCCGCGCCCTAAATTAATGTCCAGACCAGAATGTCCTCCACGCAGACCTTTTAAACTGACCTGCAAAAAATTTCTGCCTTTTCGTCCTTTACGCTCAACGGGGAGACTGAGTTCAGAATCAGCCCCACCAGCACAGCCGATGGTAAAAGTGCCTTCATCTTCGCTGTCCAGATTGAGCAGTATCTCTCCCTTCAGCAGACCTTTTTTTAGCTGATAGGCGCCAGTTAAACCGGTCTCCTCATCAACTGTAAACAAGCACTCAACCGGCCCATGGACCAGGTTTCTGTCCTCCATGACGGCCAAACAGGTAGCTACTCCAATACCATTATCGGATCCCAGACTGGTGCCGCTGGCTTTTACCCAATCACCATCAATTACTGCCCGAATCGGATCATGCTTGAAATCGTGTTGAACATCAGAGTTTTTTTCACACACCATGTCAAGATGGGCTTGAAGAATAATACCTGGTGCCTGCTCGTGACCGGGGGTAGCTGGCAATCTCACCAGAACATTACCAGCTCGATCTTTCTGATATTCAAGATTCCAGTCTGCAGCCAGCTGGCAGATATAATCAGCCAGGGCCTGTTCGTGACCGGAGCAGTGCGGAATCTTAAGCAAATCAGAAAAATGTTTCCAGATTTTTTCCGGTTTTAAGGAAGTAATTTCATTTGGCATATTTAACTCCTTGGTGAATTTACTACTATGCTATAATATCTTTAATAAATAGACGTTTTCAAGACTTTTAATGGCCGCAAGATGTGATCGGTGATGAAAAACAGATTAAAGTTTTTGATCGTATTATTATTGATCCTCCTGGGTGCCGTCCTTTCCCGGATTGGCCAGGCAGCCGAGCCTGATTTGCTCATTGTTACCACCATTTTTCCTCTTACTGAATTGACTCGAGAGATTACTGGAGGCCAGGACGAAGTTTATCAATTAATTCCAACTTCAGCTGAAGTTCATGATTTTCAATTGCGGCCCTCAGATCTGGCTAAATTGAGGTCGGCCAGCCTTTTGATCAGGATAGGCAGTAATCTCGAGCCCTGGCTGGACAGGATCCTGAACAGTCTTGAGACTAAGGAGCTGGTTGTCATCAGCTTTACCGAGGTAATAAAAAAAAATAGCGCCTATGCCGATCATAGAACTGAAGATCCCCATTTGTGGCTTGACTTCGAAGCTGACCAGCTGTTGGTCAAGAAAATAACTGAAGTCTTAGCTCGGTTGAACCCGGGTCGGGCAGATAGTTATAGAAAAAATGGTCAGGTTCTGGTGGAGAAGCTAAGCTGGCTTGACAACCAATATCAGAAAAACTTAGCTTCCTGCCAGTCTTCTGATCTGGTCATAGCCGGACATCAGGCCTTCGGCTATCTGGCTGCTCGCTATAAATTGAATCAGATTGCTCTAACCGGACGCAATCCTGAGGCTCAACCTACGCCTCGTCGCTGGCAGGAGGTTATAAATCTGATCAGGGCCAGACAAATCAAGTCTATTTTTTATGAAAGCTCTGCGCCAGCTGAATATGCCAGAGAAATCGCCAGAGAAACAGGCACAAAGCTTTACCGGCTGTCCACTGGAGTCAATCTGAGTAAAGATGAAATCAAACAGAAAAAGTCCTTTTTAAGTCTGATGGAAGAAAATCTCAAAATATTAATTGAGGGACTAGGCTGTGGCCAGCAAGCTTATTGAAACTCAGGACGAGCTGGATAAAAGCAAAGAAGTCATTAAAGTCGAGTCAGTTTATTTCAGCTATGATGGTCCGCTTATCCTCGAAGATATTAATCTCTCTATCCAGCGGGCTGATTTCCTGGCTATGATCGGTCCAAATGGATCTGGTAAGACAACTCTGTTGAAGATTATGGTGGGACTACTTAAGCCCCAGGCGGGTCAGGTTTTTCTTTTCGGACAGGGAATTGAGGAATTTGAAGATTGGTATAAAGTGGCCTATATCCAGCAAAACGCAACTCATCTTGAGTCCAAATTTCCCATCACGGTGGAAGAAGTGATCACCTCCAGTCTGTATGCCAGTCGTCAGATGAAAGATAGGCCGACTGGCTGGCGAAAAGAAAGGGTCGAGCATGTACTGCGTCTGGTCGGTCTGGCTGGCTACCAGAAGAGGCTGATGACGACTTTATCAGGCGGCCAGCAGCAGAGGGTGCTGATTGCCAGGGCTCTGGCTGCGGAGCCTGAAGTTATGTTGCTGGATGAGCCAACGACCGGTGTTGATCATCAAACTCAGGAAAATTTTTATGATCTTCTCGGTAAATTAAATCATGATTATGGACTAACGATTGCTGTTGTCACCCATGACTACGGGCTGGTCAACAAGCATATTAATCAGGTAGCCTGTTTAAATCGAAAATTAATATATCATGGCCGCCATGAAGAATTCTGTCAGTCAGCCGCCTTCAAGGAACTGCTGGCTGACGGTCATCATCTGGTCATGCATCAACATTAAGGATAGGAAGAAAATCAGATGCTATCAGGTGTGTTAACTTCAGGTTTTTTCTGGCGAGCTATTCTGGCCGGTAGCTTTCTGGCCGTGGCCTGTGGCTTACTGGGTGTTTTTCTGATTCTGCGTCAGGATTCCATGATCAGTCATGGATTGTCTCACCTGGCCTTTGCCGGAATTGCCCTGGGGCTGGTACTGAATTTCCTGCCTTTGATTGTTTCGCTGATTATTTGTGTCATTGGTTCAATTTTCATCTTAAAATTAAAAAAACAGGCCAGTTTGCCCGGCGATGCAGCCCTGGCCATCCTGGCCAGCGGTGGCATGGCCCTGGCTATTTTCTTGGTGTCATTAAGGATGAATTTCGGCGTCGAATTGATGGGTTACCTCTTTGGTGATATTCTGGCTATCTCGTCGGTGGAAGTCTGGCTATCAATTATCCTGGCTTTAATGGTGACGATTTTAATTTTGGCTAACTACCACCAGTTGCTTTATATGACTTTTGATCGGGAAACGGCCCTGGTGGCCGGGGTGAAGGTGAGCAGCCTGGATAAAATTCTGGTTATTTTGACTGCCATTACAGTTGTTCTGGGTTTAAGGATTGTTGGCCTCTTGCTGGTTTCAGCTTTAACTGTTGTCCCGGCTGCCGCTGCTCTTCAGTTGGCCAGGAGCTTTCGCCAGACGCTGGTTTTAAGTAGCCTTTTCAGCCTGTTGGCTATCATGGCTGGGATTGTTTTATCCTATGCGCTCGATTTGCCGGCCTCGGCTAGCATTGTCTTTCTGTCTATAGGCATTTTCCTGGCGACCGTGGGCGGCAAAAATCTGGCTACCTCCTTAAAAAAATAATCAGCAAAAATACTCAATTAAAACTGCTGCTAAAGTTATTTTCCTGAATTCAGGTATTGATCCATGAGTTTCTCAATTTTAGCTACTTCTCTATCCAGTTGACGTTTGAGCTTTTCTGCCTGATTCAGTGTCTTCTCCTTAAAAGTTTCATCTTTAAGGCCAGGCAGGTTGATTTTGACATTGTAATAAGCCCCCAGGCCACAGGTTCTGGCCGTCAGACCGGCTACCCCTGCATCACTCACAGAATTCTTAAAGCCTGAAGCTACCACCTGGGCGGCCAGAGTAGCCAATTCGACTGATTTTTCAAGAACAGACAGTGGGACTCGAGTCGCTTCCTTATTGGCTTTTTCAATTGCTTCCTCTCTTTCTTTAACCTGTTCAGCTGTTCCCCGTGGCAGGCGAAAGGCCTCCAACACCTGGTTAAAAGCCCGGCTGTCCTCATCGACAGCCAGCAGTAGTTCTGCTTTTAATTTCTGACATCTGACTGCTGTTGATTTCATAAGCTCAGTTTGAGTTTCATAATCTTTTTTCCCAACAGTCAGATTAGCTACCATCGCAGACAGAGCAGCTGACAGACCACCGCACAGAGCAGCAGCACTACCACCTCCCGGGGTTGGAGTATCCATGGACAGCTCATCAATGAAATCCCTCAGCTTAAGCTCAGTTAAAATGGCTGGTGCTGGAAACTGATATTCAATTATCTTTTTGGCAGGATCAAAAGGCACAATATCATTTAAACCAAGAGATCTGACTGCCAGCCGGATTAATTCTTTCTCAGGCAGGCCAGGACTCTTACCCTGCTTTTCCAGATAGTGGCCTCCAGCCATCAGCAGGGCTTCCTTCGGGATAAGTCCAACCAGCTCACTGCCAGTGACCCTGACCCCCATTTTTTGAGCTAATCGGCAGGCTTCATCAAAGACCAGATGAGGTGGGGTAATCTTATAGTTGGTCAGATTGATAGAAATCTGAGCAATTTGATACTCATCAATGTACCAGCCAACAGCTTTAACTGCTTTGAATTTTCCCGGGATCCTCACCGGTCGCCCCTGTCGGTCATTAACAATTTGACCATTTTTATCCTTTTTTATTCTTCCACTTTCTCGCAAATAAGAAGCAATTTCCTGGGCAATTTTTCTGTCTCTGGTATTTAGATTTATATTGTAGGCAATCAAGAATTCTCTGGCCCCGATGATTGTCGCTCCAGCTGACGGATTAAATACTGGCTCACCATAATCAGGCGCCCATTGAGAGTCTTTTAATTTTTCAGCTAATCCTTCATATTCTCCCTGTCTGATATTGGCCAGATTTTTTCTTTCTGGTTTCCTGGCTGCTTCCTCGTACAGATAAACTGGTATTTTCAATTCGTCGGCTACTCTTTTAGCCAGTTCATTAGCCAGGCGGACGCACTCTTCCATAGTAACTTCAGACACTGGAACAAAAGGACAGACGTCAGTCGCTCCAATCCTGGGATGGGCTCCCTTATGCTGTCTCATATCAATCAGCTCGGCCGCTTTCTTAATAGCTTTGTAGGCTGCCTCTTTGACAGTTTCCGGCGGGCCAATAAAAGTGACGACTGTCCGGTTGGTCGCTTCTCCCGGATCGACATCAAGCAGTTTTACCCCTGGTGTACTTTCGATTTCCCTGACTATAGCCTCAATCTTTTGTCGGTCCCGGCCTTCACTAAAATTAGGCACACATTCAACGATTTGCATTTTTAACCACTCCTTTTTCACAGATTGCTTTAAGCTGACCCTTCTCGTTATAGATTTCAATTTTATTTAAATCGGCCAGCGCATCGAGGCAGCTACGAAAATCACCGCTGATCACCACCAGAGGCTGCCTGGTCAGATACTGGCGGGCCACTTCCTGCACTTTTTCACTGCTAACTACCAGAAGATTCTCATAATATCTATTCCAGAAATCAGATGGTAGCTGAAATACAAATTGCAAACCAACTCTCTTAGCCATCTGCTCGGGGTGCTGATTCTCCAGAGGGAAGCGGCCAGCCAGATAGGCTTTAGCTTTCTCCAGTTCATGAGGGTCAATCCTTTCTTCCGGCAAAGAATTCATCTGAGCCAGAATTTCTTTAACCACCTGGCCAACTGACTGAGCAGAGCTTTTACTTCTAATCCAGAAAAGGCCATTATTTTTGAAATATGAGAGCTGGCTAAAAGCATAATAAGCCAGGCCCCTTGATTCCCTCAGGTTGAGGAAAAGACGGCTGGTGGGTGACCCTCCTATCAATTGGTTGAGAACAAGAAGAGCATAATAATCATCGCTGCCCGGAGGAGAAACGGTATTACCCATAATTACTGACACATCTGGTGTGGGTAGATCCAGGAAAAGCACAGTTTCATAATTCATGTTTCTTAGCCGGGGGACAGGAGGCCGTTCCAGCGGTCTAGAAACCCAGCGGTTGAATGACTGGCTTATTTTCAGACTGGCATTATTCAGATTGATGTTTCCATCCAGAACAATAATAGAATTGTTAGGACGGATAAAGCGCTGGTGGAAAGAGATAACATCTTTTTGACTTATATTCCGGATCGAATCTTCATCGACGACTCCGGGATTATAGCCAGAACCAGCGAATAGTCTGGTCAGGAAAAAGTCATAACCACATTTTTCCGGATCCTTCTTCCGGCCTAGCTGCTGATAATAAAAATCCCTTTTGACTGCCGCCAGCTCGAGGGAAGAAAAAGAAGGCTCATAGAAGAGAGAACCGATCAAACGGAGACAGTCTTCCAGATTCTCTTCAAGGAAGGAAAAGGAATAAAGAATATAATCGGCTCTAACCTCAATACTGCCGCTGAGGCCGAGGCTCTCCATTCGCTCTTCCAGAGCTTGGGAACTAAGCGATAGCGTTCCTTTAAGCAACATCTGAGCTGTAACTGTGGCCAGGCCTGAGAGTTGCCGAGGAGAATCATTTTCACCAGCCTGGACGATAATCAGTAGATTAAATAAAGGACGATTCAGCCTGGTCATAGTTACCACTCTCAAACCACTGGACAGGAAGCCAGATTCGATGGGTGGAAATTTTATCGAATTTAAAGGTTCAGGGTAGGGGGGATTACGACGAAAACGTTCCTGTGATTGTAAACTTAAAAAACAAAACAAAAGCAGTAATATGCCGGTCAGAAAATCTTTGCTTTTAGAGCTTCCTATCAACTTCATCAGCTCACCTGGGTAAGATAGTAACAAAACAATATTTTGTTTCCTGCAGATACTTTCTGGCCAGGGTCAGAATAGAATAAGACGTGATTTTGTTAACTGCAGCCAGTTCATTATCGGGATCAAGCAGCTGGCCCCGGTCAAGATAAAATTCGCTTAAAGTTAAAGCTCGGGATAGGTTGGTCGTCGTTAGCTGGCTCCAGAAGTCATATCGGTATTTGTTTTTTGCTTTGACCAACTCTCGCTCAGATACCATTTCCAGTTTAAACCTATTAAGCTCTTCACTGATCAATTTTTTCGAGCGATCAATCATAATCTGGTTATTGGCCAGAAGAAATATTTTAAGCGAGGTGAAACCTCGTCGATCTTCTAACCCACCGCTCAGATAAAGGGCCAGCCTCTCCCGGCTAACCAGGAGCTTATACAATCGACTCGATTTTCCATTAATGAGCAAATATTCAAACAATCTGAGCACTGGCTTTTCTTCCGGTTGTGGTTTATCCAGCCTCAAACCAAACTGTAAGGCCGGGGTAGAAACAAGGGGATCAATGATTAGCTGATCTCTGGAGGATACAACTGAGCTGAAATCTGCTTGAGGATAAGAAGGAACGCCATTTCCGCCAGGAATTGTTTCAAAATACCTGGCTACCAGTTCTCTGGCTTTTGGCGCCTTGATATCACCGCTGATGCAAATTACAGCATTGTTAGGCACATAATAGCGGCGGTAAAAGGCCAGAACATCCTCTACTGTAATGCTGTTAATACTCTCTTTTGTTCCTAGAGGTGAATGTCCGTAGCTAAAATCAGGAAATAAAATTTGATCCATCAGAAAAAAATAGCGGGCATATGGCTCCTGCAGGTTTCGTTCCTGTTCGTTAGCCAGCATGAGATCTTTAATTCTGGCTACTTTAGCTTCGTTCACTTCCAGCGAATTCATTCGATCCGATTCCAACCAGAGGACCAGACTTAATTGGTTGGAAGGGACCGTCTCATAAAAAAAAGTTTTATCAAAAGTGGTGGAGGCATTAAGTTCCCCTCCAGCATTCTGAATATACATCAAATGCTGCATCGGGCCGACATTTTGTGAACCCTGAAACATCAAATATTGCATCATCAGGGCCAGGCCACCCTTATTTTCCGGGTCATTAACTGAGCCAACGGAATAGGTTACTACCACCGAGACCACCGGCAAGGTGGAATCCTCACAAACAATTACCTCTAACCCATTTCTCAGCTTAAAATGGCTAAGCGGATAGGGAAAAGCAGGAACCTGTGCCTCAAGCCGTTCAGCCCACAGTCCGAGCAGCAAAGCAAACAGTGAGGCCCAGACGGGGAAGAGTAATTTTTTCTGTCTCTCTTTAAAAACTATCATGGCAAAAATGACAGATAAAAAATATCATAAAAACCTGGAAAATAAAACCGATGTTATTGCAATTGAAGTTTATTTATGCTAAAAGATTGAGCTAATAATTGGGTTATAGTGAACGTCTGTCAAGGAGGTGGCTGATGGCCAAAAACGGTAAATATTTTTTCACTTCTGAATCGGTTACAGAAGGTCACCCGGATAAAATTTGTGATCAGATTTCTGATGCTGTTCTGGATAATTTGATTGCTCAGGATCCAAAAAGCCGTGTGGCCTGTGAAGCTCTGGTTACTACCGGTCTTGTCCTGATTGCTGGCGAGATAACTACTAATGGTTACTGCGATTTCCAGAAACTGGTGAGAGAAACAGTCAGAGAGATTGGCTATACTAAAGCCGAATATGGCTTTGACTATAAAACCTGTTGTGTTCTTTCTTCAATCCATGAACAGTCACCTGATATCGCTCTTGGAGTTGATGAAATGCCCGGACATGAACAAGGTGCAGGGGACCAGGGCTTGATGTTTGGCTATAGCTGCCGGGAAACAGAGGAACTGATGCCATTGCCGATTATGCTGGCTCACAAACTGGCCAGGCGACTGAGCCAGGTCAGGAAAGAAAAAATTCTGCCTTATCTCCGGCCTGATGGAAAAACTCAGGTGACGGTGGAGTATGAAGGTCCGAGACCGGTCAGGGTGGATTCAGTGGTGATTGCTGCTCAGCATAATGCTGCGATTGGTATGGAAGAGCTAAGGGAAGATATAAAAAGAGAGGTTATTAAAAAAGTTATTCCAGCTAACCTTCTAGATAAAAATACCTGGAAAAAAGTCTACATTAATGGCACCGGTCGATTTGAAATTGGTGGTCCTCTGGCCGATACAGGCATGACCGGGCGCAAAATTATAGCTGACACCTACGGAGGCTTTTTCAGCCACGGGGGGGGATCGTTTTCCGGCAAAGATCCAAGCAAAGTTGACCGCTCAGGTTCTTATATGGCCAGATATATAGCTAAAAATATTGTGGCAGCAGGTCTGGCTGATCGGGTTGGCGTTCAGATAGCTTATGCCATTGGCATCGCCGAACCTGTCTCCATCATGGTTGATACTTTCGGCACCGGCCAGGTCAAGGAAGAACTTATAGAAGAATTGATCAGAGCTTATTTCCGGATGACCCCCAGAGGCATGATTGAGCAACTAGATTTATTGAGGCCGATTTATAGAAAGACCGCCTGTTACGGCCATTTTGGTCGGACCGAGCCGGAGTTTACCTGGGAGAAAACAGATAAGGCTGATATCTTAAAAAAAGAAGCAAGATTAAAATAGCCACTTAAGATTTGTTTCCTGATAAGGAGATAACTTATGGATTATGATGTAAAGGATTTGTCGCTGGCCGAGGCCGGAAAATTAAGGATTGAATGGGCCGAGAAATCCATGCCCGTTTTAAATGTAATCAGGGAAAACTTTAAAAAAGAGCAGCCTCTTCAAGGCCTGCGAATTTCTGCCTGCCTGCATGTCACTTCTGAAACCGCCAACTTAATGACTACTCTTAAGTCAGGCGGAGCCAGTCTTCGCCTGGCTGCCTCTAATCCATTAAGCACCCAGGATGAAGTGGCGGCCGCTCTGGTTAAATATGAAAAAATCCCGGTTTTTGCCATCAAGGGCGAAGATAATCAGACTTATTATCGCCACCTGGAACAGGCTTTAGCCCATGGCCCCCAGCTAACCATGGATGACGGCGCCGATCTGGTTACCACCGTCCATGAAAGAAAAAGGGATCTGATCAAGAACATTCTGGGCGGGACAGAAGAAACAACTACCGGAGTGATCCGCTTGAGAAGTATGGCCAGAGCCGGCGTTCTGGCCTATCCTATAATTGCAGTTAATGACGCAATGACCAAACATCTTTTTGACAACCGTTATGGAACGGGCCAGAGCTCAATTGATGGTATTCTACGTGCTACTAATATTTTATTGGCAGGGTTGACGGTGGTAGTTTGTGGTTATGGTTGGTGCGGTCGGGGAGTGGCCAGCCGGGCTAAAGGGGCTGGAGCCAGAGTTATTATTTGCGAAGTTGACCATCTGCGTGCCCTGGAGGCTCTGATGGATGGTTATCAGGTCATGACCCTGAAGGAAGCCACGGCTGAAGGAGACGTATTTATTACCGTGACCGGCAACAAAAGCGTCATTAGACTGGAACACTTTAAAAGAATGAAGGATGGCGCGATCATTGCCAATGCTGGTCATTTTAATGTTGAGATAGATTTAATGGCCCTGGAAAAACTGGCTAGCAAAAAGAGAAAAATCAGGGAGTACGTCGAAGAATACCAGTTGTCAGACGGACGGTGTCTTTATCTCCTGGCTGAAGGCCGGCTAATCAATCTGGCTGCGGCGGAGGGGCATCCGGCTATGGTCATGGACATGAGCTTTGCCAACCAGGCTCTGAGTGTTTTATACCTGAAAGAAAAAGGTAAACAACTTGAAAAGAAAGTTTATCCCGTGCCTGAAAAGCTCGACAAAGATATTGCCAGACTAAAACTGGCTTCGATGAGAATTAAAATTGACCGCTTAACTCCTGAACAGAAGAAATACCTGCAAGAATGGAAAGAAGGAACTTGAACTCCGGCAGCCAATCTGCACTGAACAATAATTTTAGCTTTAACTGCTAATCTTTAACCAGTTGCTTCAACTGGTCCAGGTAACTCTTAACTTCATCGCGATCAGCTTGATTCATCAGCTTGGGCCATAGCTTTTCAAAGTTCTCTTTCGATTGCACATAGCGCCCATTGTCAAATTGTATTCTGGCCAGGTTATATAAAAAGACAGGATCATCAGGCACGATTTTAACTGCCTGGGCAAAAGCGTTTTCTGCTTCTTCCAGATCACCCATTTTTTCGAGGATCAAACCACGTAGATTATGAGCCATGCCAAATCTGAATTTGACCTGCAGAGCTTTCTGAATATGGTCATAAGCTTCCTCCAGTCTATCCTGGACAAAATAGAGACGGGCGAGATTATAATAAGGAAGCTCCCGCGAAGTATAGGCGGGATCAAGCAGAGCTTGCCGGTATTCAGTTTCAGCTTTATCATACTGTTTCAGCTCAAAATAAATGGTCCCCAGATTATTGTGGGCTTCAGAAAACTGGGGGTTGATAGCCAGAGCCCGGCTAAAAGCCTGAACGGAGGCCTCAAAATTCGTTTTCATCGACTGGGCTAGCCCGAGGGCATTCCAGGCCAGATAATTATTCTGATTAAGTGACAGGCTGCGGTTAAAACACTTAATAGCCTCATCAACATTATTGTTATTCAAATAAAAAAGGCCCAGATTGTAATGATACTGAGGATCTTTTTCCTGCTTGCTCGTTTGCTGACTCTGGCTCGACGCACAGCCAGTAATAAACAAAATTAAAGTCAAAACTATCAGAAATGATAATTTATTTCGCCTCATCCTTTACTCTCCTTCACTTTCCCTAAGTTATTATAAATCAATTAAATTTAAATGCTTCTTAAATCTTTTCTTCCTTCAAACTTCTGGACATCAGTTCTTCCAGGGCCTTATGAGCTGGCTTGCCCAGATAAAGGACTTCGTAAACCTGGCGGCAAATAGGTAGTTCTATTTTTTTCTGATGGGCGAGTTTATTAACAACCAGAGTATTCCTGACACCTTCCGCTACCATCTTCATTTCACCCAGAATGGTTTTAAGTGATTTACCATGGCCTAGTTCCAGACCAACATGATAATTACGGCTCATCTCACTGGTACAGGTTAAGACCAGATCACCCAGCCCGGCCAGTCCGGAAAAAGTTTCACGTTTGGCTCCCAGGGCCAGACCCAACCTGGTAATTTCCACCAGACCACGAGTAATCAGAGAAGCGCGCGAGTTGTTTCCATAGCCAAGACCTTCTGATATACCGGCAGCAATGGCTATAACATTTTTTATGGCGCCACCCAGTTCGACTCCGATGACATCCGTCGAAGTATAAATTCTGAGCTGAAGACTGGAAATTGTTTCCTGAATATTACGAGCCAGATTAATATCTAAACTGGCCACTACCAGGGCGGTCGGCTGCCCAGCAGCTACCTCCTTGGCGAAACTGGGACCGGACAGGACAGCCAGACGGTCTTTTCTATTGACTTCGAAAACCTCCGCCATGACCTCAGTCATTCTTTTTAAACTTTTTTGTTCAAGACCTTTGGTCAAACTGACCAGAACCTGGTCACTATTCAGATGCTCGGACAACCGGCTATATATAAGCCGGCAATACTGGGAAGGAACAGCAATAAAAATTAAATCAGCGTCTTCTATTGCTTCCCCCAAAAGCCGGTGGAAGCTGACGGTCAAAGGAAAACTAAAGCCAGGCAAAAAAGTCTGATTCTCTCTGGTTTCAATCAGATCCATATAGACTTCCTCTTCTCGCACCCATAGTCTGGTTGGGAAGCCAAGTCGTCCTAAATAATAAGAAAAAGCTGAGCCCCAGCTACCAGCTCCGATGACACTCATTCTAACCATTGAGTTTCTCCCCGAATTTTCTTTCTTCTCCAGAAAGAATTCTTTTTATATTATCGCGGTGACGGCTGGCGATCAGTAAGAAGATCAAAAAAGAGGCCACCGCGGATATATAGTCCTGTCTGAGACAAGCCAGCAGTGGATAAACCAGAAGTCCGGTCAGGGTAGCCAGAGAAACATAACGGAATAAAGCAATCATCATTACTATTATAACTACCATCAAGATAAATGCCTGAGGAGAAAAGAAGAGAAACCCACCAAGCGCGGTTGCTACTCCCTTGCCACCTCTGAATTTAATATAGACAGGGTAACAATGTCCGACAACTGCCGCGGCCAGGGCCAGCCAGGCTAGCTGTTGGTCGGCCAGCCAGTTAACAGCCAGAAAAACAGGCAGAAGACCCTTAAATAGATCAAAAATCAAAACCGGGATAGCCATTTTCCAGCCGCCGTAACGGAGAACATTGGTTGAACCAGTTGAACCACTGCCCACCTGCCTAATATCCTTTCTGGCAGTCATCTTTACCAGTAAATAGCCTGTGGGTATGGCTCCAAAACGATAAGACATAAGAATAAAAATTATTTTCATGACAGCGGATGACAACTTAACACTCGATACTCAGGTCCTTCCGGGTGGAGAATACTCTGGAAAAAAATTATCTCCCGAACCTCCATCGAACCTAATTCCAGCTGATTATTTTTAGACAGCTCACTGGCTAACCTCTCCTGTTTTTCCGGGTGTTTTGCCCGGCCTATGGTCAGGTGAGGGGAGAAAGGCCTGTTTTCTCTTGGAAAACCTTTTTTTTCCAGCTCAATTTCTATCTCTTGCTGGAGAGTTAATAATTCTTCCACTTCTTCCAGGCCGGCCCAAATTATTCTCACTCGGTTAGAGCCTGAAGGAAAACTGCCTGTTCCCTTTAATCTTAATTTAAAGGACTGATGCCGGCCGGTTATCTCATTGAGTAATTTTTTGATGTCTTCCATTTCCGATTCAGATATTTCGCCCAGAAATTTCAGGGTCAGGTGATAATTTTCTCTGGCTGTCCATTTGATATTTTTACCCAGTGGCTTTAGATGATTGACAAGAGCAGCCAATTTATCCTTCATTTCTGGAGCAAGATCAATGGCAATAAAGGCTCTCACTGGCTACCAGCCTTACCTGTAGGTTGATATTCTTTAAGTTTTAACCTTAACATATCCAGGGCTTTTTGAGTAGTCTGAAATTTTATTTGGCGGCGCTCACCCTGAAAATAATTCTCAGTTGTTGTGATTCCATCTGGGCTGGACAGACCAATATAGACCAGCCCCACTGGTTTCCTGGCGCTCCCACCTCCGGGACCAGCAATGCCGGTCGTAGACAGGGTCAAATTGGCTCCAGTCTTTTTTCTGACTCCAGCTGCCATCGATTCAGCTACTTCTCGACTAACTGCACCCTTCTCTCTGACGAGCCTGCCAGGAACTCCTAAAAATCTGGTTTTGGCCTTATTGCTGTAGGTCACCAGACTGGCTAAAAAATAATTAGAACTTCCGGGGACAGCTGTAATTCTGTCAGCCAGCAGACCTCCTGTACAGGATTCGGCGCAGGCCAGGGTCAAGCCCAGTGCTGACAGCTCGCGGCCAATTACTTCTTCTAGATTTTCTCCTTTAGTAGAAAAAACCTTGTTTCCCAGCAAATTTATAATTTTGTTCTTTATTTTATTGAAGATTCTTTCATTTTCCGGGTTAATCTCTTTAGCTCTTAAAGTTAGCCTGATCTGAACCTCTCCCGGCGAAGCCAGGATCGTCAATTCCAGGTCTCGAGGCAGCAAGCGATAGACAGGTTTTATTCTATCTTCGACCCATGATTCGCCGGCTCCGGTGGTTTTGATGACAGACTTAAGAACATACTGATTCCGATAAAGTTCCAGTTTTTCTGTTATCAGTTTTTCCACCATCGGGTTGAATTCAGCTGGTGGACCAGGCAAAAGGATCAAAATACGCCGTCTGGTTTCAAGCCACATTCCAGGCGCAGTCCCGTTTGGGTTGTCCAGTATTTCCGCTCCCTGGATGAGGTACGCCTGCCGCCGATTGGAAGGGGTCATTTTAGCCCCGCGCCAGGCAAAGCGGTCTTCTATTTTTTTTACAATCTCAGAGTGGAAAACTAGTGGTTTTTTGACCGCTTGAGCTACTGCTTCTCTTGTCCGGTCATCCTCGGTTGGTCCCAGACCACCGCTGATAAATATCACCCGGCTTCGGCTGAGGGCAAGTTTTACTGCCCCAACCAGGTCCTCTAAATCGTCGCTAACTACAGATTTATACCTTAATCTCAGTCCTAGGTTGTCCAGTTTTTCGGCCAGAAAAAGGGAATTGGTTTCAGGATAAGCAGAAGTCAGTAGCTCACTGCCAATAGCCAGATATTCAATATTTTCTTTAACCTGGTTTAAATCTATCTGCTTCATGCTAAGCCCCTCCTCCAAAAGTTAATATCACCAGACCGGTGACCAACCTGGCCAGGAGACCCGCGGCCAGGTCATCAGCCATGATACCCCACCCCCAGTTTATCTTTTCGAGTTTCCTTATTCCCAGGGGCTTGACAATATCAAAGAATCGAAAAAGTAAAAAGGAAATGGCTAGCCATTTCCAGTCAGGTGTTACCAGGAAAAGAGCCAGTAGCTGACCAGCTACCTCGTCAATGACAATTTTCCCCGGGTCCTTAAGATTAAAATGACGGGCATAGACGGTTGAAAAATAAATACCAGCAGCGACCACCAACAAAAAAAGCAAAAAATAATAAGGCCAGGCAAAATTGCTTAAAAGATATTTATAAATTATAACTGCCAGAAAACTGGCCAGGGTCCCCGGTGCCAGCGGAAAAAAGCCAGCCCCAAAAAAAGTTGAAATTATCTCAGACAGTTTCAGCATCTAAAGCCTCTCCGACCAGATCGTAGGTTCGACTCCCGTTTATTTTTACCCGTATAAAAGCTGGCTTTTCAGCAGCTGCCAGAAGTTGCCTCTTATCTTTAATAATCACCTTGCCATCTACTTCCGGTGCTTGAAATTTGGCCCGACCGTATAAAATCCCCTTTTCTGCCTGATCTTCCTCCTGGTTTTCTATCAATACTTCTAAAGTCTCGCCCTTGAAAGTTCGATAGAAGTCTCTGGATATTTCTTTTTGAATAACCATAATTTCTTGCCGTCTATTTTCTTTTTCAGCCGGAGACACTGTTTCTTCTAAATGAAAGGCCTTGGTACCTGGCTCAGCCGAATAGGTAAACACTCCTAAATGCTCAAACCGAGCTTCTTTCACCAATTGCTTTAATTCAGAAAATTCTTTTAATCCTTCGCCCGGGAAACCAACAATCAGAGAAGTTCTGATTACCGCTCCTTTAACCCGGTTTCTTATTTTTTCTATTAATCGAAGAGCATCTCCAGCCGTGATCGATCTTCCCATTTTCTTAACTACTGTGGCCGAAGCATGTTGAAAAGGCAAATCAAAATATGGACAGATTTTCTCCTCATTCATTATTTCCAGTAAATCATCGGTTATTTCTTCTGGATATCCATATAACCATCTGATCCATTTTATGCCTTTAACTGCCATGAGCTGGTCGAGAAGTCTGACCAGACCAGTTTTTAGTCCGCGCTCCCGCCCAAAGTACGTACTATCCTGAGAAACAAGATTAATTTCCTTAATACCAAGCGCAGCCAGGTTTCTGACTTCAGATACTATTGAGGCCATGCTTCGCGATTTATAGGGTCCCTTAATCAAAGGGATGCAACAAAATGAACAGTGGTGTGAACAACCCTCAGAAATTTTTACATAGGCCCAGTTCGAGCCGGTGGTAATTACCCGGGGAGTCCTGTCATCCAGCAGGAAAGTGGTCTGACGGGGAACCAGTCTTTTATTTTGTAGAAGTTCACCCAGGCGGTCAAAATCTGTCACCCCAGACCAGAGATCAACCTGAGGGTAACTGGCTTTTAGATAATCTTTATATCTTTCCACCAGACAACCGACCACAGCCAATCGCCTGAGAGGATCTTTTTCTTTCCAGGCAAGAGCTTTTTCTATAGTCTGCTGGCTCTCGGCTCTAGCCTGCTGTATAAAGCCGCAGGTATTGATAATCACCACCTCAGCTTCTTCCAGACGAGCGGTGAAACTGTGTCCCTGCTCATTCAGGCAGCCCAGAATAACCTCTGAATCAACCAGATTTTTGGCACAGCCAAGAGTAATAAGGGCTACTTTTGACATTCAGGTGATCTTAAGGATAGATCCTGTACAGTAACCTTGGGAAAGGGATAGTTTCTCTGATGTGAGGTAATTTACATAACCAGGCTACTGTTCTTTCCAAACCAAGCCCGAAACCCGAGTGGGGAAATGTGCCGTAGCGCCTGAGATCAACATACCATTTATAGGCATCAGCCGGGAGATTAAATTCTTTGATTCTCTGCTCCAGCAGATCCAAATCGTGTATTCTCTGCCCACCGCCAATTATTTCTCCAAAGCCTTCCGAGGCCAGAAAATCTACGCCCAGGGCCAGGTCCGGGCGGTCTTTATCGGGCTGCATATAAAATGCCTTAATTTTAGCCGGGAAATGAGTCACGCAGACCGGCCGGTCAAAAATCTCTGAGAGCCTGGTTTCTTCTGGCGCCCCAAAATCATCTCCATAGATGAGTTTGGAGCCTTTTTCATGTAATAATCGAACTGCCTCATCATAAGTTACCTGAGGAAAAGGCTTCTTGATACTCTCCAGGGGGGCCAGATCGCGCTCCAGAACATTAAAATCGGCCCGGCGTCTGTCCAGCACTCTTTCCAGAATGAACATGATGAGATCCTGCCCGAGTTCAATAATGTCCTGCAGAGTGGCAAAAGCTACCTCTGGTTCGACCATCCAGAATTCGATTAAATGCCGCCTGGTCTTGGACTTTTCTGCCCGGAAAGTTGGGCCAAAACAATAGACCTTGCCAAAGGCGGCGGCGGTGGCCTCGTTATAAAGCTGCCCGCTCTGACTGAGATAAGCTTTTTGATCAAAGTATGAGGTTTCAAATAGGGTAGTGGTACCTTCACAAGCACTTGGAGTCAGGATGGGCGTATCCATCAGACGAAAGCCACGATCATTGAAAAAATCACGGATTGCTCTGATCGTCTCTGCCCTGATCTGGAGGATGGCATGCTGTCTCTGAGATCTCAACCACAGATGACGGTGTTCCATCAGGAAAGGGACAGAGTGTTCTTTGGGAGTGATAGGGTAATCTCTGGCGATTTGAATGACTTCTATTTCTTTAACTTCGAGTTCATAGCCGCCAGGAGCTCGTTTATCCGCCCTGACTCGTCCACGCACAATAAGCGAAGATTCCTGAGTAAGCTCATCAAAAACATTGAAAAGAGGGAAATCCTTATCCTGACTGAAAATCGTTCCCTGTATTATTCCGGTTCCATCGCGAACCAGCAAAAAACGCACTTTACCGCTGGATCTCTTGTTATAAACCCAGCCGCGGATTTCAACTTCTTGCTCATTATATTGACCTATATCTTCTATATAAACCCATTTCATAGTGGTAAAATTATATCAGATTAGACTTTTAATTCAATGCCACCTTCCCTGAGCTTCTTCCTCCTGGCTCTGTCTTTTCAAGCAGTTTTTCCTTGAGATAACCATTGAAAAAATTATCTGGCTGGTTTAATTTAGAATCTTAGAATCATGGGTAAAATAAAGCAATTTACACCGGTTAAATTAATCTGCGGACTAATTTTTTCAGAAGAAGTGGCTAGAAAAAAGGCACAGGATATGCTGTTAGAAAAGTTCGGCCAGGCCGACCTTCAAAGCGACTTTTTTCCGTTCAATTATAGCCATTATTATGAACAGGAGATGGGCCGGAATCTAAAAAGGTATTTTCTAAGTTTCCAATCATTGATTGGGCCCGAACAGCTACCAGCATTGAAGCATCAAACCAATCAGATTGAAAAAGATTTAAAACTGTTCTTTCCCGCTTTAAATTTAAGTCGTCCCGTTAATCTTGACCCGGGTTATCTTAAAGCCTCGGCTCTGATCATGGCCACTACCAAGGATTTTGCCCATCGCATTCCATTGACTGATGGCATCTATGCCCATCTGGAGCTACTATTGACCAAAGAGAAGGTCAGGACTTTAACCTGGACCTACCCCGATTTTTATCAGCCCGGTTATCAGCAGTTTTTCCTGGAGGTCAGGAAAATTTATCTGAATCAACTTAGAAGATTAAGGTCGGCGCAATCAGTTTAGCCACCTGAGTTTAAATTTCAGCCGGCGAGTTCTCTTCGCAACTCATCGATGATTTCAGGCATTTCAGCTAACGTCTGATCAACGTCTTCTTCAGTGTTAAAACGGCCCAGGGATAATCTCAGGGCTGAGCTGGCTTCTTCCTGAGTCAGACCTAAAGCCAGAAGAACATGAGATACTTCACCTGAACCTTCCGAACAGGCCGAGCCAGTCGAAACATATATCTCGCGAGTGGCCAGGGCCAGCAAAATGGCCTCCGCCGGCAGCCCGGGAAAAGAAAAGTTTAAAGTGCTTTTAATTCTTTTTTCGGGATGTCCGTTAAATCTAATTCCTTTAATTTTCTTTTCGAACCCGGACTTCATCCGGCCGGCTAGCTTTTCTATCCGATTCTTATCCTTCAGCCATTCTTCCCTTAGAATCCTGACCGCTTCTCCAAAACCAATTATTCCAGCTGTATTTTCAGTTCCTGGCCTCAGCCCGAATTCCTGATGTCCGCCATGCAGCACAGGTCTTAAGTCCAATCCTTTACGGATATAAAGAGCACCAGTCCCTTTCGGCCCATAGACTTTATGAGCTGAAAGGCTTAAAAGGTCAACACCCAGAGAGTCAACCTTGACTTCCATCTTACCAAAGGCCTGAACTGCATCTGTATGAACCGGTACGCCATAGCGGTGAGCTATTTTGACTACTTCTTCTAATGGTTCAATCGTACCAATTTCATTATTGGCCAGCATGACCGAGACCAAAAGAGTCTTGGTGGAGATAACTGATCTTAAAAAGTCCAGATCAATCAGGCCGGTTTGATCAACCGGCAGGTAATAAACTGTATAACCATGGGCTTCAAGATGGCGAGCAGTTTCGAGAACGGCGGGATGCTCTATCGAAGAGGTAATAAATTCTCTCTTTTCTGGCTGAGCTTCGGCCAGACCAAGAATGGCCAGATTATCAGCCTCTGTGCCTGAGCTGGTAAATATAATTTCTGTCCGCCTGGCTCCTATAGCCGCCGCTACCTGCTCTCTGGCTTCCGTGACCAGAGTCTTCACTTCCCGTCCAAGAGGGTAGAGCGAAGAAGGATTGCCAAAATGTTCTTTAATAAACGAAATTATCTTGTCGATTACTCGCGGATCCAGAGGCGTAGTAGCATTGTTATCAAGATAAATCATCTATTCCGGTCCGTTACCTGTCCGAAGTTTAAATTTTGATTAAATTGTAGCAGCAAACTTTTCTTTAACGATCCTGACCACTTCCAGGCCGGCTCTTTTCTGGCCTTCTTCAGTTGAAGCGCCCAGATGGGGCGTAGCTGTTACCCGCGGGTGATCAATCAAACTGAAATCCTGGGGAGGTTCCTGACTGAAGACATCCAGAGCTGCTGCTTTGACCAGACCCGAATTGAGGGCCTCCAGCAGAGCCTTTTCGTCCACCACCCCACCACGAGCTGCGTTAACTATAACCACACCTTTTTTCATCCGCTCAAATTCTTTGGCGCCAAGAATAGGCTCCGGGGTCTTGGGGACATGAAGGGTGATGATATCAGCCTGATTCAGCAGTTCATCCAGGCTAACCTGTTTGACAGCCAGATCAGTTTTAATCGGAACAACATCGTAAGCCAGAATGTTCATGCCCAGAGCCAGAGCTCGGCGAGCAACTTCCAGTCCAATCCGGCCAAACCCGATGATCCCCAGTGTTTTCCCATAAACCTCGGTACCGCTAAATAGTTTCTTTTCCCATTTATGCTGCTTCATAGACAGATTAGCCGGCCCATGATGTCTGACTGCCCCGATCATTAAACCAATTACATGTTCAGCCACAGATATAGAAGTAGCAGAAGGGGTATTGGCGACTTCTACCCCCTTTTCTCTGGCAGCTTTAACATCAATTGTATCAAGGCCAATTCCAGCTCTAACAATTAGTTTTAAATTCTGGCCCGCCTCAATGATCGGTCTGGTTATTTTGGTGGCGCTTCTGACCACCACCACTTCAAAATCAGGAATGATTTTAACCAGATCGGCTTCGTTGAGGCCAGTTTTGACGGTGACCTCAAACCCCGGGACCGACTGAAGCTCTTCTATGGCTTCTTTATCAAGATGGTCAGCAATAAGAATTCTGGTGGTCATTCCCATCCCTCCCTTAATATTTTCTCAGCCGCAGCGACAGAAGCGCCAGGCTGGAATTGGTTATAACCCAGATCAAGTAAAGTCATTTCCAGTGCCGTCAGAGCGGTGGTGATATCAAATCCGCCCATATAACCGAGATGAGCAATTCGGAAGAACTCACCCTTATGAGGATCCTGGGCATTGGAAATATAGGCCATGTATTTGTTCTGCATGGTCTTAACCAGCTTATTCCCATCAACACCGGCTGGTGTCTTGATAGCTGTCAAAATATTGCCGGGTTTTTTAGCCAGAAGCTCGAGCCCTATAGCTTTGACCCCAGCTCTGGTCGCTTCACCCAGAATAGCATGATGCTTGAGGAGATTTTCCAGACCGATGCTTTTGATCAAATCCAGAGCTTTGCCCTGCTGAATAATCAGAGAGACAGCCGGTGTCCAGGGTGTAGTCTGTTTTTCCAGGTTCTTCCGGTATTTTTTAATATCATAATAGAATTTGGGCAGCTTGGAAGTTTCAACCATTTTCCAGCCTTTGGGGCTGAAGGCTATATAAGCCAAACCCGGTGGAATCATAAATGATTTTTGAGAACCAGTCACCAAAACATCGATTTTCCATTCATCCATCTGACAGGGAGTAGCTCCCAGCCCGGAAATCCCGTCCACAACCAGAATAGCTTCGGTTTTCGAGACCACCTCGCCAAATCCTTTAATATCAAAAATGGCTCCGGTAGAAGTCTCGGAAAGAGTTGCAAAAACAGCTTTAACCCCTGGATTTTGTTTGAGGTCTTCGGCCAGCTTTTCTGGCGGATAATCTTCACCCCAGGGGACGATAATTTCTTTAGTGTCAAGTCCAAAGGCCCGACAGATGTTGCCCCATCTTTCTCCAAATTTTCCACCATTAAGCGTGATAACCTTATCACCTGGCGACAGAGTATTAATCACCGCTGTTTCCATAGCACCAGTTCCAGAAGATGCCAGAATATAGACATCTTCTTTCGTTTGAAAGACATATTTCAGCCCCTCGGTAACCTCCATGAAGATTTTGCTGAATTCAGCCGTCCGATGATGAATAATCGGCTCAGCCGCTGCTGACAAAACCTTCTCCGGTATTGGAGTTGGTCCTGGAGAAAGAAGATAGTACTTTTTTATCATAATATGTCCTCCCTTTGATTTTTTAATTCAATTAAGAATATAGTTAAGCTCAAAATGCAGCTGAAGTCAACCGCAAAAATGTCAGGCTATAATTCAAGCAATAGTCTGGTCAGCAAGGCTGTTCTTTCAATAAAAGAGGAAAGCAGAAGATGTTCATCCAGAGCATGGATTCCATCTCCGTCTGGCCCCAGTCCGTCCAGAACAGGAATCCCGGTAGTGGAAGCGATCGAGCCGTCAGACCCGCCTCCACTCTGGCCAGCAGCCAGAGTTAAACCAAGGTTAGAGGCCAGATCTGCGACCCGGGCAAAAAGTTCTCTGGAAGCAGGGCTGAACTCCATAGGAGGGGTGATACTAACTATAGACGTTCTGATTTTCGCCTGGCGATTATCCGGCTTAAGATTTTTAAGAAAGGATTTGATCTGTGCTAAATCGCGGGCTGTCCAGAACCTCAGATCGACTACTGCCCAGGCTTTATCTGGCACGACATTAGCTTTTTCTCCACCACCAATTAAACCCAGATTGGCGGTTAGACCCTTAATTTTTAATTTTTTTATTTTTAGCCACTGGGTAATTACCTCTTCAATCGCATTGACACCTTTTTCCGGAGTGCTGGCATGAGCTGAGCAGCCACTGGCTTCGATTTTAATCACCAGTCGCCCTTTTCTGGCCATTTTCAAAGCCCCCCCGGGAAGAGCTGGCTCAAGGCAAAGGGCAGCTCCAGCTCTTTTAGCCAGAGCTACAATCTGGCGATGAGCCTCCTCATGGCCTGTTTCTTCAGCCGAATTAATAAACATCCAGATTTTTCTCCTCGGGTTGAGACCAAGGTTGTTAATAGTTTTTAAGGCCATCATGGCTGAGACGACTCCAGCTTTCATATCAAGGACACCCGGCCCATAAAGGCGATCTTCGGCCAGGTAAAAAGGCATATGTTCAATGGTTCCAACCGGCCAGACAGTATCAATATGAACCAATATTAGAAGAGGCTTTTCTCCGGCCTTAATCTCGGTTGATGGATATTCAACCAGAAAGAGATCGCCAATTTCCTTCTGGGGAATTTTTTTAATCTTAACGCCTAATGAAGAGAGTTCTGAAATAACCGCTGCTGAACATTTATCTACTGCTATTTTATCAGAAGTTGGTGATTCCAGTCGAACAAGTGTTTTCAACCGGCTGATCATTTCTCCCTGCCGGGATTTAAAGTAGCGTAAAAAATCCATTTTACCTCCTGCCAGCTGGTATTTATTTTTGTTGGTTATAATTATATTAGTTTTGAAGGGTTTTTAAAACCTGACTGAAGAAAAAACAGGCTTTGTAAATTTCGTCATAAGCACATTTGGCGTTGATTTAAAGCCAGAAATCATTTAAATTTAGCTGGTGAAGGTGAAAAAGAGGAAGTTCGAAGCAGCTTGTTTTCTAATTTCTCTGATTTTAGCCCTTGGATCAGAGGTTGGAAGCGAGATTTATTATCCCTGGAAAAAGACGTTTATCGGTGCATTGGATCCAAAATCCTGGCCTGGTCTGGTTATCATTGATAGTCCTAACTCTGCCTTTGCTTTCAGCCCGGCTGTTTTTCGCGGAGAAGATCAAGCTGAGTTTCATGACTTTTTCTATCTAGTCTCGGAAGTCGGAAGTCATTCACCCGATGGTTCTTACGCTTCGATGAAATTTGATCTTCATTTGCCATTCAAGAAGGGAAAGGAAACCCCCATTTATTTGAAGCCGGCTTTGCCTGAAAATGAAATGACCGTAGAGTGGAGCCGGCGTGATGAAAACACCGTGGTGGGAAAATATCATTTTCCTCGCTTAGTGGATAAAGTTGATCTCGTTTTCTATTTTCCCTGGGATTTTAATGGAAACTATGTTTACCGTTCTGAAATAGCCTGTGTCCATGGTCAGAGTTCCGGGCAAGGGGTTAGCCATTACCTCTGCTGGTTAAGCCAGGCACCGCTCGAGGTCAGGGCCTCTGGGTCTGAGCTACACCTGGTTTTTGAGGCCAGAAAAAATTCTGATCTTTTTTTTGTAGCCTCAGCTGGCCAGACACCTGAAGCTATTCTTGATCATATTCGCCACTTTTTTAAGAACAAGACGATCAATGGTCTGCTGTCAGAAGAAAAGTCAACCTATCAAAAAAAAAGGCTGCAGATAAGCGGCTTATATGGTGGCAGTGCCGAAGCTATAACCAACAATCTCTTCTGGACAACACTTTATCAAAATGGATATCACCGATTTTATACCCCGGCGGGCCGAGGCTGGATCTTTCCCAGGCCTGATGGTCAGCTTAACGACTGGACCATTTTTGAATGGGATTCGTTCTTTAATTCCCTGGAAGTATCTATAGAGAGCAATCATATTGCTTTTGATATCGTCCGATCTGTGCTGGAGACTCAATATGAAAATGGGAACATCCCTAATTGGCGCAGTCGATATGGGGGGACTCCAGACCGTTCTCAGCCTCCGGTAGGCAGCTATGTTGTTCTCAAATTGTTTCTCAAAACAGGTCAAATAGAATTTATAAAAGAAGCTTACCCATATCTGGTCAAATGGCATCGCTTCTGGACTACGGTTTTGCCTGACGGCCGCATCCGCCGCGATGGAAATGCCAATGGGTTGCTGGAGTGGGGATGCGATCTGCAATTAACAGCTGAAGAGGTTCCGTCCTGGGAAAAAGAGGCCAGTGGCCAACAAAAAGCCAGGTGGGAATCAGGCCAGGACGATTTGCCCAACTGGGACGAGGCAACATTTAACGAAAAAACTGGCACTTTAGAGATGGACTGCGTTGATCTTAACAGCCTTTATGCTCTTGATTCTTATTGTTTGTCTCAACTGGCCAGCTTTCTGGGCAGGGAATCTGATCAAAAAAACTTTTTGAATGAATATGAACAGACAAAGAGATTGATGAATAATCTTCTCTGGAATGAAAAAGAAGGCCTCTATCTTGACCGTCACTGGGATGGACGTTTTTCCAGTCGTCGGGCAGCTTCTAACTTTTTTCCTTTAATTGCCAGAATTCCCGAAGAATCTCAGGCCCTCAAAATGATCAAGCATCTCCTTAATCCGGCGGAATTCTGGGGAGATTATGTTATTCCAACTATTGCCAGAGATGATCCAGCCTATCCAGACCAGCAATACTGGCGAGGAACGGTCTGGCCACCTACTAATTATCTGGTTTACCAGGGCTTGAAAGCCTATGGCTATGATCAAATAGCCGCAGATCTGGCCGAAAAAAGTTCCGATCTCTTCCTCAGAATCTGGAAAAATTACGCTCTCTGCCCGGAAAATTTTGATTCCAGAACAGGTGAGCCGGGCGGCCAGCGTTATCAGAGCTGGGGGCCGCTTTTTGCCTTAATGGCGGTCGAAGAGTATCTCGAGGTCAGCCCCTGGGACGGTCTTAGATTTGGACAGCTACAGCCCCGAAAAAATGGCTATCTCCGCCGTCTGGAGGTCCTGGGAAGGCATTATGAAGTAGAAATTTCCCCTGATAGAATAAAATTAATTGAGGAAAAAAAAGAGCTGATCAAGACCGATGGACCAGCTGTCTTTCGCCATTTTCTTTATTCGGACCGGGAGATTTCCTTTGAGATCAAAAGCCTGAAAAAAATAAAGATAGATATTTCGCTCGGGCGAGAAAGGCGCGGTCAATTGATAATCAATGGGAAAGAAGCAGGCCAGTTCCGGGGTAATCGGATCAGGACTCAGGTCCCGGCGGGTGAATACCAGGTGGTTATAATTCTCTCTGATTAGAAGCTCTGGCCAACTTGATGAAGTAATAAAGTCATCATTATCTCAAGCGCAACACCGGGTAGCCAGCAGAAGATAGTTCGCTGGCCAACAGCTGAGCCTCTTCCTCGCTCCTTGCCCTTAACCTGACCCGGTAAAATATCTGACCGGAAAATGCCTGATAGGTGGAGATGAATACCTGGGGGTATTTTCCTTTTAGATTTTGGTAAAGAGTTCTGGCCCTATCTGGATTAAGAAAAGAGCCAAGCTGGATAATTGTTTTTTCTTTTTCTGAGCCCGGCTCCCGATTTTCAAATCCAACTACTTCCAATCTGACCCTGGCTGTTCCCGGGCCAACCAGACCAAGCATTCTGGCTGCAGCATAAGATAAATCTATGATCCTGTTTTTAACAAATGGACCCCGATCATTAATTCTAACTGTTACTGTTCTTGAATTCTCCAGATTGGTGACTTCGACCATGGTGCCAAAAGGTAATGTCTGGTGAGCAGCTGTCAAATCTTCCATATCAAAAATTTCCCGGCTAGAAGTCATCCGGCCATGAAAGCCGGGACCATACCATGAGGCTTCGCCCACCTCAACATACCCGGTCGGAGGAGCGGTCACTGGTTTTTCTGAACGGCAAGAATATATACATAGAGACAGGCTCAGAAACAGGAAAAAGAGACGAGAATTTTTCATATTTTTCTTTTTCTCACAAGATTATAAATTTCGCCTTATTTTAGATCAAGCTTGTTTTTCAACCAGAAATATTAAATAATTTTCTGATAACCAGGAAAACAGGAGAAAAAAATGAAAAAAAATGAGGTGCGAAAACTCGAATTACCGGAATCGCCTTATCGCGATCTTGAATTTCTGGAGTCATTAGAAGGCAGAACATTGAGAATTCTGAGCGAATATGTCTGGCCTATGGCCAGGCTTCAAAAATATAAAGTGGAAAGTACCATTCTGTTTCTTGGCTCGGCCAAAGCCAATCCAGGCGGCTCAGATACAGATAGTCCCCTTCACAAATATTACTGGCAGGCCGAAGAACTGGCCTATCAGGTTTCAAAATGGGCCATGACACTGAAACCGAAAGGCAGGAAATATGTTGTTTGTACAGGTGGCGGCCCGGGAATAATGGAGGCTGCCAATCGGGGAGCGCTCCGAGCTGGTGCCAAGAGCCTCGGAATGAATATTTCGCTGCCTCAGCCTCAATTACCCAATCCTTATATAACCCCTGAGCTGAGTTTTACCTTCCATTATTTCTTTATGCGTAAGTTCTGGTTATTGTACAAAGCCAAAGCTGTTATTGCTTTCCCCGGAGGTTTCGGTACTCTGGATGAATTTTTTGAAATTGTTACGCTCCTCCAGACAGGTAAGGTTTCCAGGAAAGAGGTACTGTTGATTCTCTATGGAAAAGAATACTGGGATAAAATAATAGACTTCCAGGCCCTGGTCAAAATGAAAGCTATCTCGCCTGAAGACGCCCAGATTTTTACTGTATTTTCCTCTCCAGAGGAAACCTTTAAATTTTTGAAAAAGAAACTGCCGGAAATAGGTGGGGTTAGCGACAGGTAATCAGGAAGTTGTAACCGCTTTCCTGGCTTTTCTTCTGCGGCTGGAGATTAATTTGAAGAGGAACCAGCCGGTCAAAATCCCAGCGGCATCAGCCAGCCAATCTGTCCAATCGCACTGACGGCTGCGAACAAATAATTGATGAATTTCATCAGTCAGGCCAATAAAGAGCCCGGCCATAAGAGTTAAATAAAAAGCCGAGAAAGCCCGCTCCGAAAGATAATGGTAAAAGCCAAAGGCCAAAAGCAAGCCAAGCATTGTAAATTCAGCCCAGTGGGCTCCCTTGTCCCAGTGGGCAAAGCCGAGTTTTATCCTTAGAGATCTGGCTGAAAGAAAAAATATTAAGGTGCAATAAACAGCGGCAGGAAGAAAATAAATCAGTTTACGCCAGGAACCCATCGTTACTTATCCTTGCCAGACATAGGCGTTATTTTAGCAGTCTGGAGTATAAAAACAAGCCTGGTCAGCGATTTTTTCTTTAATTGAATTAAACTTTCTGTTATAGTTAAAACAAAGGTGACACGTGGAAAATATTCAGAAATATTTTTTTGGTCTGGAATATCCAGGCAGGTTTATTATCGGGGGACAAATCAAAGATTCGGAAGATATTTTCCTGGTCTATGGCCTTACCGGTCGTTCAGCCGCCAGCCAGGCCAGAAAAATGATAAAAAGAGAAAATGGTATCTGGGTTGAACCAACTGATCCAGAGCTGATTGTTCGCGGCAATCCTGACTTACTGATCTATCCCAGCATGTTGTTTAGCCCTCGTGGACTGGTTGTTTCCAACGGCAAACACACGTTAGATATTCTTAAGTCAGCAGAGGCAACCAGAGAGCCTGTTCTGGCTCTCGCTCATGCTCTTAAGGACTGGAAATACGAACCTGATGAGCCTATCTATACACCCAGGATTAGCCTGGTCTTTACTGGCGGATTTAATCTTGGCCTGAGCCTTATCAAGAGAGGTGAATTTGGGCAGGTGATAAGAGAATATTTTGATCTGCCACTTGTCCCCGGTAAAGGCTGGCTGATCATGACCTATATGGGTATCAACACTGATCCCGTTCCCCCTTTTTTTGGCGAACCTGTTTGCCTGGAAGTAGCTGAAAGCCAGGGAGATGAGCTGGCCCGCAGCCTTTACGATTCACTCCAGCCAGCGACTGGCAAAAAGGACTTAAGAGTAGCAGTGGCAGCGGTCATTGCCTCAGCCAGTACTCTGGAAATCCAGCAGATAAAAATTATCAACCGGGAGGAAATTTGAAGATGGAACAAAAGAAAGAAAGAACAACACGCAGTCAATATCAGACAAAAGTAAGTGAAGATTTCCCCCAAACCTTAACCTTTGGAGACAGCCAGTTTGTTAAAAAATTATCTATGCGCTATGGAGAGAATCCTGGCTACCCGGCTGCCTTTTACCAGGAAGAAGGAGCAAGGGGGCCTAATTTGGCCACCATGGAGATCATTCAGGAAGGAACTAAGGGACTTAGTTATATAAATGTAGCTGATATGGATCTTGGCCAGAGATTGGCCAGGAAACTGCACATTATTTTCCCTGGTAGATCAGTAGCGGTTATTATCAAGCATGAGATGCCAAGTGCTGTTGCTCTTGGTGATAACAGTCTGGAAGCCTTCCAGAAAGCCTGGCAGGCTGATGCTCTATCCAATTTCGGTAGCGTTGATGTTTTTAACACCGAGATCAGCCCGGAACTGGCCAGTTTGCTGGTGGAGAGTGCTAGAAATATTGAGGTCGTTTATGCACCGTCCTATACTCCAGAAGCCTTGAATATTTTGAGCAGTAGAAAAGTTCTAAGGGTAATCCGCATGGGAGCACCCCTCAATGAAGCAGCAGTTGATAATGGCCTCGAGTTTAAAAGAGTGGCCGGTGGATTGCTCGTCCAGAAAAGATTTGATTCCAGAATCGTTTCTCCCGAATTCATTGATGTTGTCTCGGTTAAAAAACCTACGGACAATCAGCTTAAAGCAGCTTTGCTGTGCTGGACAGTAGCCTGTTTTACCCGGTCAAATGCCATTGTCATCGGGACAGAAGATAAAATTCATGGAATAGGTTCGGGCCAGAGAAGCAGAATTGATGCTGCAGAAGATGCCATCCGGCTGTCAGCCCGCGGTTACGGCTCTGAGGGTTGCGTTATGGCTTCAGATGCCTATATGCCTTTCCCTGACGTAGTAGAGCTGGCTGCCAGAAGCGGTATATCTGGCATTATTTATCCACTTGGTTCTATAAGGGACCAGGAAGTCATCCAGCGGGCGGACGAGCTTGGCCTGGTGATGATGGTAACCAGAAAGCCAGGCGAGATAGACTGTGAACGCTGTTTCCTCCATCGCTAATCAAGAATTTCTGAATTTTCTTAGCTTACTAATGGTTTCGAGTAGAACCAAAACAAACAAAAGTCAACAACTTATTTATGTGATCCAGAAACATGAGTCTTCGCATCTTCACTATGACCTGAGACTGGAGCTCGATGGCAGTCTGAAGAGCTGGGCCTTACCCAAGCTACCGCCGCTCAGGACAGGTGAGAGAAGGCTGGCTATTAAAGTCGAAGATCATCCACTCGGCTATGAAACATTTGAAGGTATCATTCCTGCCGGCCAATATGGAGCGGGACGAGTAGAAATCTGGGACAAAGGTTTTTATCAGCTATTGGATAAAAGAGCTAATAAGCTGGAGATCCTCATTTCGGGAGAAAAACTTAAAGGAATATACAGTCTGATTCAATTTCAAGGAAAGAATAAAGAAGATAAAAATTTATGGCTCTTTTTCAAGAATAAAGACCAGAAAAAAATAGTCAGAGTCAAAGGCGAGAATTATTAGCAATTAACCAGGTTGGTAGAAATGCTGAAAAAATGTCTTATGAAACGCTGCCTGATCTTCTGGCTGGTCTGGCCAGTAGCTTTTTCTCTAGCTGCTGGTGACAGCCATTCCGACCATGAGGAATTCGCCCATCAGGCCAAAAAGATGGCGGAAACGGCCTTGAAAGAAGAAAAGGCTTATGAAATTTTGAAAACACTGGCTTTACCCGGGGGAAGGTTGACCGGCAGCCCGGCGGCAGCCAGAGCTGTATCCCGGGCTACCGATTTGATGACTAAACTGGGTTTTGACCTGGTTAAACAGGAACCTGTCAAGGTCAATCGCTGGCAGCGTGGCCAAACTGAAAAAGCATTGGTTAAAAGCAAAAAAGGAGGACAACACAGGCTAAATATATGTGCCCTGGGCAATAGTATTGGCACTCCTCGCAGTGGTCTTGAGGCTGAAGTCTTAGAGGTCCATTCTTTTGAAGAGCTCGAGGAATTGAAACAGGCTATCAATGGGAAAATTGTTTTTTTCAACGTACCCATGGACAGGGCAGAACCAAACCCATTTGCCGCTTATGGTCGGGCTGTCCCGTACCGGACAAATGGGGCCTCAGCCGCCGCCAGGTATGGAGCGGTAGCTGTTCTGGTCAGGTCGATGACTTTTCGTCTTGATGATTATCCTCACACCGGTTTAATGATTTATGATGAAAATATTCCTAAGATTCCTGCCGCTGCTGTTGCCACCAATCACGCCGACCAGCTCAGCCTGTGGCTAAAAGAAGATCCTCATCTTAAACTTAGCCTGATGATGAACTGTGGGCAGCTGCCACCAGTCATATCAGCTAATGTCCTGGGTCAGCTGACTGGAGAAGAGAGACCGGAGGAAATTATTCTTCTGGCCGGTCATCTCGATAGCTGGGATTTGAGCCCTGGTGCCAATGACGATGCCGCTGGCTGTGTGGTAGCCATAGAGGCTCTACGTCTTATAAAAGAAGCCGGTTGGCGGCCTAAAAGAACAATTAGAGCCGTCCTTTTTATGGATGAAGAGTTCGGCGGGACAGGAGGTCGGTTTTATGCTACCTCAGCCAGCAGAAAATCTGAAAAGCACTTGCTGGCCATTGAGCAGGACAACGGAGGAGGAGCACCGGTTGGATTGGCCCTTAGAGGAGGAGATAAAATCATAGAAAAAGCAGAAAAACTGAAAGAAATTTTGAGCCCGTTCGGGATCAACTGGATAAGACCAGGGGGTGGGGGAGTGGACATCAGTCCGTTAATTCAGGAGGGGACACTAGCCGGCAGCGTCATACCTGAAACACAACGATACTTTGATTTTCATCATTCAGCTCTCGACCAGCCGACAACTGTTCATCCCCGGGAGATCGAACTCCAGGCCATCGTGCTGGCTATCGTCAGCTATTATTTTTCTCAGGAAGGAATTTAAACATGTTTATTAATTTTCTCTGGCATTTTCATCAGCCAATCTACCGTCATCCCGAGACAGGAGAATATCTTCTGCCCTGGGTAAATTTTCACACAACTAGAAATTACTGGCAGATGGCCAGGTTAATTGAGGAAAGTGAATTTCCCTGTACCGTGAATCTGGTTCCGAGCTTACTCGAACAAATCATAGACTATCAGAACCAGGCAGCCCGGGACCCGGTGCTGGAAGCACTAATTAAACCAGCAGAAGAACTGACCTCAGAAGAAATATCAAGGCTAAAAAGATTTTTCCCGACGGCTGTCGCTGAACCATCTCCTGACCATCTTCAGGAAAAAGTCCTGCGCAGTTTTTTTACGCCTTTGGTTTCGCCTGAAAAAAGGGACAAAAAAGACCTGCTCAATTTGAGACAGGAAATCTTTTCTGACCTCTTCAGGTATTTTCAACGCCTCAACCAGAAAAAAATCATCGAACTGACTGTCTCTCCTTATTACCATCCTCTTTTACCTCTTCTGATTGATCTTGGTCAGGCTCGACAGGAAGCACCTGATTTGCCTGACTTTAAGCACAGGGAAGATGCTACCTGGCAACTGCATACCTCCAGAGAATACTTCCGGCAGATCTTTGATTTCTCTCCAGTCGGACTCTGGCCTTCAGAAGGAGCCTTAAGTCAGGCAGCCTGTGAAGAAATAGCCTCAGCCGGTTTTCAACTAACTTTCACTGACGAGCATCTCCTCTGGAAAAGCCTCAAAACCGGACCCGATCGCCGGCATCTATATCAGCCTTACAGGTGTGGCGGAACGAACGTCTTTTTCAGGGACAGGGAATTATCAGACTTAATCGGTTTTGAGTACCAGCGCTGGCCGGCGGAAGTAGCAGTGGCTGATTTCCTGAGAAGACTGGAAGATAGGGCCAGAACCGCCGGCGAGAAAGCTATCTGTTCTATTATCCTTGACGGCGAAAATCCCTGGGGAGGATACCCCAATAATGGTGTTGACTTTCTAAGGCTACTCTTTTCCAGAATAAAAGCCAGTCCGCATCTTAAGCCCTGTCAGCCTTCAGACTATCTGGCTGAGCACCGGGCCAGGAAAAGCCTTAACTTGCCCGCCGGGAGCTGGATGAGCGGCTTTTTAAAATGGGTCGGGCATCCGGCCAAGGTTGAAGCCTGGAAAAAACTGGCTGAATACAGAGGCAAATATGGATTTTCCAGGCCGATGGCTGTGGCTGAAGGTTCCGACTGGTTTTGGTGGGCTGGCGAGACTGAAGAAAAAGAATTTGAAACTTTATTTTTATCTTATCTACAGCAGGCCAGTCAGATAGGTAAGTAATAGGTAAATAAAATGAATAAAATTAAATTTCTTTTTGCTGTTCACAATCATCAGCCCCTGGGCAATTTCCCCCAGGTTGTGGAGCAAGCCTATACCCAGGCTTACTGGCCATTTCTTAATTTAGTCAGCAAATATCCCGGTTTTAAATTCGCCCTTCATTTTACCGGCTTTCTTTGGGAATTTATACTGGAAAAACATCCGGAGGCCCTGAAACTAATCAAGCAGATGATTAAAGCTGGGCAGGTCGAATTATTGGGAGGTGGATTTTATGAACCTGTTCTAACCCAGATCCCTGAACAAGACGGCCAGGCCCAGATTGAGCTGATGAATAACTTTCTGGCAGAGCACCTGGAGGTTAAACCGGCCGGATTATGGTTGGCAGAAAGAGTCTGGGAACCACAGCTAGCTAGTTTCCTCCACCGAGCCGGCTTCAGCTATACACTTCTAGATGAAGAACATTTCCATTATGCTGGTCAGAAGAACCTTTATGGTTATTATCTAACTGAAGACCAGGGTCAGCCTTTGAGCATTTTCCCCATTGATAAAAAACTGCGGTATTTAATTCCGTTTCGAAGCCTGGCTGAGATTGATAATTATTTTCAGTCAATTGAAGAGCGTGGAGGCAAGGTAGCTATCATCGGTGATGATGGGGAAAAGTTTGGCCTGTGGCCTGGCACCAATCAATGGGTCTATGAACGCGGCTGGCTGAAAAGTTTCCTGCAGTATCTGGATACGAATCAGATAGAAATGTTGTCGTTTTCAGCTTTCATGGCCCAGCATGAGCCACTGGGGTCGGTCTATTTGCCACCTGCCTCTTATGAAGAAATGATGGAGTGGGTTCTACCGCCAGCCAAACAGGCTGAGTTCATCAGGCTGAAGGCCAGTTTGCCGGCGGAAAGCAGGATTTTCCTGCGAGGCGGTCAGTTTCGAGATTTTGATCTAAAATATTCTGAAAGCCACCACCTTCGCTGTCGAGCAATTCAGGTTTCAGCCGAAATTCACAAAAATGATTTGCCAGAAGCCAGGAAAGACCTCTATCAAGCTGAATGCAATGACGCCTACTGGCATGGTGTTTTTGGTGGATTATACTTACCCCATCTGCGGCGGGCTGTCTCCAGTAAGCTTATTTCAGCTGAACTTAAATTGCCCTTCCGTAGCGGCTGGGAAAAAATGGATCTTGATCTGGATGGCAGAGATGAATTTGAATTAAAAACGCCAGCTTTTTTTATCTGGGTTAAGCCTTCGGCTGGTGGCTCGATTATTGAAATTGATGATCGCTTTAGCACTTTTAATCTGACTGATGTCCTGACCAAGCGACAGGAATTTTACCATCTTTATTCGACCAGTGGTGGCCAGGCCGGCGAGGCTAAGTCAATTCATGAAGTTGACCGGATTCTGCCGCCTGAAGCTCAGAAATGGCTGTGCTTTGATCAATATCAGCGTCATTCTTGTCTGGACAGAATTGTTGCTCCGGATATCACCAGGGAAGAGTATGAACAAAGTTATTTTCAGGAGATTGGAAATTTCATCGGCCGAGAATATCAGTCCAGCCTGGAAGAAGATTGTCTGGTACTACAAAGAGAAGAGGAGTGTGGCCTGAGAGATAGTCAGGCCAGGATCAAAATAAAGAAAATCATCAGGCCCGGTCAAAATTCGGTTCTTTTAGCCTGGGAAATTGAAAACAGGAGCGAAGCCAGCCTCAACTTTTCTTTTATTTCCGAATGGAATCTGGCTCTTTTCGAAAATGAATATCGGATCAAGGCCAACAGAGTAGAGTTGCCCGGACGGGAGCTGTTCCTGGAAGCAGCCAGCCCGACCGAAATCTGGAGTTTTCCTATCAAAACAATTTCTCAATCGGAAAAGGACTTCGAGATTATCACTCAGGGCATTTCTTTTCATTTTTTGTGGCGGTTAAAACTGGCTGGCGGCGAAAAAACCGGTGTATTATATTTAACCCTTAATCATGGCCAAATTGATGACTGATTGGGCAATCTTGCCAGGCTCAAAATTTTATAGAATAATTTTAAATTAAAGCCAGTATGATATAATAAACAAAAATCGACTAGAGCAGGTATGGCAGTAAAAATAGAAAAAAATAACAAATTATTGTGTTTAGTCCTTCATAGCCACATCCCTTATGTCATCAATCATGGCACCTGGCCTCATGGTACAGACTGGTTATTTGAAGCTACTGCCGAGACCTACTTACCCCTCCTCGATGTGCTTCTCAGGCTGGAAAAAGAGGGGTTAAAATCTGGCTTGACTATTAGTCTAACGCCTGTTCTGGTTGAACAGCTCCATAAACAATCTTTCCGACAAAATTTCCTGGACTATTTGACCATGAAGCTGGAGGCTGCCGCCAGTGATTATCTATATTTTCAGCGAACAGGTGAAAAGAAGCTAATAGATCTGGCCTTGTTCTGGAGGAGATGGTATGAGAAGATTTACCATCTATTTCTTGATGAATTTCATTCTGACCTGATTTCAGCTTTTGCACATTTTATGAACACCGGCTCAATTGAAATCATAACTTCAGCTGCTACCCACGGCTATCTGCCGCTCCTGGCCAGGGACGAGAGTGTCAGGCACCAGGTGCAGCAAGGAAGATTTATTTATGAAAGATATTTTGGGCGAAAACCAGCTGGTTTCTGGCTGCCAGAATGTGCTTATCGGCCCGCTTATAACTGGCAGCCGCCCCTGGGTGGAGGCCCATCTTACGCGCGTCTTGGAGTTGACCAGATATTAGGAGAGGAAAATCTCAACTATTTCTTTGTTGATAATCACTTACTGCGGGGTGGAGAAGCTAAAGGAGTTTATCTGGAGAGATTCCCTGCTCTTCAGGATTTATGGGAAAGATTTAAGGAAAAATATCAGTCGAGTGAGCCACTGCGGCCCCAGAGTCCCTATTTACCTTATCTGACCCATCCGGCTGGTCTGGCCTTCATGGCCAGAGATGAAATTACCGGGCAGCAAGTTTGGAGCCGTTATTCAGGTTATCCAGGTGATGGCTACTATCTTGAATTTCATAAAAAGCATTTTCCTGGCGGATTGCGGTACTGGCGGATAACTTCATCTTCATCAGATCTGGCTGATAAGCTTCCATACGAGGTCGAGCAGGCCAACGCCAGGATAGAAGAACATGCCCGTCATTTCGTCTGGCTGGTCAACGAAGTTTTAAAAAATCAAGAAGAAGGGATAATCACCTCTCTCTATGACACTGAACTATTTGGACACTGGTGGTTTGAAGGACCGGAGTGGCTATATCAGGTGATAAAAAAACTTTCTCTGCCCGAGTCAAAAGTCAAGCTGAATACTGCCTCCAGCTGCCTCGAAGAAGTCCCTCCTGCCATTTATGTTTCGCTGCCGGAAGGTTCATGGGGAGAAGGTGGATTTCACTGGATCTGGTTAAATGATAGAACAGCCTGGATCTGGTCAAAAATTTATGAGCTGGAAAAAAGATTCTGGGCAGCTTTTAACAATCAAAACCAGCCGGATTTATTAAGTAGCAGACTCTTGAAACTTTTATGTCAGGAAAAATTCCTGCTGGAAAGTTCAGATTGGCCCTTTTTGATATCAACTATGACTGCCAGGGATTATGCCGAAGCCAGAGCCAGCCTTCATTTTGAACGAGCTACCAGGCTCCTCAATTTAATGGAGAAGGGCCAGCCTCTGACTCCCGAAGAGTATTTCTGGCTGGAAAAAGTTGAGTCAGAAGATTCTTTATTCAGGGAGGTTATCCTACCAGATGGAAAAATCATATAAAAAAATTCTGGTTATGATCCTGTGCGGAGGAAAAGGGGAAAGGCTTTATCCTCTAACCAAGGATAGGGCTAAACCATCGGTCCCTTTTATCAGCAGCTACCGAATTATTGATTTTAGCCTATCTAACGCCCTGAACTCCGGCCTGAGAAAAATTGCCCTGTTAACTCAATATAAATCACTGTCACTCGAAAAACACATTCGTCAGGGCTGGAGCATTTTTCACCCAGAAAGCAATGAATATATTATTTCGCTGCCTGCCCAGGGCAGGTTTAGTGAGCACTGGTATGAAGGCACAGCCGATGCTGTTTTCCAGAACATCTATACCATTCAACAGGAAAATCCCGATATTATTCTGGTTCTTTCCGGGGATCATGTTTATCGGGCTGACTACCGTTTATTGTTAAAATTTTTCCTGGAAAAAAAGGCGGAAGCTGTGGTCATGGCTCATACCTGTCCAGTTGTAGAGGCCAGCCGCTTTGGAGTGATCAGTATCGACGACGCGCAGCTGATCACTGGCTTTAGCGAGAAACCTAAAAAGCCAGCTCCCTTACCCTGGGCATCGGATATCTCCTTGATTTCCATGGGAGTTTACATGTTTGAAACTCCCGTTCTGGTCAAAGCCCTGATCAATGATGCCAAAAACCCAAGATCTACCCATGACTTCGGGCGTGATGTGATACCGGAGCTTATCAAACGCCACAAAACCTATGCCTACACTTATGAAGATTACTGGCAGGATATCGGGACCATAGATGCTTACTGGCAAGCTAATATGGATTTTCTGACAGCTAATTCTCCCTTCCAACTTAACGATCCAGATTGGCCAATCCGCACTTACCGGCCGCAGTATCCTTCCTCTTTCATTACCTCCGGAGATATCAATAATTCGGTTCTTGGCTCAGGCTGTCAGATTCTGGGGGGGCGGATTAAAAATTCCATTTTATCTTCAGGAATCGTAGTAGAAGATGAAGTGGAAATAGAGGATTCTATAATATTTGAAGGAACAATCATAAAGAAGGGGGCCAGGATCTACCGGACAATTCTTGACAAGCAAATTGTTATCCCGCCAAAATTTGCAGTTGGTTTTGACCTGGAAAAAGACAAAAGCCATTTTAAGATCAGTTCCGATGGGATCAGAGTTATCCCTAAAGCCTGGAGACTGGAATGATTGAAAGATACAGCTTACAACCCAGCAATTTCAACCCAGAGACTCCTAAGGAATTAGTGATACTGTCGATTATTGCCCAGAGTTTTTTCCAGCCTTTTTCACTCGAAGATAACCTGCTGGTGATCCTGACTGCCCTGACTGCCGGTTCAGGCATTGGTTTTAACCGGGCCATGCTTTTTTTAAATGACGGAATGAAATTAAAAGCGGCTACCTGGTTGGGCCCCAGATCTCCGGAGGAAGCAGAGGCCATCTGGACGATGCTGTCTTCACCCGGTATCGGTTATGCAGAAATAGTTGCTTACAATCGCGACCTGGTAACCAAAATGGTTAAGGATATTCAGCCCAGACTGAAGTCTCTGGTTTATGATCTGGAGAGCAGGGCACTGTCCTTGCCAGCTCTGGCTGCTATCAATAAAGAAATTATTTTGGTGACTGAAGCTCAAAACGAACCGGCGGTCGATCCCAATTTTATCAATTTTATTAAAGTAGATAGCTTCCTGTGCTTACCCTTGGTCGCCCAGGATGAAATACTGGGAGAAATCGTGGTTGATAAGGGAATCACCCATGCCCCAATTGAAGCCAAAGATATCGAACTGGCCAGATTATGCGCTCTGCTGGCCGGAAATTATATTTACACTACTAACCTTTATAAAAAGGTAGTAGAAATGGAAAAGATGGCAGCCCTGGGTGAGATGGCTGCTTTTGTGTCTCACCAGCTGAGAAATCCGATAGTAGCTATTGGCGGTTTCACCACACAAATGCTATCCAGCCCCTGCCAGCCCGAACGTTGCCGGCGAAATTTGAATATCATTCAGGAGCAGGTGAAGCATCTGGAAGATATTATTTATAAATTGAGCCATTTCTTAAAAATTACGATTAGAGAACTAAAACCGGTTGATGCCAGGCCAATTCTTTTGAACCTGGTGGAAAGGCCTGATATTAAACTTAAAGCAGCGAAGAAAACAATTTCTCTGAAAATACCCGAAAATTTACCCTTGATCCAGTGTGATCCGGTCTATTTTGAAGAGGCAGTGGTCAATCTTCTGGATAATGCTTTAGACGTCACCCCAGATGGCGGCAAAGTCTATTTGCGAGCCAGACCTTATAATGACAAGTATGTAATGATTATTATTAAAGATTCAGGACCGGGCCTTGATGAGAAAAGTCGTGATAAATTATTCAGTCCTTTTTATACAACGAAAGAAAATGGTACAGGGCTTGGATTGCTGTTTGTCAAGCGCATCATAGATACTTGTAATGGAAAGCTGGAGGTGCAAAGCAAACCCGGCAGAGGAACTATGTTTAAACTGTATTTTAAAATCCAAGAAAGGGGATAACTATGAAAAAAATACTGCTGATTGAAGACGATCTGGCTTTAAGTCTCCTGTATGAAGAAGAGCTGAAGAATGAAGGCTATTCAATAGTAGTCGCCCATGATGCTGATTCAGCTCTGGAGTTGGTCAAGAAAGAACCATTTGATCTAATCATTACCGATATCAGGATGCCAGGGAAGGACGGGATTGAGCTTATTGCCAATGTTATGGGCCTGCGCAAGGATATTCCAATTATTATCAATACAGCCTATCAAAGTTACAAGGATGATTTCATGACCTGGGCAGCCGATGCCTATATTATCAAATCATCATCTTTAGATGAATTAAAAGCTAAAATTAAAGAGCTAATTGGCAACTAACTTTTAGCTGTAATTAATTATTTTAAAAAAAGGAAATGAATTTATGCCAGAATTAAGAAAAGATATGTTGAGCGGAAGATGGGTCATTATCTCGACCGAAAGGAGCCGGCGTCCCGATGATTTCCATTCCCCAACCACTGCCGAAATCAGGAGAGAAAATCTAGCTTTCTGCCCTTTCTGTCCAGGTAATGAAGCTAAGACGCCGCCGGAAGTTTATTCAATCCGAAACGATGGTTCACGGCCTGACCAGTCAGGCTGGAAAGCCAGGGTAGTTCCAAATAAATTTCCTGCCTTAAAACCAGGCCCCCTTCCTCCCCGGAAAAATAGAGGAAGCTATCAATGGATGGAAGGAGTTGGAGTCCATGAGGTGGTCATTGAAAATCCAGATCACAATCTGGAAATGGCTGATTTGCCTCTTGATCACCTGGCTGATATTATAAGAATTTATCGTCTGCGGACAGTGGCTATTGAGCAACAACTTCACTATCAATATGTCCAGATTTTTAAAAATAAGGGGAGAGAAGCTGGGGCTTCACTCTCTCATCCTCACTCCCAGATTATAGCCACTCCTATTGTTCCTAAGAGGATCAAAGAAGAAATCTACGGGGCAGAAAGGCTATTTCGCAATTCTTTCCGCGAATGCGCTATCTGTCGAATGCTGCGGGAGGAACTTCAATCCGGTGAAAGGTTGGTTTTTAACAATGATTCCTTTGTGGTTATAACCCCTTTTGCCTCCAGATTTCCGTTTGAAATGGCCATCATTCCAAGAAGGCACTCGGCTTTTTTCCGCCAGATCAGCGACGAGGAGATTGTTGCTCTGGCCGAAGTTTTGAAAGAAGCTCTCAGCCGCTTAAAAACTGAGCTGTCTGATCCGCCCTTTAATCTTGTTTTCCATCAAGCTCCTAACCCTCTGGTTGCCGAAAAAGCCTGGCCAGGTATTGATTTTTATTATCACTGGCATCTGGAGATTTTACCTATTCTGACCAAAGTAGCTGGCTTTGAGCTCGGCACTGGCTTTTATATCAATCCGATGTCACCAGAATCGGCAGCTGAATATCTGAGAAAAAGTAAACAACCAACTACCTAAAAGCAGAGTATTTTTCGATATAGCTCATGGTAATTGGAAGCAGATTTTTCCCAGGAAAAATCGCAGCGGAAGGCATTGTCTTTGAGTCTTGACCAAAAAGGCTGGCGCTGGTAAAAGCTGATAGCCCGATCCAGAGCAGCCAGCAGGGACACCGTTTCATATTCGTGGAAGAGGAAGCCATTGCCTTCCAACCGCTCGGGGTCAAACTCCCGAACACTGTCTTTCAGCCCGCCCGTGCTGCGAACTATCGGAATCGTCCCGTATCTCAAGCTATACATCTGAGTCAATCCACATGGTTCATACCGGGAAGGAATCAGGAAAAAGTCACTGCCAGCATAAATCAGCCTGGCCAGCCGGTCGTCAAACGCTATTTTCAAGCCAAATTTTTCAGGATATTTTTTAGCAGCTTCGATCAGCATGTCCTGTATATGTTTCTCTCCTGTACCGAGAATAATGAGATAGAGGTCTCTTTTTAATATTTCATCCAGGCTTTTGACCAGAAGATCAAAGCCTTTCTGCCCGGCCAGCCTGGAGACCAGGCCGATAATCGGCCTTTTACTTTGAGAGTCAAAACCAAAGTAGCGAAGAAGCTCCTGGCGACAGAGGAATTTACCAGCCGGCGCCTGGCGCGAGTAGTGAGCAGGCAGGGCTGGATCGGTCTCAGGGTTCCATTCCTCGTAATCAATGCCATTTAAAATGCCAAAAAGCCGATCTCGTCTCTTTCTTAATACTCCGTCCAAACCGAACCCAAATTCCGGGGTCTGAATTTCCTGGCTATATGTTGGACTGACTGTGCTGATAGCGTCAGAATAAAGAAGGCCTGCTTTTAAATAATTGACCTGGCCATAAAACTCCATATCCTCCGGATTGAAAAGATTGAGGGGCAGGCCAATCTGGCGAAGAATTTCGGGCGGAAAAAGCCCCTGGTAAGCCAGATTGTGGATGGTAAAAAGTGATCTGGTCTTTTGATAAAAGCTATCGCTCGCCAGTACATGTTTCAAATAGGCCAGAGTTAAAGCTGCCTGCCAGTCGTGGGCATGGATTATATCTGGTGCCCAATTTTGCAACTTTAAGCCAGATAGAGCAGCCAGACAAAAAAGAGCGAAACGCTGGCCATTATCAGGATAGTCGCCCCCGGGGGTACCATAGAGGTAGTCACGATCGAAATAGAAATCATTCTCAACCAGATAAACCTTAAATTTTTCAGCCTGATATTCAAAAAGTGAGAATTTATTCTGGACTCCATCTGGCAACAGTTCGAGCTTGACGTTGCTGGCCAGCTGCTTCAGGTTGAGGTTTCTTTTTTTTACTTCTCGGTAAAATGGCAACCAGACGATAACTTCCAATTGACCTATCTGGCTGAGGTATTTAGGTAAAGCTCCAGTCACATCGGCTAGCCCACCCGTTTTAGCCAGCGGGGCCATCTCTGGGGTGATAAAAGCAACTTTTAGGCTTTGACTCTGATCCATTTATTCAACCTCAAACTTTAAATTGATTCTTTTAGAAAAACAACCCGGGCAAAAAGCTCAGGCCAATGAGAATCATAAACACCATGAGGGCTAAGTGACCAGCCGATTGATGGTTCGATCGGCCGCGAGTTGACCTCAAGAGCCTCAAAACGGAAAAAATTCATCAGCCAGATGTCGCCCGGAGAAGGTGGTAGCGGTCGCCCCTGAGCCAGGATTTCAAAACCTGACCAGGGAAAGGCCAGTTCCACAGACCAGCCCCGGTCAATATCAGATGAATCATTAAGGCTTCCATCCAGTTTTACCGCCCATTTCATACCTGGAAAATCCCAGTCCATAAAAGCCCAACGGCGGCCACGAGGGTGGCGACCATAGCGGCTACTGTCCTGAAATCCTCCCAGAACATCTACTTTGCGCCGCCTCAAATCAAATTCGGAACGGTCAAAGAAACCGCCTGGCTGAAGAGCTTCTTGCCAGATATAAAAAACCTCATAAATTGTACCAAGGGCATTAACTTGAAGCTCATAGTAACAGTCGGGCCCAGCTATAAAGACTTCCACATCATTTTCCAGCCAGAGAAAAGAATCCCTTTCCGTTAAGTGAGCCTGAAGGTCTGGCTCTTCCAGCCAGAAAGCCAGATAAAAATAATGATCATCGGCCAGACAAGCCAGTCTGGTCTCAAAGAACGCAGGCCGACCAGAAACCAGATCGACAAATCCTTTCGATTTTCTGGCTTTCTTCCAGGCTGGTTTGTCCAGATTTCCGTCAATTTCCAGGCTGGAGGAAGTCCGATAACAGTGGTAAACTTCTGGCGCAATATCAGCTGAAAGCGGTGCTGCTTTAAAATCTTTCATTTTTTTCATCCAACTCTACTGGTTTTATAATACCTTTTAGACAACTGTCTTTGGGTATGATTCTATCAACATTAATCTGCTTTGACAATCAGAATTAACATTACACGGCTGATGTAAGCCTGTGAAAGTCAGCATCAGTCTCTTAGCCTCAAGTCATGGGAGTTATAAGATGGGCACCAGCTATTAGCCTATCCAGAATCCCTCTGACCGGTAGGGCGGAAATAGTCAAAGTTGACAGAAAGGCTAACCTGGAGCAGAATTAGCTGAGTCCGGATTGCCCCAGAAAAGTACATGCCTCGCAGGCGGAAGAAGGGTTTATTTACGGTCGGGGATATGTGGTTCTTAATCAGAAAAAGAATTTTTTCAACAAGAAAACATGAGTAGCTTTGAACTGATAAACATCAGATAAATAGCATGAATAATCTAAGAAAGATAGAACCAGGAAAAAAATTCAAATCGGAAGGTGTGGTTCTTAAACCTGGGCGAGAGAAATCGGTTCTCAACCGCCATCACTGGTTATTTTCTGGAGCGATTCAGTCTTTTCCTCCAGGCTTTATAGATGGAAATATTTATCCAATTTTTTCAGCAGAGGGTGAGCTTCTCGGTTATGGTTATTTCAACAGGAGATGTTCTCTCACCGGCCGACTAACCAGTTTTGGACGAGGCAGGCCCTATGAAGCAATACACCAGAATTTAGCTGAAGCTATTAGATTAAGAGAAAAATTTTACAGGTCAACCGAAGCTTGCCGTCTGGTCAACGGCGAGAGCGACTCCTTACCAGGGCTGATTGTTGACCGTTATAACCCTGGATTGGTCATTCAGGTCTCAACCCTCGGTATGGAAAAACTCAAGCCCCTGATCATTCAATTTTTAACCGAATTAATCAAACCGAAATTTATTTATGAAAAATCACTCTTACCTTCGAGAAAAGAAGAAGGATTAAAAGAACAGGAAGGATTACTGACCGGACAGCTGACCGAACCACTTCTGATCGATGAGCGAGGTTTAAAATTTAAAGTCTACCTTTCTGGAGCTCAAAAAACAGGCCTTTTTCTCGATCAGCGAGAAATGAGGCGGCTGGTTCAGGAGTTAGCCGGCGAGAAAAAAATCCTGGATGGCTTTAGCTATAGCGGCGGCTTTGCGCTGTCGGCTTTAAAAGGTCGGGCTGCTGAAGTTGACCTGGTAGATGATTCAGCCCAGGCTCTGGACATGGCCAGAGAAAACATGGCTATGAATGGATTCCCCGCTTCCTCCTTCCGCTTAATTAAGCAGGATATGTTTGACTTTCTGAACAATGTGACCCGGCTTGACTATGATCTGGTGATTCTTGATCCTCCGGCTTTTGCTAAAAAAAGGGCAGATGAGAAACAGGCCAGCCGGGCTTATCAGCGACTGAATTATCTGGCCTTGACCAAAATGAAAGCAACCGGTCTTTTACTGACTTTTTCCTGTTCTTATTATGTCAACCGGGACCTGTTTCAAAAGATAATTTTTCAAGCTGCCTTACAGGCTGGCCGAAAGGTCAGAATTTTATCCCATCACCGCCAGTCTTTTGATCATCCGGTCAGCATCTTCCATCCGGAAAGCGATTATTTAAAGGGCTTCCTGCTCTATGTCAGTTGAGGACCTGTAAGCACGTCAAAGCAGTGGGTGAGCAGGATAATAGCAACATGAGCCACTGCCATCCTGGCTGGCGACTGTTAAAACCAGTCTCTACAAAAAAATTTGCCCGCCTGTGGTAAAAACAATATAATCACCAAAGGAGGCCTAGATGAACCTCGAAGAAGTCATAAAAAAAACGCATCGCCTGGCTGCGGCCATCGGCTATTCGGTTTTCGGTGCGCTGATTTTATACTTTGTTCTGGAGGAGTTAATCAGACACAAGCTGGCTCCATTTTACGGTTTTTCTCATCTCTCCAATCATCAGACTCTGCGCTATATCTTTTACGGCTTGGCAGCTGTTTCTATCATTCTGGCCAGGTTACTACAATCGTTGCTGCTGAGGAAAAAACCAGGCGATAGACCTGAAACCCTGTTGAATAAACTTCATCGGACATCAATCATTATGGTCATCATGAGTGAGCTGCCAGCTCTATTTGGTCTTTTCTTATTTTTATTAGCCGGTCTTAATCGTGATTTTTATGTTCTCCTGATTATTTCAGTAGCTCTGCTGTTTATCTTCTTTCCCAGACGCCGTGCCTGGGAAGAATGGCTAGCCAGCCATATCTAAGAAATAAAAAGGAGCTGGCTAATATCCTGGACGCATTAAGTCTTAACCCAGGGCAGGGATTTTATTGACAGCAGTCTTTATGGGTATTTCAAATCTTAAGGAGAGGTCGGAATGAAGAAAAAAATCTGGCTAAAAGCTATAACCAGGTGCCTAATTCTGGTCATAAGCATCAGCCTTTTGTCGGCAATTTCTGGCTCAGCTCAGCCAAGGCCTGTAAATTACCAGCTGGAAGTCGAACTTCTACCCCTGACTGCCATCCTGCTGGCTAAGGAAACCATAATCTGGACCAACCTCAGTCAAGACTATATATCCGATATGCATTTTCATCTCTACTGGAACGCCTTTAAAAATGAACTATCGACCCTGGCCAGGGAAGCCAGGCGGGAGAAATACATTAAAAGATATCAAGCCAAAGAGGATGAATGGGGCTGGATTAAAATAACTTCAATGACGACAGCTGATGGGCAGGATCTCTTGCCATTGGCTGCTTTTATCAGTCCAGATGAGCCTCCTAACCCTCATGATCAGACTGTTATGCGGGTTCCCCTGCCCGAGCCTCTGGCGCCTGGACAATCAATTAAGATAAACATCGAATTCCAGGCAAGGGTGCCAAAAAATGGCCTTCGGACCGGCTATTATAAAGACGGCTTTTTTATCTCTCAATGGTTCCCTAAGCCAGGTGTTTATGAAGAGAGCAAGGGTTGGAATTGCCACGAATATCATCTAAATTCAGAATTTTTTGCTGATTTTGGCGATTTTGAGGTGAAGATTAAAGTTCCTTCTGAGTTTGTAGTTGGAGCCTGCGGGGAAGAGATAGAAAAGTCGGAAGACCGGTCGGCTGGAAAAACTACCTATACCTATGTTCAGGAAAACATTCACGATTTCGCCTGGACAGCCTCGCCACGATTTATCAAAGTTGAGCGGTGGTTTAAAGGAGAACAGGAGGTGACTCCAGAAGAATACGAGCAGCTGGCTTCGCTTCTCGGAGTGGATGTTCTGGACATCAAACTGCCCGATGTTCGAATGATTCTTCTCATTGAAAAACAGCATCGGAATCAGATTGAACGTCACTTTAGAGCTCTAAAGGCAGCTTTAAAATATTATGGCCTCTGGTACGGGCCTTATCCCTACCGGACAATCACCATGGTTGATCCTCCCTTCCGGACGGGAAGCGGTGGTATGGAATATCCTACTCTTTTTACTGCCGGCACTTCTGTTCTTCTGGAAAAAGATGTTCTTACTCCGGAAGGGGTCATTATCCATGAATTTGGCCATAACTACTGGTACGGGCTGGTAGCCAATAATGAGTTTGAAGAGGCCTGGCTGGACGAAGGGATAAACACTTATTCAACTGGTAAGGTTTCAGCTGTAGCCTATGGACCGGGCAGAATACCTGCCCGATTTAACGGCTTGCCTTTAAGCCGGTTGTTCAAGTTGCCAGCAGTCTATGACTGGCAGTTGGGCAGGGTTATTTCCAGCCCCGTGGCCAAACTTGACCCAATCGTCACTCCGTCCTGGAAATTTTATAATTCAGGCGGTTATTCGCTTAATGTCTATTACCGGGCAGCCACCTCTCTCTTTACCCTGGAAAGATTGTTGGGGGAGAAGACCTGGGCCAGGATTATGCGTACCTATCATCAGAGATATCGGTTCAAGCATCCACGAACAGAGGATTTTATCCAGGTAGTCAACGAGGTTTCTGGCCAGGATTTAAACTGGTTTTTCCAGGAATTTTTCTATCAGGCCAAGGATTTTGATTATGCCATCAGTTATGTAGAAACAAGAATTAAACCACAGAAATACCAGGGAATTTTTGATGATCTGCCGGCTCGAACTTCAAAGCAGAGTGGGGAAGCCATTAACCAGGCTTCCGTGCAGAAAAAAGACGGGACTAAACAAAAGATATACGACACCACTATTACCCTGAGGCGATATGGCGACATCAAGCTCGGTTCTGGTTATAAACTTAAATTGATGGTCGAATTTGAGGATGGCAGTCTGGAATGGAAAGAATGGGATGGTCAAAGCCGCTGGGTGCGCTTTTATTTTGAAAAACCAACCAGGGTCAGGAAGGCTGTTCTTGATCCTGAAGGCCTCTGGCTGGTAGATGCCAATTTATCCAATAATAGCTATGCCCGAAAGGGGCCTGGGACAAAAATCATGGACGTTACTACTGGCTTACTATGGATAGCCCAGAATCTAATCATAACGATTTTCGGCTGGCTGTGAGAGAAAGGAGAATTTAATGGCTGTAATGCCCTTTATAAAATCAGGATTTAGTCAAGCCATTTCTAAATTCAAATTATCTGTCTATCTCTGGTTGATTGTTATAGTCGTTTCCCTAATCATGGTTTTGCCGGTGAATTTTCAGATCAGGACCGCCCTTGGACATTTGTCCTGGCCAGAAAATTCGCTGATGCCGTTTGAGCTTAATCTCGTCGAGATTTTTATAGCCAATCAAAATTTGCTGGGCTCTTATTCCCTTTTCCTTCTGGTAACCCTTTTATTTTCAGCTGGTCTAGTCGTTTTTCTTAGCGGCGGGCTCTTCGGTCAGATGATCAACTCGGGAGACATAGTGTCCTTCCCCAATTTCCTGGCTGCCGGCTGCCGTTATTTCGGCCGGTTCTTGCTGTCTCTTGTCCTTTTTATCCCTTTCCTCATGGTTTTTTTTCTTATCTTTAAACTATTGTCTGCCCCTCTCCATTTATGGTCGGCCCAAGCGGTAAGTGAATGGCCCGTTATCCTGGCCGGCTGGCTATCTTTTGTTCTTCTGGCTCTTCTCTGGCCAGCCTTTAAGGTTATACTCGATCTGGTCAGAATTTTTATGGTGGCTGAGTCAAAAAAGGTTACAGTTGCCTATGCCTCAGCTCTTAAGTTTCTCGGGCGCCATTTTTTCCAGATGTGGGGCCTGTATTTGCTGGTCAGCCTGGCCGTTGTTATTATCTCAGCTGTCTGGTTGGCGATCTACCGGCTATTATCTCCTGCACAGCCAGGTAGCCTCATTGTTCTTATTATTGCCGGCCAGGCTTATGTTCTATTTAGACTGCTGGCCAGACAGGTTGTGATCGGTGTTGAATATAACTATTTTTCCATGAGAAAGGAAAGTTAATGGTTAAAATTAAGTTTCTTGGTGCAGCTTCTCAGGTAACAGGTTCTTGTTACCATCTTTCCACCAACGGTTTAAATTTTTTAGTTGATTGTGGCCTTTATCAAGAAAGGGAATTCCTCAGCCGAAACTGGCAACCATTCCCGGTTCCTACAGGCAAAATTGATTACCTACTTTTGACTCATGCCCATCTTGATCACAGTGGCTTAATACCTAAACTGGTTAGAGAAGGGTTCAAAGGAAAGATCCTTTGCACCGGGCCAACCGCCGAGCTTCTTCCCATTGTCCTTTACGATGCAGCCAAATTACAAGAAGAAGATGCTGAAATAAAAAGAAAGCGTCACGAGAGAGAAGGGCGACGGGGCCCTTACCCGGAAGTACCTCTATATACAACTTCCGACGTCGACAGAGCTCTGCCCCTCGTAGAAGCCGTTGATTATCATCAAGAAATCAATCTGAATTCAGAGGTTAAAGCTATATTTTATGAGGCCGGTCATATCATTGGCTCGGCTATGGTCGAGATCTTAGCCGGAAACAACGATTCGAAGTGCCGTCTCATTTACTCCGGTGATCTGGGACAATGGAATAAGCCATTGGTCAGAGATCCTGACACTTTTCAGCAGGGCGACTATATCTTCCTTGAATCCACTTATGGTGACCGTGATCATGGACAATCAGACGCGATCCCGGAGAGGCTGGCTCAAATCATCAATCAAACTATCAGCCGCCAGGGAAATCTGGTTATTCCCACTTTCGCTATCGAACGTGCGCAGGAGTTAATGTATTATTTCAACAACCTGGTCAGAAGAAGGAAAATACCAATCCTACCGGTTTTTCTGGACAGTCCCATGGCGGTCAATGTAACTGATGTTTTCAGCCATCATCTGGAATGCCTGGATGCCGAGGCCAGGCAGCTTTTTGCTTCAGGGCAGAATCCGTTTGAATTCCCTGGACTGAAACTCGTCCGCGATTTCAGGGATTCTCAGGCCATTGCCAGAATGTCTAAACCAGCCATCATCATGGCTGGTTCGGGAATGTGTACCGGCGGACGTATTAAACAACATCTGGTCAATAATATCACCAGATCCGAATCAACTATCCTCTTTGTCGGTTATCAAGCCAGGGGAACTCTCGGCCGTCAAATCCTTGATGGTCAGTCTCCAGTCCGCATATATGGTCAGTATTATCCGGTCAAAGCCTCCATTGAACAAATTCAGGGATTTTCTGCCCATGCTGATAAAAGGCAGTTATTGAAATGGCTTGGCTATTTAAAAACACCTCCGCATAAACTTTTTCTCATGCATGGTGAACGAGAAGTCATAGAAAGTTTTGCCCGTGAGATTAAAGATAAAACGAACTGGTCAACCAGTCTCCCTGATTATCTGGACGAGGTTTCCTTAAATTAGGTTTCGGGTAAAAGCCATGCTTCGAGAGCTAATAATTCAGCTTGACCTGCAAGCAGAGATAGGCTAAAAGGTAGAGAGATTAAGTAAGTTTAAGAGCTTTCCAAAAAGTGCCGATGACTTTTAATTAAAATAAAAATGAAATTAAAATCCAGATAAACAAAAAAAATAAAGGCGGAGATAAGAATGACCAATATTTTCCCTGAATCAAAATCAATGGGGCGAAGGAAGTTTATGAGTTTGGGCCTTCAGGGGGCAGTAGCCCTGGCTCTAACCCCAAACATGGTGAAAACTCTTCTGGCCAGCGGGAGCCAGACTAAATTGGAAGTCCCACCCGAGTTGCTTCAAAAAATTATTGCCAGTGCTTTAAAAAGGGGAGGGGATTTTGCTGAGGTCTATGTCGAAAATAGAATCTCGCGTACTATTCTTTTAGAAGAAGGTAAATTTAAGAGTGCCGTTTTTGGACTGGTAGGCGGAGCCGGAGTTCGGGTAATTGATGGAGATAAAACTGGTTACGCCTATAGCGATGAACTAAGTGAAGAAAAACTGCTAAGGGCAGCGGAGGTTGCTTCTTTTATTGCCTCATCCGGTAAAAAAACAAGACCGATAAATATCAAGGAACAGAAGCGCCCTTCTTATGTGACCGTCAAGATTCCTCTGGAAGAAGTGGCTGAGGCCAGAAGAATGGAGATTATGAAAAGAGCAGAGGAAGCGGCTTTGAGCTATGATCCCAGAATTAAGATGGCTTCGATTGATTATTATGATGAGACCAGAGACCGACTGATCGCTAACAGCGAAGGACTGCTGCTCAAGAGCAGCCTGCCACTTATCTTCTTTATTGTGCAGACGCTAGCCGTAGGCAATGGTTCTTCTCACATGGGAAGAGAAAGGCTCAGCCGACATGCTGGACTGGAGATGTTTGAGGAAGAATCCCCGGAAAAAGCAGCCAGGGAAGCGGCCAGAGAATCGATTGCCATGCTGGAAGCAAAGGAAGCACCGGCCGGGAAAATGGATGTGGTCATTCAAAACGGCTGGGGAGGCGTCCTGGTTCATGAGGCGGTTGGCCACCCACTGGAGGCTGATAACATTGCCAGGCAAACCGGTGCTTTTGTCGGCAAGCTGGGGAAAAAAGTGGCAGTCGATATTTTCACCATGGTAGATGATGGCAGTCTGCCCGGTTTTCGCGGGACAACAGATTTTGATGATGAAGGCACCCAGATGAAGAGAAATGTTCTCATTCAAAATGGGATACTGGTCAAATTCATGACTGATATTCTTTCTGCCAGGCAACTCAAAATGGAAAGAACCGGGAACGGACGTCGTGAGAGCTTCCGCTATTATCCGATACCACGCATGACCAATACTTTTATTGAAAAAGGACAGGATAAACCAGAAGACATAATCTCTTCAACTAAAAGCGGCCTTTATGTCCAGAGCTTGAGTGGAGGAAGTGTTGATCCTACTACAGGCATCTTCAATTTTACCTGCCGGGAGGCTTATCTCATCGAGAATGGTAAGAAGACTGTCCCGGTCAAAGGGGCTACTTTAATCGGCAGCTGCCTGGATATAATCACCAGGATAGATGCGATTGGCAATGATCTGGGCTTTGGCCCTGGAATTTGCGGCAAAGGGCAGTCAGCTGAGGTCACAGCCGGCCAGCCCACGGTCAGAATAAGAGGAATTAACGTCGGCGGCACCAGACAGAGGAGCTAGGAGGAAATCATGGATTATCGAGCATTAGCCGAACAGGTCATCAAGGATTGTCTCAATAAGGGCGCTGAGCAGGCTGAGGTTTATCTTGAGGATAATCGCCAGCTCAATCTGGAAGTTAGGAATGGGCAGGTAGAAAGTATCCAGGAGGCTCAGAGCTATGGGCTGGGCATCAGGGTGATTGCCGGAAAGAGACTGGGGTTTGCTTTTGTCAATGATTTGAAGGCAGAAGCTCTAAAAAAGACTGTTGACCGGGCTCTTCAACTGGCTAAAGCAGTGAGTCCTGATGAAAACAATCAACTGCCGGTTGAGGCGGGCGAAACAGAGGTTAAGGGACTTTATGATCCTCAGCTCCAAACAGTAGCAGTTGACCGTAAGATCTCTTTAATCAAGGAGGTAGAAAGTCTGGCTTTAAAAAAGCCGGGTATAACCAAAAGTGCCGGAGCCAGTTATGGCGAAAATGAGAGTCTGATTTTAATCGCCAACTCTTCAGGCTGGGTTAAAAGCTACAAGTCAACCGGCTGTGGTTACGGACTGGGCGTTATCGCTGAAAAAGGAGAGCAGAAATCAAGTGGCTACGAATCATGCAGCAGGCGCTATTTCTCTGACCTTAAGCCAGCCGATGAGGTGGCCAGCAAAGCAGCCCAAAAAGCAATTGAGATGCTTGATCCCAGACCGATAAAGACTCAGAGAGCAGCGGTCATCCTTGATCCAGAAGTGGCTTATGCCATTTTGGGTGGTATAATCCAGGCCATTAATGGTGAAAGAGTTTTGCAGGGAGCCAGCTTCCTGGGGAAGAAAATGGGGCAAAAAATTGGTTCTGAGTTGATGACTGTTATTGATGACGGAACAAGGGAAAAAGGTCTGGCCAGCGCCCCATTCGATGGAGAAGGCGTTCCCACTCAGATCAGAACCATTATCGATAGGGGAGTCCTCCAGGGATTTTTATATAACACATATGCAGCTAGAAGAGCTGGTGTTAAGAGCACGGGCAATGCTAGCCGACGCAGCTTTTCGGATTTACCCGGAATTGGACCACACAATTTTTATCTGGCGGCAGGCAAAACCAGCCCGGAAGAGATTATCAGGAATACCGGTCGGGGAGTACTGATCAAAGAGGTTACCGGATACGGAATTAATCCGGTCAATGGAAACTTTAGTGGCGGTGCTTCTGGCTTTTTTGTTGAAAATGGCAAGATAGCCTTTCCGGTAAAAGGAATAACCATTGCCGGCTCGGCAGAAGAAATCTTCAACGGCCTGGACCTGGTTGGAAATGACCTGGATCTTAACCGAACGATGACAGCTCCAACCATAAGGATTAAGAGCTTACAGATTGGCGGCGAATAAGGATCCTGGCACATACAGACCCAGAAAGAAGCCATTATCAAGAGGAACTGGATCATACTGGCTACAGAGCCAGGCAGGAGGTGCCAGCTTAGAATGGCACACTGAATTTTTAAGAGCCCTGTTCTCAGAAGCTGTCTATTTCAGGCTGATTTTTTTCTCCAGATAACCACCCTTAAGTGAATCATAGATTAAATTAATCTCACCCGAACCATCGACTACTAGTCTGAAATCCACATAGCCGAACCCGGGAATGCCATTTTGGACCAGAAAATAGTCTTCTCTGACCTTGACTGGCTCAGTTAGCTCTCGGAAGCGGTCGGTCATAACGCCGGCTGTAATTATTTTAGCTTTACCCTGAACTCTTAAAATATCCGGTCGGTGCAATTTCTTCTGAGCAGCTAAAGCCGAAATGGAGGGAGTAACCTGGCTGTTACCAATTCTGACGTCAATCTGGAAAAGACCGCTATCCAGCCTTTTGACTTTAATCTCTTCCAGATTTAGCCTGGGAAGCTGGTCAGCATGATAAAGACAAAAGGCAGCGTTACGATGGCAGGTTTCAGGCAACTGAAAGGAGGCCGGTACCCGGCGTCCCATTTTTTTGACTCCGCCGATCTCAATATCGCCATAAAGTGGGTGTTTATAGGGCTTCCATTCCACCAGTTGCTCACCCATTAAGACCAGCTGGTGATAAATAATTTCCTCCAGATTGCCGACGGGGCCAAATCTCCTCCTGGCACTTGAATCTTCCTCTTCCGAAGCCCTCGTTCTTCCAGCCCGAATGGTCCCAACATACTGGTCAAAATCCAGTTCATTAGAGAAAGTGAAGATGCCAAGAAGGTTGTAAAAGAAATCAACGCTGCCGCCGTAGACAGTGTACATGTCTTTATATATGACAATATAACGGTAACCGGGAAGAATCATCTCGCCCTTTTTCCCTATAAAATCATAAACCTGACGATCCGGTGGTAGTGTATCACCCAGATTCCTGGCTCCCGGGCCGCGAAGAATCATCCCACCGTAGTTATGGAAAGTCTGAGCACCCATGATATTTGGATGCTTCATTATAAAATCCCTGATTGCCCTGGTCTCAGGCCAGGCAAAAGGATAGGGACCGGAACCTCGCTGAACATAATTAGGCTGCCAGTTAAAACCGAAATTCCGGTTCATATCATAGCCACCAGGGCCGTCTTCATTAATCAAGCCGTCTCCATCATTGTCCAGACCTTCCGAACCGAGAAAAATGAATTCGCCCTTTTCTCCCGGCAGGCAGGGTTCCATTACCATGGGATTATCAGCGCTGCTCCGGTAGTTTCCTCTTGGATCCCGTTTTCTCATATAGGTTATGTTGCCATCTTTATCCAGGTCATCCGGACCATCTTCATCCAGCTGACCGTCCCGATCATCATCATATGGTGCCAGACCGCCGCGTGGCGAGTTAGAATCGGTAGCCAGATGAAGAAAATAGTCGCGGCTATCAGGATTCATGGTAGGCACAATGTAAAAAACCCGGTCAAAAAGCAGCCGATCAATGGCTTCCAGATGGCCTGAATTCGTCAGGAGATAATAAATAGTGTAGAGAGCGACCTCCGTACCCTGGATTTCATTGCCATGAATATTTCCATCAATGTAGAAACCAGGTTTCTTCTCCGCCGGGCCAGTCTTTTTATTGTTTATGATCACAGCCCAGATATCACGTCCCTGATAAGATTTGCCGATAGAAACAAGCTCCATTAGCTCAGGGTAGGCAGTCTGAAGCTGTTTTAGGGCAGAAGTCAGCTCGGCGTGGTCATAGAAGTGGTCAAAAGTGAGTTTGACGGCTGGTCTATCTTGTCCGCTTTGGGCCATCAAAACCAGGCCTGAGCTGGTGGCCGATAGAAGAATGCAGGCCAGACAGATAATTATTTTTATAGTCTTGTTCATAGTCTCTCTCCTAATCAAGCTTAATCGTCACGTCCACAGGATTAATCCTGTTACTCCTGACTATCACCTTGAGATTAGAACCCTTTTTAGCCTGAACAGTCCATTCGAGTTTTTTACTTTCACCACCCTGAAGGACAGGAATCATTTCCACTGGACGGCCGGCAAAAAGTTTTTGCTGCTCGCTAAGTTTCAGGCTGGCTCTTATCGGATAAGCAGCCAGAGAACGTCTTCCTTGAGCCAAAGAGGTAGGCAACCAACCTTCGTTCTGGAGGTAAATAGTTACTCGGTAAAGTCCTGCCCCGAGGTTTTCTGCTTTTGTTTCTTTGACAGAGAGCACTGGCCATCTCTGCATCAGTTTCTGGCTGAACTGGATATGAAATTTAAGACTGTCTTGAAGCTGGTCCATGGGGGGAACATGCTTCAGGTAGGGGACAAACCCACCTATTTCTACCTGGCCCAGGTCTGGATGGTTAAAGATTTTCCAGTCCACAAAGCCCTGGCCTTTTAGAACAGTGTCCGAATAGTCTAAAAGATAAGCTTCAGGATTTTCTTTTTCTTGCCCTGCACTCACCCCGGGTCTTTTTGCCATCATTTCAGCTATTCTGACCGGGGTCAACTGGCCGGACTCAACCATTTTGATCAGCCTTCCGGCATTTAAATTGGAAGGCGCTCCTTGTTCTTTGAGAAAAACAGCTATTTTTTCCTCACCCAGGGTCAGAAATTCCTCCGAAGACATAGATTTTATTCTGTCGGGCGTCAACCCCTCTCTTTTCTCACTCTTTTTTGTTTCAGGAACCTGCCATAGATCAAAGGAAAATACAGGTACTCCATACTGGTAATAGCAGAAAGCAGGGAAGGAGCCCTGACCAACTCCGCGAGCTCTCTTTTCGAGATAATCAAGTCCGGCCTCTTTTAAGCCATTTTTGTATTCTTTCTGAAGCTCCTCATAGATAGACTGATCAGAACGGTCTAAATTCATAGCTGGTCCCAGGCCAAGAAAGGTAGCAACCAGGTTTTCGTCTATTTCCACTTCTGCTCCCACCATTCCAGAACTTTTCATGGCTTCAGCTATTTCTTTCAAACTGTATTCAGCCTCTGGTTCCAGTCCAAGAAAGGTGGCATAACGGCTGGATACCCTGACTCTATCCGTTCCAGCTCTGGCCCTTCCGGTTTGCTGCATATTCAAAAGATTATTTTCGGTAGAAAAATTGATGATCCCGGCGAGATGGTTGTGGCCGAACATGAATCTCAAAAGAGCCTGTGTTTCTGGCTCGGAAGCCGGATAAAGCCCCGCTCTCTGGTTGTAGTATTCAAAATCGTGGGGAAAATTCCTATTGATCTCTACTCCTCCCGGTCCGTCTTCATTAATCTCTCCATCAGCATCATTGTCATACCCTTCACTATAAAGAAGATATTCACCCCTTTCTCCCTTTTTAGGGTCAGCCCGCCTCATCAATCTTGGTTCTTCCGGATCAATAAGCCAGCGGCCTTCAGGCGACTTCACTCTCATCAAGGTTATCAGGCCGTTGCCATCGAGATCTTCCGGGCCATCTTCATCAACTTGCCCATCATTATCCTCATCCAAAGGACGACCATTACCAGCCCTCTCCTGCCGGGGAGTGGAAAAATAGGCAGAGGCCGCGTCGGGATTGAGCAGCGGAATAATATAGACAGCTCTGTCGTTTAAAAAAGCAGTCCAGTAATTGTCCTTCCCATAGGCAGAAAGTATGGTTGATGCCAGGTTTAAAGCAGCTTCAGTTCCAGCAAGGTGAAATCCCTCTGAATTGGCTACAACCAGAACCGCTGGTCGCTCTCCAGGCTTGCTGTTATTTCGGCCAGCAGCAATCTCCAGAAGATAGATATCAAGCCCACCATAAGACCTGCCAATCGAAGACAACTCACATATATCTGTATATTTCCCCGCCATCTTTTTAAGAGTTTCGGTCACCGCTGCGGGCGATTGATACTGATTATCAGACATAGACTGGCCGATTAAGCTTCCAGGAATAATGAGGACGGTTAGAATGATCAGCATGGATACCACTGAAATTAGTTTTAATTTTGACATGCATTCTCCTTTTATCTAAACTATTGAAATAACTCCCGATCATTCGTTCGCTAAACCAGCAAGATCAGTCCAGGAAAAAATTAATAATAGACCGAGAGATGAATTGTTAACATTTATTTAAATCCTGCTTATCTTACGATATAACCGAAGTTAATGCAATAAAGCGCTTATAACCAGGCCACAGCCAACGAGAAATTCTTACACTTTACAGGCTGAAGAGAAGGCAGAGGTAAGGTCTCCAAGATTCTCCGGTTGATGCAGATGTACTTGTCCTTCTTTTATTTACTTTATTATCAATATGTTACGGCAACTCGCCGGACCACTTTAGCTGCTTGCCACCAACTCTCTCTTCATAGAGACGGGTCATTGTCATCAAAGACTTGATCTTAAAGATACCGGCAGGCAGATCGAATAATAATTTACACTTCTAACCCTTACCAGGCATTCTGCCCTTTTGGTTTTACCTTATTTCCCCAATATTATAACATTCATGACAGTCTTTGATGTTCTCTCTTTCCTTCCATCTCCAAACCAACTCTATCCAGATCGATACCAGGCCGCCTCGATTATACATCTGGAACCTTATTGATCCTCTAAAAGCCTAACTGAGTTACCATAATATAGTTCAAAGAACGTCGAGAATTCTCCTATCTTGTTTATTATCAACTATTTATCGACCAGTCGGCCGGCCGACATGACTTTATAAATCTTTTACATTGGGCTTGTATTTTTTATCTCATTAATGTATAAATTTTCTTAAGACAAAAGTTAGGTGGAGGGTAGCTTGATAATTGCTGTCACTAACCAGAAGGGCGGAGTAGGTAAGACAACGACTTGCATTAATTTATCGGCAGCTCTGGCCTTTATGGGCAAAAGAGTTTTGCTGGTTGATATGGACCCTCAGGCCCACAGCACGATCTCTATCGTCAATAATCCGACAGAAAAGGAAAAGTCATTATATGATGTCTTGATGAACAAAAAGGTTCCCATATCAGAGGTGATTATTAGATCAACAGTACCCGGTCTGGATGTAGCTATATCGAGAATATCAATGGCTAAGCTTGAGCCATCTTTAATAGGGGAGTTTGATGGACACTATCGCTTAAGGGACGCTTTAAGTGAGGTCAAGGAAAACTATGATTTTATTTTTATCGATACGCCGCCCACCCTCGGCCTGATTACATTGAACGCCCTGGTAGCAGCTACTCATATCCTGATTCCTATTCAATCCTCATATTTATGTCTCGAGGGTACAGATGATCTTTTAGAGACCATTGACAAGGTGAAGAGAATAGCCAATCCAGCCCTTGATATAATCGGCGTTATCATTACTCTGCACGATCGAAGAACCAATTTATCCAGGGATGTTGTAGAGAGGATAAACCAGGTTTTTGGTGAAAAGGTTTTTAAAACATACATCTCTAAAAGTGTCAAACTTGAGGAGAGCCCGGCTTATAAGGAAAGCATTTTTACCTTTGCTCCAGAATCAATTGGAGCAAGTCAATATAAGGAAATTGCTGAGGAGTTATTGGAACGTGGAAAAAACTAAGAAGAGTGGTCTACCGGATTCTTTAACTATGAGACATGATCCTCATTTTGTCGAGCTAATTTCTCAAAAATCGCCCGGACCAGTTGTCCGCCTTATACCAATTGAGCTGATTGACCCTAATCCGAGACAGCCAAGAAGCGAGCTTGGGGACATAAAAGAGCTGATGGAATCAATTAGAACTAAAGGGGTCCTTGAGCCTATCCTGGTCCGTTCAAAAGGCAGCCGATTTGAAATTATAGCCGGAGAGAGGCGATATTTAGCCTCTAAAAACCTGGGGTTAAAAGAAATTCCTTGTCTGGAGATGGAAGTTAGTGATCAAGAGGCGATGGAAATATCTCTGATCGAAAATCTCCAGAGAAAAGACCTCGATATCTTTGAAGAGGCTGATGGTTTAAAGGCGCTGGCTGATCTTTATGATTATAGCCACCAGGAGATCGCCAATAAAATCGGTAAATCTAGATCGACAATAACTGAAATACTATCTGTGTCTCGAATCCCTGGCCCTCTACGAGAAAAAATAAAAAATGCTGGCTTATCCAGTCGCAGTACCATTATTGAGATCGCTAAAATTGAGGATCCAATAAGCATGAATAAGGCTGTTGAAGCGATCATAGAACGAAAATTGACGAGATCTGATACCAGGGACCTGACCAAACTAATTAAGGAAAAGGACCAGAACGCGGAAAGCAAATCAAAACCATTTGTCTTTAACTATGTTCCACCTGAAAGTAAAGCTTATAGGCTTAGAATTGAATTTAAAAAGCAAATCGTTACCAGACAAGAACTTATTTCAATCCTCGAGGAACTTCTAAAAAAATTAAAATCTGAAAGCGAAAAAAAAGCAAGCTCAAACACCACAGACAGCCACAGCTAGCTTAACTGTTTAGAACCCAGGATATCAATTAGAAACATACTAATGGCTTTGTATCATTTAAATTATAATGGCAAGTTGTCTTTAAGGATCATTATTAGTTTACATAATATAACTTATGCGACACA
>ENA-UPTA01000145-UPTA01000145.1-activated-sludge-metagenome-genome-assembly--contig:-NODE-145-length-75781-cov-34.306354_pt1 | contig 75781 bp, 54 predicted proteins | sample MGYA00238184_ERZ773361 | MGnify/ENA primary metagenome ERZ773361 (study PRJEB29100, sample SAMN05720205) | activated sludge metagenome | isolation source: anaerobic digester from wastewater...
CCGTGGGAACTGCCGGAGACGTGGTGTCGATGATCAGTTCATTGTTGGTGGCATCGACGCTCTGGTTGGTGGCCAAATCGGTCACCCGGGCGGTGACGGCATAGGTTCCTTCGGGAAGCGTATTGCCCGCCGGGATGGTCAGACTCCAGGTGTGGGCTCCGTTGTCATAGGTCAGATTGCCGTCTCCTGCGGTGTAGGTGACGCCATTGACCTGCACGGTCAGCGTCTCTCCCGCGCCCACAGTCGCCGTTCCGGTGATCGTCGGGGTGGGGTCATTGGTGGTCAGGGCATTGACCGTGGGAACTGCCGGAGACGTGGTGTCGATGATCAGTTCATTGTTGGTGGCATCCGTGGTACTGTTTCCAGCAGCGTCACGAACAGTTGCGATAACGTTATATGTTCCATCGGGCAAAGCATTTCCAGGTGGAATAGTCAGTGTCCAGTTGGTGCTTGTCCGGATAAGGTTGCCGTCGCCTTCGGTATAGGTGACACCATTGACCTGAACGGTCAGGTATTCATCTGCCGTAACCGTAGCGGTGCCGGTAATCGTCGGGGTATTATCGTTTGTTACCGGTTGGGAAACAACTGTCGGCGCTACGGGAAGCGTCAGATCGATAATCAATTCATTGGTTGTAGTATCGGACGTTGTATTTCCAGACGGATCGGTCACGGTAACAGTCACGGCATAAGTCCATTCCGTCAGAGCATTGGCTGGTGGAATAGTCAAGTTCCAGGTCTTGTTAACATTATCATAACTTAAATTGCCGTCGCCTGCGGTGTAGGTGACGCTATTGACGGTTACGGTCAGCGTCTCACCCGCGCCCACAGTCGCCGTTCCGGTGATCGTCGGGGTCGTGTCGTTGGTGGACAGAGGTGTGACAGTGGGGGTTACCAAAGGAGCAATCATATCCACTGTAACAGGATATGGATCAGAAGTGGGACCGGAGCCAATCTGAGCGGTGACGTTAAAATTGCCGTTACCCTGATTGACAATAGTCGCTTTAGGTATCAATACGGTTGCCAAATCAGCCGTAATATCGGCTGCAAGTAATGTGTAATTGACCGTTTGTCCACCCCAGGTGATGGTCAGCGTATTTCCGGCAAGCGCGCCGGTATTGACCTTGTCCAGATTAACGATTACAAGGGTTCCATCGTTAGCCTCCGCAGCATTAATTCCGCCACCGGTGTTTTCCGGCACATTTGTAATGATGGGGGGAGAAGTGTTTGCCGTTGTAAAATTAAACGTAGTTGTATCGCTGATGCCGGCGTAGTTATTTCCAGAAGTATCCTTGATCACACCAGCCGCCAATTGAATATAATAGCCCATATTCTTTAAGAGCAGATTTTCCGGATCAATTGTAAGCGTATTTCCACTAATGGAAATTTGCGTGCCGTCATTTATGTCGATAGTGCGGGTATCGCCTGCGCCGTTGCTGATCATCAGGTTTCCGCTGCCGGCAATAATGTTTTCATTGAAAGTCATCGTAATATTGCTGCCGACGGCTACTGCGACAGCGTTGTCCAGGGGTGTGGTTGACGTCAATAATGGTGCGGAAGTATCAATCACTATGGTTCTGGAATCGGCAGGAGATCCACCTGACTCAACTTTAAGGACATAGGAACCAGGCGACAGGGTTGTGCCGGTATAGTCATAACTCCAGTTGCCTGAACCATCCGCTGTGGAAGTTCCCAGGGTGACTTCATCCAGAATAATTGTGACGACAGCATTAGGCGCTGATTTACCAAAGAAAACCAGTGTTTGATCGTTAGTGCGAAAATCGCCGGCCATCCCGGTATCATTGGTGATGCCGGTAATAAATGGCGCGCTGGTATCAATGGTCACCGCATAAGCAGCGGAAGGAATGCTCACATTGAGCGATGCATCGCGCGAGGTGGCCGTTACTTGATACGTTTGCCCGTTGACCAAGGGCGTTCCGGTATAGTCAAAACTCCAGGCGCCCGAACCATTTGCCGTGGTCGTACCCTTCGAAACGCCATCCAAAAACACTTCAACTGTGCTATTCGCCTCGGCTGTGCCATGAAAGATGAGCGTGATATCGCTGGTGATATGATCGCCCATCGTGCCGGTATCATTGGTTATTCCGGTAATCACCGGCGCATCTGGCGGAAGAATATCGGTTGCGGTTACTGTGCAAATGGTAGCATTCGAGGTAATACCCGCCAGGTCGGTTGCCCGGAAGGCAAAGGTACGATTGCCGGGCGTCAGTAGCGCGGCATCGTTTCTGTATTGAATATCTCGGATGACTGCCTGACCTTCTGATTGCGTGAAGTTGGAGCTGTCATGTTTAGTCAGGGTGAAGACACCGGATGACCAGGCAATGTCAACCGCTATGCCCCCGACAAGAATATTTGACTGTGATCCGGAACTACCATTGGCCATCAGATCCAGGCTGCCAAAAGTGAGGATTTCGCTTGATCCGTCCCGCAGGCCACCCGGCTGAATGGTTAACTGAGTCAGGCTGTCGGATGCCTCAACCAGGGTTGCGGGAAAAGCATTATTATCCAGACTGACTGACGCGCCATTGACGCTGGTAACAGTGTAATCTCTCTGTGACAGATTAACCGGATCCAGATCAATTACGGGCGCGGTGGTATCCACGGTAAATGTAGCGCTGGCATTGGTAGCCAGTAAATTATCAGATTGATCCTTGATTCCGGAGCCGGCTGCCGTCAGCGTCAGTACGTAATTGCCGGCAGGGCTAGTCACACTGGAAAGATCAAGAGTAAAGGCCGAGCCGCTTCCCGTAACATTAATGCCTGTAAGACTGACAGGATTGCCGTCGCGCGTCAGGGTGAAATCAGAGATGTCCACGCCGGTGACGGATTCAGCGTCATGCGTAACTGAGTCGGTAAAGTTGATATTGACTGTGCCTACGGGGGTATGCCGTGGGTTTGGGCTAACTGGAACGATTGACGCGGTCGGCGCTGCCAAATCGGGCGCGGCAATCGTTATGGCATAATCCTCAACTTCGCCATCCATCATCGGGCCGTATGATCTGGCGTCACGAGGACCGGTTCCTGCTGCGGCAAACGTCGTTCCAATGCGGAAGCGGGCATAGGTTGCGCCTTCCGTCATTCCTGACATGCCGGCGCCGCTCCAAGTCAGGGTAACCTTGCTGTTGTTGGCGCCGGCAGCCACCGTGGCGGTAGCCGCTTCATCAATATCAAAACGGCCATTTCGATCAAAATCAATCCAGCCTGTCAATGTTGTATTTCCTGAACCCGAATTGTTTACGGTTATATCAACGCTGTAGCTTGTCATGCTTGTTCGTAATATTCCAAATGATGATACCCCATCTTCGTCATCTGATCCGGTTGTGTCGTCCGTGGTTCCCGTCCCAGCGGTGGGTCCATCTATTTCAATATCCGCAACCGTTCCCAGCCAGGTAGTGTTATCCAGTTGGCTGTGTCGGGGACCGTTGCTGGCCAGGGTCGTCCAATAAGCGTTCGGCGCGTCGCCAAAGTCCAGATTAATGGATACAATTCTTCCACCATCGCCACTGGTTGGCAGTGTCGTACCGGTAAAGGTGATCGGGGTTGCGGTTCGGTTGGGGCTGGCAGGTACGCTCAAATCAATTCTGTATACGGTGGGGCTTGATCCACCCGACGTAAAATAAAGATACCCATTGGTGTCAAAATATTGCATGGGATAATTCCCGCCGCCGCCACCCGTTATCGCGCCAAGATTTGTGGTTGCGCCGGTTGTGGGATTGATTCTGTAGAGGTTCGAGGTGACGGCGTATATCTGGCCGTCGATTGGATTGAAGGCCATGTCCACGGCGCCTGTGTTGGTAGACATGGTTATGGGGGCAAGCCATGTTCGGTATGTGTTCGATCCGGGATTTAGGTCATATCGATAGATTGTGGTTGTGCCACTGTGCATATACATAATGCCATTGGCGTCGATATCTGCGGAATACAGTCCATTTGTGAGGTTATTCGGTGGAGCGTTGCCGGCGCCATTGAATGCATTCGATGCGCTGGAAAAGGTATAATCTCCATTGATACGAATAATACGATCATTTGTGTTATCGACGGCATATAAGTGACCGTCCACCGGACTGAATCCCATGGCATTTACAGAGGCTGTTGTAAAATCCGTAGACAGGTAGGTAATGGTGCCCATGACCAGATTGATCCCGGACAAGTCCATCCCTGATCCACCCGTGGCATTGCCCACCAGATAAGCAGTTGCGGTTTGACCCATATAAAATTTTGGTCCGAGCACACGCATGGTGCGCGAAGCAAGAGCGGAGTCTGACTGCCCGTCGTTTACCCTTAAGGTAATCGTGCGGTCCGTGTCAATGGCCTGGCCCGTGGAATTGGCAAAGCGTATCAGGGAAAGAGCTGTCTGATAATCTGCCAGCGTGGCGTGACCAGTCAGTTGCAGAACGCCCGTGGTGGAATTGTAGGCGGTGGCGGTAATCGCTGCAGGCAGCGAACCGACAATGCTTAAGGCATCATTGGTCTGGCGGTTGGTTGTAATGGTGATCGTGGCGCTTTCCAGGTAAGTGTCATCAGCGTCGGAAAGCGCAGGCGCCGGAGCGCTGCTGAATACGGACACCGGATTGTCACCTTTGTTGAACCAGGTGGCGCCGGAAACATTGCTAATCACCGGCGCTGCATTGGCCACATTTGTATTGTTGGTCACGGCATAGTTAATCAGCGTGGCCGCGTCGTTGCCGGCCTGATCCTGAATGGCGTTGGCATCGTTACCTCCCGTCGGGTCTGTGTAGCTGACCGTGACAGTATGGCCCGCCGTCACGGCGGAAGCCAGTGTCAGCATGACGGTTTTATTGGCGGCGTCCACGGTAACACTGCTGACCGAAATGATCGCTCCATTATCGCGGACAGTGAAAGCGCCCGGCACCGCCTTATTGACGGCATCCAGGTTGGAGGCATCGCTGTAATTCAGCACTAAAATGATGTCACTGACGGTTGCGCTGGTGATCACAGGGGCTGTTGAGTCCACGGTTATAACCAGCGGGACCGCCGCGGCAACGTTACCCGATTCATCCGTTACAGAGACCACCAGGTTGTGAGTTCCTTCGGAAAGAGGCGTTCCGGTGTAATCGATGCTCCAGATGCCGGCGCCGTTGGATGTGGTGGAACCAATGAAAAGACCGTCGCTCATCAGCCTGATGGAACAATTTGGATCGGCAGTTCCTGAAAAAACCAGCGTATTGTCACTGGTGATAAAATCTGTGGAAGAAGCGCCGGTATCAATTGTGATCGCTGTAACGGCAGGCGTGCTGACAAAGTGATCTACCGTGTACGTTTGATCGGAAACTGCATCTCCTCCCGCCGGATTTGTATAATTGAGGGCCTCACCGGAAGCGATGCTGGTAATATTCTGCTGATTGGAAATATCCAGATTCAGGGTGCCTGTTTTGCCGTTCAGTCCTCCTACCCGAACATCGAATTGGGTGCCGCCGCTGGTGTCAACCGGCGTAACTAATTGAATCGTCGCGCCACTTACGCTACCCGGAGCGATGGTGAAATCCGTTCCGTCCACATGCTGAACCGCTTCGCTGAAGGTTACTCGGAAAGTAACCTCATCGGCATTTGTTGTTTCATAAGTGGGGGTCTGGCGCACGATACTGGTAATCGAAGGCGGCGCCAGCAAAGCATCGTATGGCAGAGGCGTCAGCGCGAACGATTCGATATTGCCGGTGTTTTTTTCAAGATTCCAGTTGCCGCCCAGTCTTGCGGTGCCGGTTGGATCAGCGGATGCCGCTACGTCCGCGCCCGTGACCGAAGCCAGCGCGGAAAGAAACACGTTTCCCTTTGCGCTTTGAGCCACATCGCAGCCATAAATCAGGATATCGGCATTTTCCGTCAGGCTTTGCCGCCAGACGGAAATATCTGCCTCATGGTTGTTCAGCGTATCCAGGTTGAGGGTTGTGGCGCCCAGGGTGACATTGCCCGGTTTTCCGTGACTGAGGATATGAATTGCGGAAACATTGCCTGCGCTTTGTATGGAATCTGTTATCTGGTGAACTCCGCATATATTCGGATCAAGGATGACCACTTTCACGTCAGGACGTATGCCGGCAATAAGCGACTGAATGTCGGCAACCCGGGGATCGATAAAGGCAATTTCGCTTGTGTTTGAATCCGCCCTCGCAGTTGCCGGTGTCGTTGTGCCCACGGTGGAAGAAAGGGCGGAAAGCAGGTCGCCGTAATTATCCTGACAATCGGAAACAGCCCGGGGGGGCGCGGCATCAGGCGTGGCATCGTGATTTGAGTCCAGAACAAAGTCTGCTGTTGCGAGCGCTGCCGCGTCGAACATGATCCGCGGCTCCAGAGCCATCATGAAAGAAGCGGACGTTTTTTTCTCAGGGGAGGTGACGCTTGATGGTTTTGTCCGGGTTTTTCTGTTTTTTCCTTTAAATTTGAACATTTTCAGATTCCTCCCTGAGATAGGCCACCTTTTCCGTAGTCTTCTCTTTTTTGTCACGATGTATGAAATTCAAATATACAGGACACTCCCGATAGTTATCCATGCAATACCGGGCAATCATGGACACTGTCCGGCCCGTTACTTCGATGCAGTAGCAATCCTGAAAAGGATGAGTCGCCCATTCACACAGGTTTGTTCTTTGAGGCTCTTGTGGATTTATTTGCATAAATTTTCCTTGTTTGAATTCCGGGAGCTTTACGTTCCTGATCCGGTACTTTCCGGAATGACGGATTGGATATTTATTGCCCGGTTGGTCAGAGTAAGCAACTTCTCCTGACTCATTTAAGCAAAGATTAGCACATAACGTGCCATTTCATTACTATCAATAATAATCAATATATATGGTAGATATGAATTGAATTTGAGCGGGTTATTCAAGTATTAGTATCTAAAATAGATAGTGACAATAGATAGTAAAAATATCAACCGTTGTTGCCGGAGATGCTGTCAGTGGCGATGCCGTGCTTTTCAAGTTTACGGCGGAAGGTATAGTAGTTCATGCCCAGCATGGCCGCTGTTTTCATCCTTTGTCCGCCGCAGAAGTCTAAAGCCTGCATAAGCGCCCATTTTTCCAGAGCTTCCATCTTGCAGGGGAATGGCGGAGGAAAACATGCGTTTGCTGATTTTGGTGATCGGTCAATCTGTTCAAAAGCATCCTCTACTTCCCCAATAATGGCGGCGCTAATGGTATGATCCGCGCTGAGGGCCGCCCGCCGGATGACGCTCTTTAACTGGCGGATGTTTCCAGGCCAGGAAGAGGAGGCAAGCCGGATGCGGGCTTCATCGTCAAGCGCCGGGATGGCGCGGCCCAAAGCGTCACATGTTTCCTGAAGAAATTTGACGGCCAGGGGAATGATGGCGTCTCGCGTTTTTCGCAAAGGCGGCAGGGAGATTATGACGTCCGACAATCGGTAATACAGGTCTTCCCGAAAACGGCGGTCGGCAACTTCCTTTTGCAAATTGCGGTTTGTGGCGGAAATAATGCGGACATCGCCGGTTTTTTCAGTTGACGATCCCAATGGCAAAAAACGCTTTTCTTCAACAAAGCGCAGCAGTTTGGCTTGGATAACTGGCGGGCAGGTATCAATGTCGTCCAAAAGCAGCGTGCCGCCCTCAGCAGTTTCCACGAGTCCGGCTCGGTTTTGCGAGGCGCCGGTGAACGCGCCCTTGATGTGTCCAAAAAGCTCACTTTCCAGAAGCTGTTCCGGCATGGCCGCCGGTTGCACGGCGATGAAAGGGTTATTGCGCCGTGGACTGAGAGCGTGGATCAGGCCGGCCAAATAGGATTTGCCGCTGCCGGTTTCGCCTTGCAGTAAAACATTGAAGGTGGTGGGTGCCACGCGCAGAATTTGCGCGGAGATGACATGAAAAGCGCTGCCCACTCCCAGTTGGGCGCAAAGCGAGGCATCCAGCTCCTCGGTCAGATTCCTGATTTCACGGCTCTGGATGAGGGGCAGGGCGGCTTTGTGCAATGCGGCCAGAAGTTCGTCCGTATCGACCGGTTTGCGCACATAAGCCGCGACGCCCAGTTCGATGGCCTTAAGCAGGTAGGCGGTTTCGGTAAAAGCTGTGCTGAAAATCACGGGAGTCAGCGGCGATAATTCTTTAAGGCGCGCCGCCAGTTCCAAGCCGTCCATGTGCGGCATACGAATATCGCTTAAGACCAGATCCGGTCGTTGACGGCTGAAAATGTCCAATGCCTCTTTTCCATTGGCCGCGGCAATCACCCGTGAAAAATACAGTTCCAAAAAAGCGGTGGTTTCGATCCGCAGGTCATTTTCGTCTTCCACCAGCATAATGCTCAGTTGCTTGAGATCGTGCATGATTCCTCCATGATGGGCAGCTCGATCCGGAAGGTTGTCGGGGCGCCCTGTGCCAGGATGAGAATTCCACAAAGGCTATCCTCCACGATGAGACGGGAGATATACAGGCCGATACCTGTGCCACCCGTCTCCCGCTTGGTTGTAAAGTAGGGATCGAAGATCTGCGGGGTAATATCCTCGTCTATACCAATGCCGTTATCGGAAACATCGATTCTTATGATCTGCTGGCGGGGTATTGAGACCGCCACCTGAATTTGCCCTGTCTCCGGTATGCCGAACGCTTTCCGGCAATCCAGAATGGCGTCGCGGGCATTGCCCAGCAGATTGAGAATGACCTGTTTAAATTCGTTTGGATAAGCATAAATGAACCGTTGCGCTTCGTTCGGACAGATCATTTCCACAATAATGCCTTGGTGAGAAAATTGCGACTCCAGAAGCTTGATGGCATCGGTGATGCACGCACAGGGCTGAAACAACACTCTCTCCTTTTCCGGCCGGTAGAAGCTTCGGAATTCGTCAATCGTTGCAGACATATGTTTAATCTGCCGCATTGCGCTATTTTTGAAATCGTCCCATTGTTCTCCGGTCAGATCCTGGCTAGTTCCGACGGCATGGGTGCGCTGAATAATCATGCCCAAAATAGAGAGGGGCTGACGCCACTGATGGGCGATGGCATCGATCATTTTACCCATGGCCGCCAGACGGGAATGTTCGGCCAGAAGACGTTCATGAGCCAGGCGTTTCTGTGTTTCCTCTTCAATGCGCCGTTGCAGATGCATATTCAGATCGATCAACTCCTGTTCTGCCTTTTTACGCCGGGTGATATTATTCAGACTGGCCAGAATAAATTTTACTTCCTTAATGTTGATTACTTCCAGATAGAGAATCCCATCCATGATTTCTGCCGCTTTTGTCCGGAATTGGATTTCCAGTTCCCGCACCCGGCCTGTGCGTTTCAATTCGGCAATAATGGCGCTTTCATGTTCTTGATTGGCCAGAAGATGCAAATCGCGGAAGGTCCGGCCGATGGCTTCCTCGCCGCTATAGCCGATCATTATTTCAAATCCCATGTTAATATCGAGGATGATTCCATCATGGTATCGTGCCAGCAACATGGCATAGGGTGATGAAGCGAAAGCCCGGGCAAATTTTTGTTCCTGAAGCAGAATTTCCAGATGCAGGCGTTTGTTGATCATTAAAATGAAATTGTAGGTCAGGATAATGATGAGCATCTGGAAGGCGACCAGCATGAGAGCCTCAAACATTCCGGAATGAAAGAGGTCGACCGAAGAGTGTGAACTGAAAAAATAATGGACGATACGAACGCTATAGGTCAGAGCATAAGCGACGAAAACCAGGCCGATGCTGCGTGTCAGCTGACGAATCGAGGGGGGAACGCCATAGAGCGTCAGCCAGATGCACTGTAAAACCATGATTAGGATTGCGAGAGAACTCAAGAGAATGCGAAGATCCAAATCGGGCTGTGCATAGGTGAAGTACAGATAAGAGAAAGCAAAGAAAACGAGCAGAAAATAATTGTGGATTTGCGGCACTTTCCTGGCCAGAAAGCGTGCCAGGCCCATATAAATCAAAAGCGAGCCGCCCACAATCAACGTATTGGCCAAAATGATGGAAAGCCAGTTGGGTATTTCGCCGCGCAATGATATGAAAAAAAGACCAGTTGAAAACAAGAAAAAACTTATTGTCAGATAATGCAGTCCTTCAAAACGTTTGCGGTTCTGGTACCATAAGGACAGAATAATCAGCGTGCAGATGATATCGATCAGTAAATGAGTGAAAACAAGAGTTTGCGGTGCCAGAAATTTCATCCGTGATTTTCTCCTGAATTTGCCGGGTCTTTTAATCGTTATTGCTGAAGCGGAAAAAGTTTCTGGAAGCTGCCTCGTCATAACGGACAGGTCCGCGACGGCCCACCAGTTCAAAGTTTTCCATATGCAGGAGTTCTTCTGAATTTGCATCCATGTCGGCCAGTGTGCGTCCGCCGTCTTCCAGTTTTCCCAGAACGGTTCCTTTTTGGGGCTGTCCGGTTTTATCGTGACGGATGACATAGGCTTCAACCGTTAGCAAACCGTGTGCTTTTTCGATGGGAGCGGGCAAAGCGCTATCATGGATGGAACGTTGCACGGCAGAATCATTCCGGTCGCTCCACGGAAAGACGGAAGGAAAACCGGCGTATATCCCGATGGCGTGCTTGGTCAGATACCAGCCGTTGGCGGTCACCATAGCCTTTTGCAAACGGTTTTTTCTGATACGTTCCACCACTGAAGCGATGGCATGCAGGGTATAGTTGTTGCCGGGGCCCCCAAAAAAAGGCAGTCCCCCCGTAATACTCAAGTCTCGGGAATCAAATTCCGGGATGCCGATTTCTTTGCGGGCGATTTCAAAAGCAGATGGGAAACAGCTATAGATATCAAAAAAGTCGATATCTTCCAGAATCAGGCCGGCCTGCTTCAGCGCTATTTGTGAAGCATGACGGATTGCGGGCGACGCATGAAGGCAGGGTCTACGGTTTACATACCAGATGTCTTGAAATTCGGCGCCCCCTGTGGGGTATATCCATTTGTCTTCTGGAATTCCCAGGGAACGGGCTGTTTTTTCCGTTGTCAGAATGACCGAGGCTGCCTGATCCACATCTACATTGGCGTTCATATACTTGGTGTAAGGATAGCCGATGTAACGGTTCTTCTCGGTGGGAGTGGCAATTTCTTCTGCGCATAATGCCTTTTGCGACCAGGCATACGGGTTTTGGGAAGCGATCCGGGAAAGACGTTCAAATACCTTGCCCATGTACATCCTGTGTTCCTCGGGTGAGCGACCCAATGATGCCCTCAAAGAGGTTTCAAACAACGGATACATGTATGAAGGATAATAGAGGTCATACCGTTCTTCCAGGTTGTCGAATCCGTTGATATTTTCTCCGTCAAGCTTTTCGGGCGGCCGGCTTTCGGGCCAGTCCAGTACAATCTCGCCTTTGAGGGCACGCCGCAGGGAATAGATGGCTTCCGCACCGGTCAGAAGAACGGCCCGGCAGCGGCCTGCCGCCAGATCCCGAGCGGCCTGGTTGACTGCCATTTGAGGCGTATTGCCTCCCATAGGAAGATAAAGAGTTTCGCGCGGTTTCAAATCAAGTCTTTCGGAAAGTTCACCAGGTGCGTTACGATACGACCACTGGAAAAGATGGATCACCCGAACGGAATCGATGGTTTCTTTCAGGCGGGAAGCACAGGCATCCGTTAGAGCTGCCAGGCTGGTTTTCGTCATCAATCCCATGGGATCCAGGGGATGTGCAATTTTTCCTCGTTGGGTGAATTGTGCAACGCCGACAATAATGGGATGAGAAATCATTTTTTTAATTTCCTCAATGATATAGAGATATTATATTCTTTTCGTTCCGGAGATTGCCCATTGTGCCAACGCAAGGGGCAATCACTTCAAGCCTCAGGGGGCATCGGATTTCCGGCAGGCGAAAAACGCGCCACCAGAATGCCGGTAAAATCCTTATGGGATTTCAGATATTCAGAAATCGTTTCCGGCGAGATGACCACGGCGCCTGCTTTGCTGGATGCATGAAGTAAACGTAGTTTTTTCCCCTGCCGGACGGCAAATCCCACATGCGCGACATCCAGACCTTCCTGGCCCGTGGCAAAGGCGATCACGTCGCCCTGCTGTATGGCATATTTCCTGCGGGCCACTTGGCTTTTGCCTATCACGCAAAAGGTTTCTTTGGAAAGCGCCTTTTCCACTTTTTGGATTTCCGCAAAGGTTTTCGGATTTTTCAGCGCGTCATAGAAATGGTGATGGACGGTCATGAAGTTGATGGTCTTGCGAATAGAACTGCCTTCCAAAAGGGAAGTCACATCCTTCAAGATTTTTTTTTGTTCATTATCCCGGAGCCAATCGGTAAAATAATGCAGGCGTGAGGCATAACCACGAATTTTCCCCTGACGGTAGCGGATATATTTCAGTTTTTTCTGAAAATGCCGCGGTGTGAGCGTTCCGGCTGCCGTGCAATGGGCTGCCGCCAAGACCGTTTCTACAAAGGTCATGCAATCGAATGCGGAGAGGTTGATTTCCAACTTTTCCCGGCCGGCTGTTTCCAGGGTTCCTGAATGATAGGGGGAGTCGAGAAAAAAACTCCCGATTTCGATGATGAGGTCTCCGGGGAATAAATTTTGTTCCAGGGCCCTTTTCCAGAGTTCTTCGGTTTCGATATGGTTATGGTCTGATGTGCTCATCGCTTTTCATCGTCTTCCATCCGGAAGACTGTATATGATAAAAACAAGGGGGCTGGATATTGATATCAAGCCCCCTTATTCTGCGACAAATATGCTTGGAAGGTAAGTTACTTGTTTTTATCCACTCTGTCCTTCAGTTCCTTGCCCACTTTAAAGAAAGGAAGCTTTTTGGGTTTCACTTTAATCTTTGTGCCGGTTTTCGGATTTCGTCCTGTATAGGATCCATAATCTTTGACAATAAAGCTGCCGAAGCCGCGAATTTCGATACGACCGCTGCTTTTCAATTCATCGGTAAAACATTGAAAAACGAGGTCAACAACTTCTCCCGCCTTTTTTTCCGTTAAATCGAATTTTTTATCCTTACACAAAGCTTCAATAAGATCAGACTTTTTCATAAAGCCTCCTTCGGACGATTTGCAGCTACAGAACCCCGTATTTTTCTGTGTTCAAACAACTCATATGCGCGCGACTATTATTTATTTTCATATGATTGTCAAGAATATTTTTACCTTTTGGGATTGGCGGAAGGAGGAAGCAATTGATGAATTTCACGGTCTGTCAGATTGCGCCATTGACCTTCCTTCAGGCCTTCTAGCGTAACATGGCCTATGGATTCCCGTACCAGGCGAAGCACCGGATGGCCGAGAGCTTCAAGGCCTCTGCGAATCATTCTGTTTTTTCCTTCATGCAACGTCAGAACAAGCCACATGCTTTTATCATTGATCTTTTCGACTTTGATATTTTCCGGCTTGAAAACGCCATCCGGCAATTTCACGCCGCCGGCCATTTGTTTCAGGGTATCTTTGCTCAAACGTCCGGAAACCTTTACCCGGTAGGTTTTGGGTGTCTGATAACGGGGATGTTGAATTTTTTGCGCAAAGGCTCCGTCGTTGGTCAGGAGCAAAAGACCCGACGAATCATAATCCAACCGACCGATGGGATATACTCTTTCCGGAATGTCCCTGACCAGATCGGCGACGGTAGGTCTTTGTTGCGGGTCGGACATGGTGGTGACATACTCAGCCGGTTTATGGAGTGCGATATAATAGCAATTGGTTTCGATGGAGATGGTGCGGCCGTCAACCCGGATCACATCTTTTTGCGGGTCAGCTTTGGAGCCCAGTTCTGTTACGGTTTGGCCATTGACACTTACGCGTCCCGAAGCGATCAACGTTTCGGCATGACGCCGCGACGTAATGCCGGCTGCAGCGATAATCTTCTGTAATCGTTCTTTCATGAGGGGGGATCGTCCTGTGTTTTTTCTTCAAAAGGAGAAAGGTTATCCTGGAGGAGCTCTTCGGAAACGGTTATGTTTTCTGCCTGATCGGGAATTTCCGGAGATTCTGGAGCTGTCTCGGATGTCTCGACGAACGAGGGGGGAGTAGCCTCGATTTCAGAATCAGTTTTTTCGCTTTCCTCCTGGGCCGTTTCCAGATCAAGAATTCCCTGTTTTTCAGTGATTTCCTTCAGTTCTCTCATGGTGGGCAGGTCGGTCAGCTCTTTGAGGTTAAAAACCTCCAGGAATTTTTTTGTCGTTCCGTAAATAATGGGTTTACCCGGAACGTCTTTGCGGCCGACAATGCGGACGAGTTTTCTCTCCAAAAGGCTTTTGAGGGGAGCGCTGACATCAACTCCCCGAACACTTTCGATTTCGGCTTTGACCACGGGTTGACGATAAGCGATAATTGCCAGGGTTTCGAGCGCCGCCGGAGAAAAAGAGATCGGTTTTGACGTTTTGAGTTTTTTGATCCAGACCGCCATTTCGGGACGGGTGCGAAATTGATAGCCTCCGGCAACTTCCTGAAGAAAAATACCGCTATGGCGTGTTTCATATTCAGCCAACAGCGAATGGAAAGCTTCCTGGATGTCGTTTTTGTGCACATGGTCCAAAACGGCGCAAATTTTTTCCAGCGGCAAGGGGGTTTCCGACGACAGAATTAATGCCTCGATAATGGCTGAAATATTTTCCATTTACACCTCCACGGCCGGGAAAATCCGGATCACGCCGAACGCCGCGGTTTGATACGCTTTGATCATTCTGAGTTTAATCAATTCCAGTAAGGCCAGAAAGGTATAAACGACGCGGCGGCGGTCTCTGTTTTCTCCCAGCAATTCTTCAAATGTAAGATTTTTTTCACGCGTCAAGCGCTCCATCACATCGTTGATGATGTCTGTCAAGGACAGCTTTTCCATGTCGATTTCCAGCATGTGGCGATTGTCCAGACGTGAAACGACTCGATGAAACGCCTCGATTAACTCAAAGATACTCACTTCGATCAGTTCATCCTCGGGTTGCTTCTTGACGTCTCCGGAAAGGGGGGCCGACCGTTTGAATACATCCCGATCCAGAATGGGCCTTTGCGCCAGTTTTGCCGCCGCGTCCTTGAACGTCTGGTATTCGATAAGCTGTTGGACCAGCTCCGCACGCGGATCTTCCTCCTGATCCTCATCAGCGAGGTCTTCGGGTACAGGCAATAGCATGCGGGATTTGATGTGAATCAGCGTGGACGCCATAACGAGATATTCGCCGGCCAGGTCCAGGTTCAGCGATTTGATGATGTTCAGATATTCAAGATAATGCTGGGTAATGAGAGCGATCGGTATATTGTAAATGTCAATTTCATTTTTCTTGATCAGATACAACAGCAGATCCAGAGGACCTTCAAAACAATCCAGTTTAATGGCGTAATCTGTGCTTTGTTCTTCGTTCATGGATGGTTTTAGATTTTGATCGCTTCACGAACCTCTTCCATAGTCCGGCCGGCGATTTGCGATGCCCGGGCGTTGCCATCGGCGATGATGTCATGAATTTCGTTTAAGTGGGTGAGGTAATAATCCATGCGCTGGTGGACGGGCAACATCGCTTTTTCAATCTGTGCCGCAAGCATTTTCTTGCAATCCGTGCATCCGATGCCGGCTGTCCGGCATTCCTGGCTGATTTCCGCAACTCGTTCCGCGGAGGAATAAAGGCCGTGGAAGGTAAAGACGTTGCAGATGTCGGGATTGCCGGGATCCTTTTTTCTCATCCTCTGTGGGTCGGTGAACATGGAGGAGATTTTCTGATGAAGCTCCTTGCCCCGGTCGGAAAGATAGACCGAGTTGTCGTAGGACTTGCTCATTTTGCGGCCGTCAATGCCGAGAAGCTTGGGAACGCTGGTTAAAAGAGGTTCCGGAACGGGAAAAACCTCTTTGGCGTAGAGATAATTGAAGCGCCGTGCGATTTCGCGGGTCAGTTCGATGTGTGGAAGCTGATCCACGCCCACCGGTACGCCGTAGGCTTTATACATAATAATATCGGCGGCCTGCAGCACGGGATATCCGAGGAAGCCGAAGGTGGAGAGGTCTTTCGACGTTAATTCCGCCTGCATTTCTTTATAGGTGGGATTACGCTGCAACCAGGCCAGAGGAGTAATCATTGATAAAAGCAGAAATAATTCGGCATGTTCTTTTACAGAGGATTGAACAAACAGTGTGCTTTTGGATGGGTCAAGCCCGGCGGCCAACCAGTCGATCACCATATTGATCCCGTTGGTTTTGATCGATTCTGTTGAGGCATACTCGCTGGTAATGGCATGCCAGTCCGCTACGAAGTAAAAGCAGTCGTAAGAGCCGCTGTTTTGAAGATGGACCCAGTTTCCTAACGCTCCGTGAAAATTTCCAAGATGCAGGCGTCCTGTGGGCCTCATGCCGCTGAGAATTCTTTGATGTGTCAAAATCCAAACTCCTGATTTCGCTTGATGGATAAAACACCAAGGCCTCCGATCGTAAATGAAGAATGCGGAGGCCTTGGATTCAAAAAACGGTAATAAAGCTATTTTACTTTATCGGTCAACGTTTTGCCTGCTTTGAATTTTACCACTTTCTTCGCGGCAATTTTAATCTCGGCCCCCGTCTGAGGATTGCGGCCTTTTCTTGCTTTTCTTTTGGTTACGGAGAAAGTGCCGAATCCGACAAGTCCGAGTTTTCCGTTCTTCTTCAATTCTTTGGATATCGTTCCAATGAACGCATCCAGTGCCTTTCCCGCTGCTACTTTGGAAATTTCTGCTTCATCTGCGATTACACCAATCAATTCTGCCTTTGTCATCCTGTTTCCCTCCCTTTTATGAAATTAAACGGTCACTGATCAATATTGTATTTTTTTATTGAATCCGTTTATTTAACGGCCTTGCGATGCATGATCTGTTTTCTATTGCCGGTACGGCTAACACATAATCCATGAACAATCAAGGAAAATGTCATGTTGTGCCGCGGGATGGACTTGTTTTACAGCCTCTTTTCCTGCTCGACATCGTTATTTGATACAGACCCGGCGCACCTGATTAAAATCGGTCATGCCTTTGAGCGCTTTGAGGATACCGTCCTGAAGCAAAGTGGTCATGCCTTCTTCCATGGCTTTGGCGCGAAGAACTTCAACTGGTTCCTTTTTCATGATCAGCTTTTTAATAGAATCGGTGGCGACCACCAGTTCATGAATGCCCAGCCTGCCTTTGTACCCGGTTTTGTCACAGGCATCGCAACCTCGGGAACGGTACAGCCTGAATTTATCATCATAGGTAATGCCCAGTTTCGCGAATGATTCGGCTCCGTAACTTTCAACGATTTCCTCAAATTCGTCCTTGGTCGGATGATACTCTTCCTTGCAGCTTTTACAAAGTGTTCGCACCAGACGCTGGGCAAGAATGCCCAGCAGGGCATCGGCGAAATTCAGAGGATCGATTCCCATATCCAGCAAACGGGTGATCGTTTCGGGAGCGCTGTTGGTATGGAGTGTGCTGAAAACCAGGTGGCCGGTGAGCGAAGCCTCAACGCCCGTCTTGGCTGTTTCATAGTCGCGCATTTCACCGACCATGATGACATCCGGGTCGGCTCGAAGAAAAGCTCTCATGGCGGCGGCAAAATCAAAGCCGATTTTGGATTGTACCTGAACCTGTCGCAATCCATATTGGGTGATTTCCACCGGATCTTCCGCTGTCCAGATTTTCTTATCCGGCGTGTTGATATGGTGGAGCGCTGAATGGAGAGTTGTGGTTTTTCCGGAGCCCGTCGGGCCGACCACCAAAACCATGCCATAGGGTTTCGTGATGACTTTAACGAGTTCATCCAGATTGCGTTTGAGCAGTCCCATGCCGTCCAGCGGCATCAGGGTATCGCTTTTGGCCAGAAGCCGCATGACAATATCTTCAACACCGCCCGACGTGGGAATAGTGGCTACGCGCAATTCCAGGTCATCCCCGTTGCTGCGCCGGAATTTGATTTTACCGTCCTGCGGTTTTCTTTTTTCGGTGATGTCCAGATTGGACATAATTTTAACGCGGGAAATCAGCGCCTGACGATAGCTGAAAGGAACCGTCTGGTAAATGCCGCAATCGCCGTCCACACGGAAGCGGATTTCCACGTTTTTCTTGCCCACATTCGGCTCAATGTGAATATCCGAACATCGGCGAACGGAGGCATCGTTGATAATTTTATTGACCAGCTGCATGATGACGCTGTCGGATTCCGTGACGGCATCGGTGCCTTCTTCTTCTTCGCCACCCACCTCGTCTTCCATCTTGCCCAAAAGATCGGTAAAGGACTGTCCGGTGTCGGTTCCGCCAAAAAACATGTTGATGTATTTTAAAATGTCTTCCGGCAGAGCGACGTCATATTTGACTTTTTTTGTTTTCAGGAGATTTTCGATGGCGTCTCTTTTAATAATATTATTGGGATCATCGACAATGACATGAATATTGTCGCCAATTTTCTCCAACGGAACCCACAGTTCACGCTGCAGGTAGTCTTTTTTTAAATTTTTTGTCAGGTCACCAGGAATTACGGTTTTTTCGTTGAAGGAAATAAACCGGCAACGGAAGAATTCCTCAAACGATCTGCCGATATCGTCCTTGGAAATCCGGTATTTGTTCATCATGAATTTTTCAATGGTTTCCTTTTGCTCCCGCGCTTCATCCCAGGAGGCTTCCAATTCCTGATCGCTGATCAGGCCGCGACTGACCAGAAAATCGAAACGGGTTTTTCGTCGCCGTGCGAAACGCTGCTGATTATGAAAAGCAATGCCGAGCGTTTCAGCGATTTCCACCGCCAGTGCGATTTCCGCTTCGGTAAATTTATTGTCCCCCTTTTTTCGGTTGATGAGCTGCATGACGCCCATAAGTTTATCTTGATAGAAGAAAGGAATGGCAAGAATCTGCCTGGTTCGAAATCCGGATTTTTTATCCCAGCTGGAATCAAAAGTCAGTTCAAAATCAAGGGCTTTGAGCTCAGCCTGATTATAGGCGTCGCTGATGTTGACAATGTTGTAGGTGCTGGCCACGTAACCGGCAATGCTTCGATTGTTGATGGGGACGCGGATTTCTTTCAGCTGCGATCCGGCCAGAAACATGGAATAGATTTCATTGCGTGGCTGATCGACCACATAAATGGTAATGGAATAGGCGTTAAACAGGTTCAGGATACCGTCTTTCATTTCGACCAGAATTTGCGGTATGTTCTGGGCGGCATGAATGCGGTTGGTGATTTCCTGAAGATTTTTCCGTATCCGCAGCTCATCATCGACGCTGGCTTGTGTTTCAAGATTCGGCTGAACACCCATAATGCAACTGCTCCACGCGTTTTTCCATAGATTTCATAAGCGGGTTCATTCTAACAAGCACGGAAATGAATGTCAATGGAACTGACGCTCATGGAACGTGCCTGCATAAACACCGTCAGGCCATCTGGCTATGAGCCGGCGGTGACAATTTTTGAAAAATCGGCGATTTGATGGAACAACGCCGAAATATCGGCCAACAGAGACAGGCGATTGAAGCGAATTTTTTCATCCTTGTCCATCACCATCACCTGCTCAAAAAAACCGTCCACTGGAGGGCGCAAAGCGGCCAGTTTATTAAGCGCTGCCTGAAAATCCTTTTCGGCGATCCCTTTTTCCACGCGGGTTCTGATGCTGTCCAGGGCGGAAAATAATTGAATTTCCGCTTCATGGGAAAGCAGGTTAATGTCCACCTGTCCACCGGAAAAATCCTTTAAAATGTTGTCCACGCGCTTGAAGGCAATCGAAAGAGGTTCAAACTCCGGATTGGAGCGAAAGTTCTGAAGCGCTTCTACCTTTTTCTTTACGGTGACGAGATCATCCAGGTCCGCAGCCAAAACCGCGTCCACCGTATCGTAGGCAAATCCCTGGCTGATCAACAGGTTCTGCAGGCGTCCCCTGAAAAATTCCAGAATTTCTTTTTGGATGTCTTTGTCCGGTTTTTTCAAAACGTCTTTCAGGGCGATCAAACATTCCTCAATCAGAAAATGCAGAGGGAGCGCATAGGAACGGGATAAAATAATATTAATAATTCCAAGGGCTTGTCTTCGAAGTGCGTAAGGATCGGCGGTTCCGGAAGGCGGCAGGCCCACCGCGAAAAAGCCGACGATGGTATCGATTTTGTCGGCTATGCCGACAATCGCGCCTTCATCGGATTGAGGGAGATCGCCTCCCGCGACCACCGGTAGATAATGTTCATAGATTGCGTGGGCGATTTCCGGTTTTTCTCCGGCGATCAGCGCGTATTCCCGACCCATGATTCCCTGGAGTTCTGAAAATTCACCCACCATTAGCGATTCCAGATCGGCCTTGGCCAGTAAAGCGGCGCGTTCCACGTTTTTTTTCACCGACGGCTTTACTTTGGCGGCGATTTTCACGGCCAGCTTGCGGAAACGCAGGACTTTTTTATGGGAGGTTCCCAACAAGGTGTGAAAAACCACTTTCTTGAGCGATTCCACCCGGTTTTCCAGCGGGATTTTCTTGTCCTCTTCAAAGAAGAATGCGGCGTCGGCCAGACGGGCGCGCAAGACACGTTCATTGCCACGGGAAACGACATCCAGGTCCCGGGCGGGGGTGTTGCTGACGGCGATAAAATAGGGCAGAAGATTTCCTTCTCCGTTTACGACGGGAAAGTATTTCTGATGCGAAATCATCGTTGTTGTCAGGACATCCTTGGGAAGTCTTAAATAATTTTCATCAAAACTTCCACGGACAATGACGGGGTATTCCACAATAAATGCCACTGTTTCCAGCAGGTCTTCTGTGTAAAAGAGTTTTCCACCAACGGCTTCAGCCGCCTGTTGCGCCTCTTCAAGAATCCTTTTTTTTCTTTCATCCGGGTCGGCAATCACGAATCGTTCCTTGGCCTTTGACAGGTAATCCGCCAATCCGGAAACGGCAAAAGAATTGGGACTCATGAAGCGGTGTCCGCGGGATGAATTTCCGCTTTCAATATCCTCAATTTTCAGCGGAACCACCTTGCCGCCGTATAAAGCCAGCAGCCAGTGCACAGGACGCGCAAAACGCAGGTCGTAGGCTGCCCAACGCATGGACTTTCGGAAAGGAATGGACAGAAGAAAATTTTTCAGAATCTCGGGCAGCAGCTCAGCGGTCGGCTGTCCGGAAATAGTTTTACGAGCGCCCAGGTATTCGCCTTTTTCGGTAACAACCGTTTCCAACTGTGTGACATCCACCCCCTGGCCTCTGGCAAACCCCAGTGCGGCCTTGGTGGGCTGTCCATTTTCGTCAAAAGCGGTTTTTTTGGCCGGGCCCAGCTTTTCAATGAGCTGATCCTCCTGTTTTGGCGACACATGGGCTATGCTCAGAATCAACCGCCGTGGTGTGGCCAGGCAGCGGACACCTTCATGGCCGATTCGCTTTTCCGTCAGAATTTTATGGATGATCTCTTCCATATCCACGACCGCTTTGGATAAAAATCCCGCGGGAATTTCTTCAGTGCCGATTTCAAAAAGCAGTTCGTTGCTCATCTTATCTCCCAATCGTTCAGTTATTCTTTAAGAGGGGGTAGCCCAATTCTTCGCGCTGCTTGAGGTAGAGTTCCGCGCTGATTCTGGCCAAATTACGCACACGACCGATGTAGCTGGTTCGTTCCGCCACGCTGATTGCGCCGCGAGCGTTCAGCAAATTGAAGGTGTGGGAACACTTCAGGCAGTAATCGTACGCGGGCAGGGACAGATTTTTCGCGGCAATGCGCAAGGCTTCTTCTTCATAGGTGTCAAAAAGTCTTCGCAGCATCGGAATGTCGGCCACCTCGAAGTTGTAAGTGGAAAACTCCACTTCGCCTTTGTGGTGAACGTCGCCGTATTTAATCTTGTCTGTCCACTGGAGATCATAAACATTATTAATGCCCTGAATATACATGGCGATACGTTCCGTACCATAGGTCAGTTCAGCGCAGACCGGATTGCAGTCAAAACCGCCAACCTGCTGGAAATACGTAAACTGCGATATTTCCATGCCGTCTAGCCATACCTCCCAGCCCAGCCCCCATGCGCCCAGCGTGGGTGATTCCCAGTCATCCTCGACAAAACGGATGTCATGCTCCAGAGGATCGATTCCGAAGCTCTTGAGGGAGTTGAGATAAAGCTCCTGAATATTGACCGGTGAAGGTTTCATAATCACCTGATACTGGTAATAATGCTGAAGGCGGTTGGGATTTTCGCCGTAGCGGCCATCTGTCGGCCTTCTGGACGGCTGCACATAAGCTACATTCCAGGGTTCCGGGCCCAGAGCGCGCAGGCAGGTGGCGGGATGAAACGTTCCCGCGCCGACCTCCATATCATAGGGCTGTTGAATAACGCAGCCCTGGGAATGCCAGTACTGTTCAAGCGCAAAGATTAATTCCTGAAAAGTCACGATATCCTCCTTAAAAGGTTGCCGATCCGAAGCGCCGGGTTGCCAGTGGGGGCATCCCAGTTTTATCGATTTGCGGATTGTTCCCTAACATGAAAGGAACATCGGGTCAATATCCGGGAGATTGTCCGGTTACCTTTTTCCTTTTGCCGAAAGAAGATGGCAAGGGTTCCGGCATCCACTTCTTTCCGGTTATCTCAAAATCAGGCGCAGTGGCGAAGGTGGGGTGAATTCCCCGGGGCGGGACGTGATTTTGGTTGAAAAGAATTCACACCCGTCGGCTTCAATGGTTAGATCATATTCCCCTGCCGGAACATCAAAAAAAGCGAATGAATTTTTAAATGCAAAATCTCGGGAAGCCAGAAAAGCAGACAGCACTTCTCTGTCGCGCATCTGATTGTCGGGTGTTAGAGACCGGGAGATTCCCTGACCCTTGAGGCGGATGTTGCGAATCTTAACCTGTTCCGGTAATTCCTGGTAAAAACCCCAGAAACTGTCTTCCGTATTCGTTGTGGCGTAAATGAAATTGGCCACCATGCCCTGCGGTTTCAATACAAATCTGACGTCAGCGATCTGGCCGGGTTTAATATCCGTTGGGATATGATCCGGTTCGGTTTTAAACCCCAGGGCGCAAAGGCTGACATCATATTTGTTCGGCGGAATGGCTCCCGTTTCCTGCACCGATTGAAAAGGAATGATTTTGATTTGCCTTTCTTTTTCTTCTGTTCCCGTTGGGGCCAGCACAAGAGACATCTGCGAGGGGATGACGGTATCCGGCGGATCAAAGGCATGTTCGACACGCAGATACCCTTTGGAGCGGGCATAGGTTTTGTCTTTATTCGCTTCCGTGTCGTCTAGGACGGTTTTAAAATGTTTCATCATTTCCCGGCTGGACAGAATGCTGACATGGTCCTCGTTCAATCCGGTGACCTTCAGGGCGTCAGCCTGTGCCCGAGGGTCAAGCATGCTTTCCAGCGTCACGGTATTGTCATTGTTCTGACGAAAAAGACTGCCTCCTCCCTTGTGTCCAAAAAATAAATAGTAACGGATGGAGGGATTGATTTTAGAGGCAAACAGTCTTTTGATAAAAGCGCTGTCTGGCTGGACGTCCTTCCAACTGGGAATGACCGCCGGTGATTTTTCCACGCCGGTTTTTGCCCGCTGTTCACCGCCCCAAGGTGAAGAAATAGAAATAAAAAGCTTGATGGAATCGGTATAATTATTCTTTTCAAGAATCGCTGATCGCGATACCAAACCACCCATGCTGTGGGCGACAATATAAAGAGTTTCGAATTCATATTTTCTGTAGAGTTCATAGAGCTTTGTCTGCATCAGAAAAGAGACGGTGTCCAACCGTGCACCCGAAGGGTAATAATAAATCCAAGACTGGTAGCGCGAGCGGTCTAAATGTTCAATGAAATAGAGCCAATCCTGAGGCGAACCGGCGGCGCCATGCACAAAAAGAATGGGGATTTTTTTTGCATCGTAAGGTTCCAGGAAAGCGATGTTGCAACCGGTTTGCCGGAAATACTCCAGCGGAGCCCAAAAGCCGCTCAGTCCATTTTCGGCGGAAAATACCGGATTATCGAGACGAACGAGGGCGCCGGCCGAGGTGGGAGGCTTTCTTTTGCCGCCGGAAAATTCGGACAGACTGCGGTTCATGTCCTTTGATGGGCTGGTTTCCTGTGAGAGCACAATATCCAGCCCCACAATGATGCCGCCCATCTGTGTTTTGACGGCATCCGGTTTTCCATAGTTGCCTGCCCATTCTCCCGGATTCCAGGATAGTGAGGCGTCAGCGTCTTCAAAAGCAAATATCTGATAGCTTCCTTCCTGAACCAGCAATTCAAACTGTCCCGGTTCCGACAGAACCGCGTAATCAGCGATACGGATCCTTCCTGGTTCATGGCTATAAGCAACCACAATGATTGGGTTTTTAATGGTTTTTTTGCTAAGAACTTCTCCGAAAAGAAGGCACGAATCCTGCGAAATCCGGACATCTTCCCTTAACTTGAACAAGGCGCAGCCGGTAAGATTCCAGATCAACAGGAGAACAAACGCGACAAGGATCCCTTTTCTCATGCTGACTCCCTTTTCTTGATGCAAAGGCAACAAGCTTGTTGATTTATCCGGTTTCATCTGCTTAAAAAAGTTTCCATGGAATCTATCAGATTCTTAAAACGGACACAATCTTAAAAAATATTTCATTTTCGGCGCATCCGGATAGCCGGAGATTTTCAAAACGAACAGGAGGACGGACATGGATCGCTTTTGCAAAAGAAGCTTGTTAAAAAGAATGGAGAGCTTTTGGAAAATATTTCCGGCAATCTGGTGCCTTTTCTTCCTGGTTCCTTCCTCGGTGGCGGCGGAGCTGAAGCATGATTTGGCGCATTGCTCCCGAATTGAAGATAATGTGACGCGGTTGCAATGCTTTGACGAGCTTGCGCGACAAAACGATGCTGCGTCCCAGCAAAAGGATCCAACGTCAGACTTGCCGGTTGTTCAAAAAAACGTGACGGAGCCGGACAAACTTACGTTGATGCAGAAACTCTGGGATTTGGAACCCGGTCAGCGCAAGCACTCCTTTGTTTTAAGTCCCTATCGGACCACATATTTTCTGCCCCTGGCTTATAACTCTTCTCCCAACGAAAGCACGGACCTGGAATATGATCCCCGGGCCAAAGCCAAGCACACGGAAGCCAAATTTCAGTTCAGCTTCAAAGCCAAAATATGGGAGGATGTTTTTCAGAACCAGCTTCAGGGGTTCTATGACGAGAATCGAATGATCCGGGGAATGGATGTCTGGGTGACCTATACTCAGCTTTCCTTCTGGCAGCTATACAATTCCGCATTTTCCGCACCATTCCGGGATACCAATTACGAACCGGAACTGTTGCTCAACCTGCGCACGGATTATGAAGTGCTTGGTTTCAAAGGACGCTTTTTGCAGTTTGGTCTCAATCACCAGTCCAACGGAAGAGCGAGGCCCCTTTCGCGTAGCTGGAACCGTGTCGTGGCCAATATCGGCCTGGAAAAAAATCATTTCAACCTGCAAGTCAGGACATGGTATCGCTTGCCTGAAAATGAAGCGGATGACGACAATCCGGATATCACCCGATACATGGGGTATGGAGAACTCCGGACGGCATTTTTCTGGAAAGATATGCGTTTTGCGGCGATGCTGCGCAACAACTTAAGAAGAGAAAATCTGGGTGCCGTGCAGCTGGATTGGAGCATTCCTCCTTCCACCCTCGGGAAAGTTCTTCTGGGGGGAGTGGTGCCCCAGACTGTACTGGACAAGTATCTCACCGACAAGATCAGTCTTTATGTGCAATATTTTAACGGCTATGGGGAAGGCCTTTTGGACTATAACACGAGCATCAACCGGATCAGTGTAGGATTTATGATTGCGGACTGGAACTGAAAAGATATGATACCCGAAATCCTTAGCGTGCTGAATGATCAAAGCGTGGAAAGCTCACGGGGCTGGAAAATCAAGATTTTATCGGTCAGTTCTTTTCTCTATCAGGAGGCGGGGAAAACTCTTCGATTTGCGCTGGAAGATTGTCCTAATGAAACCGGAGAGATGGAATGGATTATTTTTTTGCCGGAAAACTGGGCGTGGAACAAGCCTTTTCATGGCGAACCGGTTCCATCCGAAAAGAGAGCAGAAATCTTAAACCGGATTGACCTGGCTTTTTGGAAGTTGGACATGAAGATCAAAGAAGTGGTTTGAGAGCCGCCGGAGAGTCTCGTCCGGGACAGGTTCATGAATTGCCGTGAGAGGATGAGGGTGCGAGAATTTTTTGCAACATTCGTCCCAGATCATCAATCCGATAGGGCTTGATGATCACACCGGAAAACCCCTGGTTGACGTAATCCGCCATGACCGGATCGTTGGAATAACCGCTGGAAACGATGGCTTTGACATCAGGATCGATGTGCTTGAGTTTCTGAATGGCCTCCTTGCCGCCCATGCCTCCGGGAATCGTCAGATCCATGATTATGGCGTGGAAAGGTTCTCCGGATTGTTTTGCTGCTACGTATAATTCAATCGCTTCTTCACCGTTATGCGCCTTGACGACATTGTATCCCAGTAAGGTGAGAATGTCGTTGCCGACTTCCAGAATCATGTCTTCGTCATCCATCAACAGCAATTTCCCTTTTCCACCAAGGCCCTCCTGAGGATTCTTTGCTTTTTCGGGGACCAACAGCTTTTGAGAGGCGGGAAGGTAAATAAAGAACGTGGTTCCCTGGTTTTCGCAGGATTCAACATCAATGTGGCCATCGTGTTTTCGAATAATCGAGTGGGTGGTGGCCAATCCCAGTCCATTGCCTTTGGATTTCGTGGTAAAAAAAGGGTCAAAAATTCTAGGCAGGTTTTCACGGGAAATTCCCACACCTTCATCCTGAATGGAAATTTTGACATAGGGTCCGGCCGAAAGTGGCAGAGGCGAATCCGGAGGAATATGCACATTGCAGGCGGAGAGAGTGATCACTCCCCCCTGGGGCATGGCCTGGATGGCATTGAGGACGAGGTTGTTGACGACCTGATTGATCTGGCCTTCATCCACCTCCACCGGCCAGACCGTTTCCGGCAGGAAAAACTGACTTTTAATATTGGAGCCGCTCAAAATGAATTTGGTGGATTCTCTCAACAATTCCAAAATCGAGGCCGTCTTTTTCACAGGGCTGCCTCCTTTGGAAAAAGTCAGCAATTGTTTGGTCAATTCCGTGGCTCTTAAAACCGCCTTTTCTGCCTCGGCAAGTTTGCCGGCTGCTTTATCTTCCGTTTTTGTGTAAATACGGGCCAGAGAGATGTTTCCCAGAATTCCGGTCAGGATGTTGTTGAAATCATGCGCGATGCCTCCGGCGAAAATGCCAATGGATTCCAGTTTCTGATTTTTGAGAATTTCCATTTCCAGCTTTCTTTTTTCCGTAATGTCGCGAAAGACAATAATGGCACCGACGATTTTGCCGTCTTTGTCTCGGATAGGTGCGGCGCTTTCAGCGATGAACTTTTCAGTAGTGCTACGGCTGACCAGGATGGCCTGGTTTTGTGCTTTTCCGGAAGAAGGGAAATTCAGGGGATTCGGCCGGATTTCGTGGGATTGTTCATCAACAATGCGAAAAACATCAGATAAAACAAGACCATATGCGTCTTCTTGGGTCCATCCGGTCAAATCTTCGGCAACTTTGTTCATCAGGATGATTCTGCCGTCTGTATTAGTGGCGATCACGCCGTCGCCAATGCTCCGGAGCATGACGGAAAGTCGTTCTTTTTCGTCCAGAAGCAAGGTTTCCGCCTGCTTGCGGACGGTAATATCTCTGACCATTCCCTCAATCCCGATAACATTGCCTTTTTGATCCTTCAAATGGTGGGAGTTGGCCGATACCCAGATATAATTGCCGTCTTTTTTCCGCAGTTCCGTTTCAAAATTTTCGATACTTCCTTTCTGCTGCAAATAGACTTCCAGGAAATGGCGTTGCCGGGGATGCCGATAAATGTCAAAAAGGTTAATTTTCATGCATTCTTCCGGAGTATAGCCCAAGATTTTCTCGATCGACGGAGAGACCAGCACAAGATTTCCGTCCAAATCAGCCCGGTAAAAAACATCCTGAATATTTTCGAAAAGGTTACTGTATTCATCAAGGCTTTCCTGAAGCTTTTCCTTGCTTTTCTGCAGTTCTTCCCGGGTACGGATAATTTCCTCATAGTTTAGGGAGTTTGTAATCGATATGGCTGCCTGAGAGGACAGCAGTTCCAGAATCTTTATTCGTTCCGGCGTAAAGGCATTTTTCAGCAGCCGGTTTTCCAGATACAAAATACCGGCGGTTTTCATTTGTCGGACAATAGGCATGCACAGAAAGGATCTCGGCCGGTTTACGGAAATATAGGGGTCGGAGATGAAAAGGCCATCTTCTGCGGCGTCATTCAAAACAATCCGCTCACCCATTCTCAGTACATACTGGATGACGGAGTAGGGATAATCTGGGCTGGAATGCAGTCGGTTCTCCTGAAGTTTTTCTACGACCATTCCCGATTCAGAGCTTTCCCGGGCGGAAATGCACAAGGTTTTTTCATGTTCAATGAAAAGGTAGCCTCGTTGCGCTCCGGCATTTTCCATCAGAATTTTCATCAACTTTTCAATCAGACGGTCAAAGTGGATCTCGCCTGATATCGCCTGAGAAGATTTGACAATGCTGATGAGGTCGATCATCTCTGTTAACAGGCCGGCTTTTTCCCCTGACGAAACCCCTCCGGCTTGGTGGGACGATGGAGCCGTATCTGGGGTTTTGTCTTTGGCCGGGATTTTGATGAATGGACGGTATTTTTCTTCCAAATCGCTGACTTTGCGCAGGGCTCCCCATGTCCGGTAATGGTGCAGGGCGGAATAAACATAATGACCGGCGCCTTTGGCCGCCCCTTGGGCCAGATAAAATTTCGCTGCCAGTTCATTGGCCAGAGCTGCAAGAAAGATGAAACCCTGATCTTCGGCGGATTGAATGGCTTGATCATAAAAACCGCAGGCTTTTGTGAAATTTCCCGACACACGGGCGATTTCTGCCTCGACCAGCAGATACCGGCCCAGGAAATTGTCGGTACAGTTGTTTACCCAAAATCGGGCTTTTTCCTGGTTTTTCCGGAGATCCTGGAGGTAGGTTTCCCGATCCGTGTCGGATGCCTCCAAATACAGAGATGTGATGATCAGGGAATGAAAGAACAGACAATCCGATTCCTGCATCATGCCGGACATGAAAAGGATGTTCTGTCTGGCCTTTCCGGCCATTTCCATCGCTTCGGCATAGTTTTCGGAAAGGTAGAGGGTCTGCGCCTTGTACAGATGGAAAAGTGCGATGCCGGTACCATATTTGATGAGTTGCATCTTTTCCAGATGGGTCTGCTCGTTGAAGGTTTCGCTGTTCAGGGAAGAGCGGCTTTGGGTCCGGCCAAGGAGATTCAAGAGCGTTTGCCGAATCAGTTCCTGGCGCTCGTGAGCAGGATCATTCTTGATTCTTTTGAAAAAGGCCAGGCTGATTTCCACATCATGGAGAACGGATTCCAGAGAATCGTGTCCGTAGGAAAGAGCAACCCGGGTGATGGACATGGCGGAAAAGCTTCCGTAGACAAAATCACCGATTTCCACTCCCGCCTGAAACGCTTCCCGCAAATAGTCCATATTCCGGCAGATATGTTGCCGCCAGTGGGAGATGAAATTACCGATGATAAAAGGGACCATGCAACGGTTGGAGGTGCCCTGAAATTGTTCATTGAGTTTCAGGGCCAGGCTGCCGAGCGCAAAGGCCCTTTCATACTGTTGGAATTTCATGCATAAAAGCAGGGCCCATACGGCAAAAGTATAATTGGAGTCTTTACTGATTCCGTTATGGAGAGTGATGTTGATCAGCGTGACGGTGCCCATGGCAAAGAATGTGGGATTGTTGACATAAGCCGATGAGAGAGCATCCATGAGAAGCCTTTGGCAGGCGATCTTTTCGGGACTCGTGATTACCGGCAGATGGATGAGTTCGGGAATCTTGTGGGTTGCGAGAAATTGGTCCAATTGCTTCAGTTCATCGGAAATCAGCTTTTCTTGAGCCTCCCGGTCTGTCAGGTCCGGTAGATGAATGCCGAAAAGTTTGAGGGCTTCGATGCACAGAGTCTGGTGCTCGACAAATCTGCCCAGTTTGGCATCCAGGGCCATCCGGATTCTATAGATTTCTGCCCGGTCCAGATTGGACTGCGCCTTTTGAAACGCCAGCTCAAACAGTTTTTGCGCCCTGTCATGATTTCCGGCAAGATATTCGCATTCGGATCGTTCTCTGTGCAGGGCGAATGAAAGAGATGCATCGGGATTCCAGACATTCTCCGCCGCGAGTTCCATGCCTGTTGCCAGGTAGGTGCAGGCCAGATCGTAGGCAGTGGATGATTTTGCCTTGATGCCGGCGGCCAGCATCAGTCTGGCCATTTCCAGCCTTTCCTTTTCTTCTGTCACATGCTCCATTCCTTTGAGCAGGTGGCTCACGATCTCAAAAATTCTTTCTTCCATCGCTTCCGGGCGGGTGTTTTTCAGCATTGCACGGCCAATCGCCAAGTGGACCTTGCGGATTTCTTCCGGTTGGAGAAGACTATAAGAAGCTTCCTGGATGCGGTCATGGAGAAACCGTAACACTCCCGCAGACTCCGCGTACCCTTCCATTTTGGGATGGCCTCCAACCGGAAGCAGTAATCCTTCTCGAATGGCGGCCTGCAGGCAACGATGAATTGTGCTCGGAGGATCCGTCATGATGTCCGAAAGCAGGGAAGGGGAGAAAGAGTTTCCGGCACAGGACGCCAGGCTCATGATTTTCCGGATATCATCAGGCATGGTCTTGAGACGGTCAATCAGCAGGCCGGTGACGTTTTCCGTAACATTCATCTGCTGGATGGCCTCTAGGTTCCATCGCCAGAGTCCCTCTTGGGCGGAGAAGATCAGGACATGCTCCCGGTAAATCTTGCCGATAAACTGATTGATGAAAAAGGCGTTTCCGCCGGTTTTTTTCAAAATAAGCGACGCCAGCTCACTGAATTCACCCGGAGGGCGGGAAAACATGTCGGACAGCATTGCTGAAATTTCTTCATTTCCCAGCGGGCCGAGGGAATAGATTTCCGTAAAAATATTTGCCTTGCGGATATTGGCGAGAGCAAGCGTCAGAGGGTGATTCTCTCCGACTTCATTTTCGCGATAGGCTCCCACGAGAAGAAAATGCCGGCTTTCTTCTCCGGTCAGCACCATTTCCAGCAACCTCAACGACGCCGGATCGGCATACTGAAGGTCATCCAGGAACATTGCCAGAGGATGTTCCTGCCGAGTGAGCACTTTGAAAAAAGACTGGATGGCATAGTCGAAAACATTTTTTGCCTCGGCTGGGCCAAGCGCCGGTATCTGCGGCTGCTCGCCGATAATATGCTCGACTTCCGGAAGCACATCAAGAATAACCCGACCATTGAATCCCAGCGCTCTTTGGAACTGGTTCTTCCAGGAAAAGAGTTTGTCCGTACTCTTTGTCAGCATTTGCCGAATGAGTCCTTTCAGGGCTTGAAGGATGGCACTGTAGGGGATTTCTTTTCCGATTTGATCAAACTTGCCTTCAATAAAAAAGGCGTCCGGGGGGAGAATGGACCGGAAGGTATCGACGACCAAGGTGGTTTTTCCGGTTCCTGCGTTTCCGCAGATGAGCATCAGTTCGCTGTTCCCTTCGGTTGCGCGGTCGTATGCTTTCCGGATCGCCTCTTTTTCCCGTTCCCGGCCATAAAGCTTGCGGGGGAGATTGAGGCGTTCGGAAACATCTTTTTCCGCAATTGGAAACGGTGTGACCCGGTTTTTCTCTTTCAGCAGAGCAAGACATTTTTCCAGGTCATGCTTGATGCCATAATCGCTCTGGTAGCGGTCTTCCGGATTCTTGGCCATCAGCTTATCCACAATATCCGAAATGACGGAGGGAATATCGCCAGGCAGAGATTTCAGGGAAGAAGGAGTTTGGGCGATGTGATGATACAGAATTTCAACGGGATCGTCTGACCGGAAAGGCAGAGTTCCGGAAAACATTTCATAAAGGGTGACGCCCAGCGAATAGAAATCGGTCCGGTAATCCGGCATTCTGTTCATCCTTCCCGTCTGTTCCGGTGACATGTAGGCAAGAGTGCCCGGAAGAAAGAAGGCGTCCAGGCGCTCCTCCAGCCCATATAACGGACTGCCGCTCAAGTCGGTCATGCCGATCTCGCCGGTGTGGAGATTGATGATAATGCTGGAGGGATTGATGTCGCCGTGGATAAGCTGATTCTCGTGAATACAGCTTATAATGCCGCAAAGTTTAATGGCGATTTGCAGTTGATCCTGAAGATTTAGTTTATGAGTCAGGAGGATCTTTTTTAGCGGAATGCCTCCGAAGTCTTTCAGGATCAGGGCGTTTCCCGTCGAGGTGGTTTCCAGCCGGTCAATCCGGATGACGCCTGGAATATCAAGATTTTTTAAGATTTCATATTCTCTGGTTGCCGGGTGAAAGGAAAAAGCGGACTGTCCCGCAATTTTGATCATTACGGTTTGGGCGTCTTCTTTACGGATTCCCCTGTAAAGGACATGCTTTTCGCTTTTGCCGATTTCTTCAAGAATCTGGTATCCGGGCAGATGAATCATTGCACTTTCTGAAACCCTTCTGCATCAGGATGGGTATGGATTCGATTTTGGAGGAAACTGCCTGAAGAAAGCTAAATCTTCAGGCAGTTTTTCCGGCTATTTGAATATTGCCCCAGTTGACGCCGAGGTAACACTCTTCGCGTAGCGCCCCAGATAGCCGGTAGTGATGGCCGGCTGATGAGGTTTCAATGCTTTGCTCCTTTTTTCCAGTTCGGCATCGCTGACTTTCAACGTCAGGGTTTTGGCGGGAATATCAATGGCAATGATGTCTCCTTCGCGAATCAGCGCAATGGGCCCGCCTTCTGCCGCTTCCGGCGAAATATGTCCTATTGCCGCTCCCTGCGTTCCTCCGCTGAAACGTCCGTCGGTCAGAAGCGCCACGGTTTTATCAAGTCCCATGCCGACGATGGCGGATGTGGGAGAAAGCATTTCGCGCATTCCCGGTCCTCCCTTGGGACCTTCGTATCGAATGACCACAACATCGCCGCCCTTGATTTTGCCACCGAGGATTGCGTTGATGGCGTCGTCTTCAGAGTCAAACACTCTGGCTTTTCCTTCATTGACCTGCATGGCCGGCGCTACGGCGGACTGTTTTACCACCGCGCCATCCGGCGCCAGATTGCCGCGTAAAACGGCGATGCCGCCCTGTTTGGAGTATGGATTGGAAAGAGGCCGGATAACCTCATCGTTCAATACCGGGGAGGTTTTCAGATTATCGCCCACTTTTTTCCCGGTTACAGTCATGGCTTTTTCATGGATGACGCCCAGTTTGCGGATGACGTTCATGACCGCCTGAATACCGCCCGCCGCATCCAGATCTTCGATGTGATGTTGTCCGGCAGGACTCAATTTACAGAGATTCGGCGTGCTGGCGCTGATGGCGTTGAACAGGTCCAGATCGATTTTGATGCCCGCTTCATGTGCTATGGCGGGAATATGCAAGACGGTATTCGTGGAACAGCCCAGCGCCATATCCACTGCGATGGCGTTTTTGAATGCGGCCAATGTTGCAATATCACGTGGTTTTATGTTTTTTTGCAAAAGGTACATGATTTTCATGCCCGCACTTTTTGCCAGACGCCGTCTTGCGGCCAATACGGCGGGAATGGTTCCGTTGCCGGGCAGTCCCATGCCCAGGGCTTCCGTCACGCAGTTCATGGAATTGGCCGTGTACATGCCGGAACAGGATCCGCAACCCGGGCAGGCATTATCTTCAAGCTGGGTTAATCCGGCAGAGGTCATTTTCTTGGCTTTCACTGCTCCGACTCCCTCGAAAACGGAAATCAGATCAATAACTTTTCCTTGCACACGTCCGGCAAGCATCGGTCCACCGCTGATGAATATGGAAGGGATATTGAGTCTCATTGCCGCCATCAGCATGCCGGGAATAATTTTGTCGCAATTGGGAATGAAAACCAGTGCGTCAAACGGGTGGGCCATGGCCATGATTTCAATGGAATCGGCAATCAGTTCCCGGCTGGCCAGAGAATATTTCATGCCTTCGTGATTCATGGCAATGCCGTCGCAAACGCCAATGACCGGAAATTCCATGGGGGTTCCGCCTGCCATGCGAATGCCGGCCTTGACATCCTGGGCAATCAAATCAAGATGAATATGTCCGGGAATCACTTCGTTGGCCGAATTCACCACGCCGATCATCGGACGGGAAAGCTCCTCGTCCGTATAGCCCATCGCTTTGAGAAGAGAGCGGTGAGGCGCCCTCTCCAATCCTTTTTTCATGAGGTCGCTTCTCATTGTATTTTTCTCCCGTTTCAGCTATTTTTTCCGTTTTTCCGGCCGCAAGGCCCTAACCGCTTGGCCCGCCTGCCACATTTCCGAACTGCGCATCTGTGCAAGTTCGGCATTGAGCTTTTCCTTGTAATCCGGCGCGCTGTTGACACGCAACACGACCTCCGTTTCCTTGCCGGTAGCGACGGAATTGTATAGTTGTGCAAAGACCGGCTCGACTGCCTTGCGGAACCTGTGCCGCCAGTCCAGAGCGCCTCGCTGTGCTGTGGCGGAACAATTGGCATACATCCAATCCATGCCGTTTTCGCCGACCAGGCGGATGAGGCTTTGCGTCAGTTCTTCCACGGTTTCGTTAAACGCTTCACTGGGGGAATGTCCATGGGAGCGCAATTCTGCGTATTGTGCTTCCATCATGCCCGCCAGCGCGCCCATCAGCACACCCCGTTCACCAGTGAGATCGCTGTATACTTCCATCTGGAATGTTGTCGGGAAAAGGAATCCTGATCCGATGGCGATGCCCAGCGCAAGCGTTCTTTCCATTGCCCGTCCCGTTGCGTCCTGATGCACGGCGAAACTGGAATTGATGCCACTGCCGTCAAGAAAATTGCGGCGGACACTTGTGCCCGAACCTTTGGGCGCCACCATAATGACATCAACGAAGTCAGGCGGCACCACCCCTGTCTGATCATTGTAAACAATGGAAAACCCATGTGAAAAATATAGTGCATCTCCCTTTTTCAAATGCGGTTTCACCTTGGGCCAGAGAAGCATCTGCGCTGCATCGGATACCAGGTACTGAATGATGGTTGCTTTTTCAACCGCTTCTTCAATCGAAAAGAGTGTCTGTCCGGGAATCCAGCCGTCTGATATCGCCTTTTCCCAGTAAGGCTTGTCTTCCGGAGACTGTCCGATGATCACGTTGATGCCATTGTCTTTCATATTGAACGCCTGAGCCGGCCCCTGGACGCCATATCCCAGCACAGCGATCACTTCATTGCTTAAAACCTCACGCGCTTTTTGGATCGGAAACTCTTCCGCCGTGATTACGTCTTCCATCGTGCCGCCAAAATTAATTTTTGCCATATAACCCCCTGTATTATCGGTATTTTTTGTTTTATTGATCCGTATTTTAATCTTCCAGTTTCAGGGCAATCAACCCTGTTCGGGTGATGTCCACTATACCCAGCGGTTCCAGGCGCGCCAGGGAAAAGTCAATTTGCGTTTTATCTCCCGTGATTTCAACGATCGTGTAGGTATCACCCGACAAGAGAACTTTCCATTTATTCATTTCAATGGCCTTTTTGATTGCCTCTGTGTTTTGTGGTGTCAGGTTCAGCCGCACCATCAGCATCTCTCGATGGACGGATTCGACATTGGTCAGATCGTCAACGGAAATCACATCCACCAGACGCTGCAGCTGGTTGATGATCCGGTTAATGATGGCTGAAGAGCCGGCCGTGGTCATCACAATTTTCGATATGTCGTTTTGCGTGGTGGTGTTTACGCATAAGCTATCGATATTATATCCCTTTCCTCCAAGGGCGCCGGCGATTCTGGCCAGCACGTCCGGCTTGTTATGAACCAGAATTGAAAAAATGTGGGTTTTTTTCTCCATTTTCTACGTTTTTCAACCTCTTTTCTTTCAGAATGATGTTTAGGATGATTTCAATTGATCATTTCTCTTGTTCCCAAGGCCATTTGCGTGATGGATTCACCCGGATGCACCATGGGATAAACGCACTCTTCCCGGGATACGCGGAAATCCATCAGTACTGGCCGATCGATGGAAAGTCCTTCTCTCAATGTGCGTTCCACTTCATCCGGTTTGGTCGCCCTTAAACCGACCACACCGAAAGCCTCCGCCAGCTTTACGAAATCCGGCGCATAGGTCATGTCGGTGTGAGAGTAACGCTTCTCATAAAAAAGTTCCTGCCACTGCCGCACCATGCCCAGATAGCCGTTGTTGAGCAGAACCACTTTTGCGGCGAGGTTATACTGGGCGGCGGTCGCTAATTCCTGAATATTCATCTGGATACTGCCATCTCCGGCGATGTCTACGACGAGTCGGTCGGGAAATGCGCATTTCACGCCGAGGGCGGCAGGCAGGCCAAATCCCATGGTTCCCAATCCGCCGGATGAAATAAAGGAATTAGGCTGGTTAAAGTGAAAAAACTGAGCCGTCCACATCTGATTCTGACCGACCTCCGTTGTGATCAGCGCGTCGCCTTGCGTGATCCTGTAGAGAGTTTCGATGACAAACTGAGGTTTGATGACTTCAGAGTTCTGGCAGTAGGTCAGAGGTACTTTTTTTCGCCACTGCTCGATTTCGGCTATCCAAACCTGTCTTGATTCCGCTTCCTGTTCATAGTGATGCTCTTCCAGAAACCGTAACAGATCCTTTAGTACGGATTGGGCGTCGCCAATGATCGGCAAATCCACGGTAACATTTTTATTAATGGAGGAAGGATCAATATCAATATGGACGATTTTTGCGTCAGGCGCGAAGGTTTCAATTGTTCCGGTTACACGGTCGTCAAAACGCACGCCGACTGCAAGCATCAGATCGCAATGACTGATGGCCATGTTTGCGTAGTAGGTGCCGTGCATTCCCAACATGCCCAGCCACAGCGGATCGCTTCCCGGAAAGGACCCCAGTCCCATCAGGGTTCCGGTTACCGGAATTTCATATTTTCTGGCCAGATGGGTCAATTCCGCTGCTGCGTGGCCCAGAATGACGCCGCCGCCGGTCATGATGAGGGGTCTTTTCGCACGATGAAGCAAGTCCAGAACATGAGCCATTTTTTTCGGCGCCGGTTTGTAGGGAGTTTCATAATTTCGAAAGGTTACTTTTTCCGGGTCATAATCCGTACTTGCCGCCATAACATTTTTAGGCAAATCCACCAGCACCGGTCCGGGTCTTCCGGAGCGGGCGATGTGAAAGGCTTCTTTGATGGTGGACGCCAGTTCCTCCACATTGCGCACCAGAAAATTGTGCTTGGTGCAGGGTCTGGTGATGCCGGTAATGTCGCATTCTTGAAAAGCGTCATTGCCGATCAGGCCGGTGGGCACTTGTCCGGTAAAGACCACCAGGGGAATCGAATCCATATTGGCGGTGGCAATGCCCGTGACCGCATTGGTGGCTCCGGGCCCGGAGGTGACCAGGCAAACGCCCACTCTTCCCGTTGCCCGCGCATAGCCGTCGGCGGCATGCACGGCGCCTTGTTCGTGACGAACCAGAATATGTTTCAGGTTGCTTTTAAAAATCTGGTCATAAATATCCAGGACTGCTCCTCCAGGATAGCCGAAGAGGATGTCCACTTTTTCTTCTTCCAGCACTTTTAACAGGATTTCGGTTCCTTTCAAATGCATTGTTTTTTCGCCTCCATGTTCAACAGATATGAAAATGCCTTGATAAAAAAAGCCGCAGTTTCTTGAGGAAAAAGCGGCTTTACTTGCAAAAAACAAAGCCGCGGGCTTTTCGGGGCCCGCGGCGGATACCTTTTTCTTAAAGATACCGGGCGGCGGACCCCGTAAGTACGACTACTACGAGCAAGCTTACGAAGGTTTGAATTACATGGTTACCGCTTTCAGAATCTTTAAAAATCATAAAAATTTTCCCAGCATTTTTTTTTCATGTAGCGAAAATTGATCCGCTTGTCAAGAGACTTTTACTTCTTTTCGATTTGCCTCAACCATTCCAGGGCGAATGTTCGGGCCGCCTGCATCGGTTCGCGGCCTATCCGGTAGCACTGTTTCCAGGAGCCGGGCATGGATTCATAAGCCGGATTGGCGAACTTCATTTTCCCTCGCCCGTTGGAAACCAGTTTTGCGTCATAGGGAATATCTTTGCAAAGATCAAGAAATTCGCGGAGTCGGGTGGCAATCAAACGCTCCGGATCTTCCGGATAGTTCTGTTTCCACTGGTCCAGGCGTTCAGAATAATTGCGCTTTTCGTCAAGCGCGTTTTGTTCGTATCCCTGCTGCAGCATGGCCGCCATTTGCGGATTATCCGTCATTCTCTTGATATTGGCTTCCATTTCTTCGATCGTGCTTTGCATTTGTTTTTGCATATCCGGAGGCAGCGTTTTATAAGTTTTCTTCATCTCCTCCAGGCTCTGCTTTTGTTCCGCCACAAACCTGCCATATTGCTCATCGGGCGATCCTTGGGAGGGCTCGGTGGGTTTTTCGTCCAAGCGCTTTTTTTCGTACTCCGTCCTGAATGCAGACGATTCCGTGTAGGATTTTATAAAGCTTAAGGTGTTTTTTACAAAAGCAGCCTGAACCTGGGGAGCGGCCGCCTTGAATAACTTCTTGTCCGGATGGATGGTGATCCGTCCATAAAACAATGAATTGACGACTCCATTTTGCAAGTCGTCCTGGGTGAAACCAAAATCCGTTATCCGGGATTGAGCATAAAGCATGGCTGTTCCTGCCACAAGCACAACCAGGCAAAATAAAATGGTTACTTTTCCTTTTCTGATCATGAATTCTTTCCTCCGGTTTTATGGAATCAGCGAGGGGTTCACGATGGAGTCAATCTTTTTTGGGGTGGAATTCTTACAATTCGCTCTCCTTCCACCATGGATATGGCGTTTTGCGGACAGAAATGTGCGCATACGCCGCAGCCGATACAGTGCTCCTCTTTCCGCCTGGCTTTCTTGTCTTCGTTTAAATATGCCGCATAGGTGTGACATTTTTTAACACATGTACCGCAACCGATACAAAGATCATCATTCACCATGGACAGGAAATGAGTGGTATTGGTCAGCGGAGCAATCATGTTGTCAACGCCGTTTGCGCAGCAGCAGCGGCAGCAGTTGCAGATGCTGGTTTCTTCCTTGCTGATGTCAAAATTGGGATGGTAGGCTTTATGCACAAGTCCGGCTTCTTCTGCCCGTTTTAAAACCTTCAATGCCTCATCTTTGGTAATCATCCGGGAAAAACCCTGTTCAGAAGTAAAACGCGCCGATTTGCCGAAGGTAAAACAAGTTTCGCGATCATCGGTTTGTTGGCATGGCGAGCCGGACAAATCCTTATAATGACGGCAAAAGCAATGACCCAGCGCAATTTCATCAAACTTGTTGATCAGTTCTTCAACCTTTTGAGCAGGTACAATTCGGTCTGCCGTCTTTTCCAGTTCGTGGTTGATGGGGATGATTTTCACCGGTTCATTTTTCGGCTTGTTTTCAAAAACCGGAACGGTTCTGTCCACCGGCGGGAGAGTCATCATGAAAGGAATGATGGCATCATAATTATCCTGGAGCATATTTTTCAGGTCGGCAAACAGTTGATTAAATAATGTGCATATCTCCAAGTTCTGTTCATTACGTTCCAGTTTGCCCATGAATTTGTATTCAAAGGTTCCAACATTCAAAAGCGGCAGCAGCCGAAAAACCATAACGCCCTTGCTGTTGGGTTGATTGAAGATGACGCCCTTGGAAGCCAAGTTCTTTATTTTCCTCATAATTTCTTCTTCCGGCAATCCGCTGGATTGTTTGAGTTGTTCCAGGGTCTGGGATTTTTTTTCTTGGAAAGCCGAGATAAAATCCAATTCGTCTTCCTGAATAAAGAATTTTAAAAGTTTTATCAGTGTATCGTTTACCGGAACCGGTGTCCCTCCGGCTTTGCTGATGATTTCTCCCGCTTCCCTGTACTTTTCGTCCATATTCATGTTTTTCCTCCAAGAATCGTTTTTGAATGAAGGCTGCATAAGGAAAGAATAAAAGTTTCCCTGTCCGGCAGGCCATTTATTTGCTAATGTGTCCCTCTTGGAATCGCAGTATAGGGAGGCTGATTTAGCTTGTCAACGAATAATTCACGAATACTTTGAGGTGTCATGAATTTGCAGCCGTCATGTGCAACGGATTGCTCTGTTCCCCGGGGAACTTGCCCATGAGAATGATCGGGATCGGTTTTTTCGTCGGTTTGGTGTCAGGAGCGGTTGGAGGTCTGATTGGACTGGGTGGAGGAATTATCATGGTTCCTCTGCTTACCGGCCTCATGAATCTGGATCGTATCCGTGCACATGGCACCAGCCTGGCGGCGCTGGTGTTTACGGGTTTCAGCGGAGCGGCGGCTTATGCCTGTTACGAACAGATTGATTGGACGGCCGCTGTGGCGCTGGCTTTTCCGGCAGTCTTGACGGCTGCTGCCGGAGCGCGGCTTGCCGATGCTCTGCCCGCCTGGAAGCTGAAAAGAGCTTTTGGCGGATTTCTGTTTCTTTGCTCTTTGCTCTTGCTTTTGAAACCATTCATGCCATCCGGGTGGGGACCTCTGTCCGGTTATGCATTGATCGGGGCGATGACGGCCACGGGAGCGGTTACGGGATTTCTTTCCGGTCTTTTGGGAGTCGGAGGCGGACTGCTCATGGTTCCCGCCATGATCTTTTTTGCCGGTTTTTCTCAATATGCCGCCCAAGGTACGGCGCTTCTGGTCATGATTCCGACCGGCATGACCGGCGCTGTTACACATTTCCGTTTTGGAAATGTGGCGATCAGGCTATTGTATGGCATTGCGCCTGGCATTTTGCTGGGTGCGTTTCTCGGAGGAAACATCGCTCAATTTATTCCCGAAGATTTGTTGTGCAGAATTTTTGTTCTGTCCATTCTTTTGATGGGATGGCGTTATATCAAAGCAGAAGAACCTCCCGAACTTCCCGAATCGGTCAAGGCGGCCGGTCTTGCCAGGAGGTAGTCCGCCTAAAGCATTCCGCAGCGGCCGTCAACAGGCAATATCCTATTTTTCAAGCGTTTCTTATCTTTAGGTCCTGCAGGCCGTTGTCAATGCCTTGTGGGGGTCTCATTCTGCATACCATGATGCAATTATTTGATTGACTTGTAAATCGTTTGAAATTAATAAAATCAAAATATTAAAAAGCAAGAGGCAAGGCATGCTTCAAAAAAACCCAGAAATGAAAAGGAATGGTCGGGACGAATCTCTTGGCCAAACGGCATCTCCTTTAACCGTTCATCCGTTTTCCTCTGCAAGCGACGTGAATCTCAAAGGCCGGGAGGGAAACCGGTCCTTACCTCCAAATGCCCTCCCCGGATGGGAGGTTGATTCCTCCTTGGCTTTACAGGGTTTTTTCCCTTCTCCTCAAGGATGGGTGGACCAGGGAAAGGATGTCGCTGCAAGTGTTCTTGCAAAAGACAAATCGCGTTACGAAGAAATGCGCTTTCGCGCTTTTGTCGAGCATTCTTCAGACATCATCGTGATGATCAATCTGGAGGGAGTCATTACGTATATCAATCCGGCCGTCGAAAAAGTTTTGGGTTTCAAGCCCGAAGAACGAATCGGCGCCGGGGGATTCGAGCTTGTCCATCCGGAAGACATAACATTTCTGGCCGATTCATTCCGTACGCTGGCCAGCAATCCGAAAGCCCCTCCGATTTTTGGTGAAATGCGTTTACAGCATAAAGATGGTAGTTATCGAATATTTGAAGGCGTGGGAAGCGGATTTGTCATCAACGCTGTTGTTGAAGCGGTGATCGTGAATTATCGCGATATTACTCAACGAAGGAAGATGGAAAACGATTTGCGGGCAAGCGAGCGCAACTTCCGCTGTTCTCTGGATGATTCTCCTCTGGGGATACGCATATCCAATATCGATGGTGAAACCATTTATGCCAATCGCGCAATTCTGGAGATGTATGGCTATGACAGTATCGATGAACTCAAAAATACTCCGCTTCCGGAACGATATACGCCGGAGAGTTATGCAAAATGGCGGACCAGAATGGAAAAGAGACGTCAAGGAGCATTTGGTCCTTCCGAATATGAAATCAGTATTCTCCGAAAAAACGGCGAGGTGCGTCATCTTCATGTTTTCCGCAAGGAAATCTTCTGGAACGGTCAGAAGCAATTTCAGGTCATTTACAACGATGTCACCCTGCACCGGCAGGCTGAAGAAAAGATCCATCAAAGTGAAGAAAAATACCGCACGATTATTGAGCAAATGGAGGAAGGGTATTTCGAAATTGATCTGGCCGGAAATTTTACGTTTACGAACGATGCCGAGAACAAAATGCTGGATTATTCCAGGGATGAACTGATCGGAATGAACTACCGTCAATTCATGGACAAAACGCATGCTCAACAGGCGTATCAGATTTTTCACCATGTTTTTAAAACGGGCGAACCGATGCAGTCGGCTTATGGAGAAGTTATCAGAAAAAACGGTATGAAAGGATTTTATGAAATATCGATTTCCCTGATCAGGAACACCGAGGGCAGGCCGGTTGGATTTCGGGGAGTCTCCCGCGACATCACAGAGAGAAGGCAAGCGGAAGAGAAATTACGCATGCAGGAGCAGCTTTTCAGGACGCTGGCGGAGCAGTCTTCTGATATCATTGTTCTTGTGGACAAGAGAGGGACGATTATTTACCAAAGTCCCGCTTTGGAGGATTTTCTTGGATATAAACCCAAAGACAGGATCGGCCTGAATGCCTTTCAGGAAATTCACCCGGATGACTTAAACAAAATCCTTTATTATTTTAATATTCTGATCAACAAAAGCAACGCATCCTATCAACAGACGGATGTGCGAATTCGCCACAAAAACGGAGGCTTTCGCGAATTTGAAATATTGGCCAAAGGCATTTCCAAGAATGACATTGTTGAAAAGGTTGTGGCCAATCTTCGTGATGTGACTGAACGGAAACAAGCTGTGGAAGCGCTGCGGGCCAGCGAGGAACTCTATACACAGCTCGTGAACACGATTCCTGATGTGGTGATTCGGACGGACCTTGCGGGAAAAATTACCTTTGCCAATGACTACACCATTCAAAGAGGCGGGTATCGTTGGGATGAAATAGAAGGTCACAATATTATAGAATTTATTCCAGAGGAAGAGAGAGCCCGGGCTGTTCAGAACATCATGCGGATTATTACGGAAGGCAGACAAGGTCCTTATGAATATCATATTATCCTGAAAAACGGTGTAAAAATTCCCTTTGAAGTCAGCAGTGGCATTTTTCGTGGCGAAGACGAACTGCCTTTTGGCTTGGTTCATGTATGCCGGGATATTCGAATACGTAAAAAGGACGAAAAGGAAAAAGAGCAGTTGCAGGAGCGTTTAAATCAGGCTCAAAAGATGGAATCCGTGGGGCGGTTGGCCGGCGGAGTTGCTCATGACTTCAATAATATGCTTGGCGTGATTCTTGGTCATACCGAGCTGGCGATGGAGCGTAAGGTGCCCGACTCGCGACTGCAGATTCATCTTCAGGAAATCCGGAAAGCGGCGGAGCGCTCTGCAAGCCTTACGCGTCAGCTTCTGGCCTTTGCCCGCAAACAGACGGTTTCTCCCAAGATTATTGACATCAACGACGCGGTGACGGGCATGATCAAAATGCTCCAGCGTCTGATCGGAGAGGACATTGCTCTGACCTGGTTGCCGGGTATGAATATCTGGCCGATTAGAATCGATCCGTCTCAGGTCGATCAAATCCTGGCCAATCTGTGTGTAAATTCCCGTGATGCGATCTCCGGTGTGGGAAAGGTAAGTATTGAATCAGGGAACATTACGGTAGATGAGGCTTTTTGCACGGGTCATGCGGACTTTGTTCCGGGAGATTACGTTTTTCTTTCCATCAGTGATGACGGATGCGGCATGGACAAAGAAACCCGCGGCAAACTGTTCGAGCCGTTTTTTACAACGAAGGATCTTGGAAAGGGCACGGGACTTGGTCTGGCTATCATTTATGGCATTGTCAGGCAAAATAAGGGATTTATTTCCGTCTACAGCGAACCGGGTCAGGGAAGCACTTTCAGTATTTTTTTGCCCAGGCACATCGGCCATGCCGAAGGGACGGAAAAGGATGAAGCGAAGGAAAGCGTCGTCGGCGGACGCGAAACGATTCTGCTGGTCGAGGATGAACGGGCGATTCTGGATTTGAGCAAACTCATGCTTGAACAACAGGGATATCGGGTTTTGAGCGCGGCCACGCCGGTGGAAGCGCTGGATCTGGCCCGGCAGCATCAGGGAGACATTCATCTTTTGATGACGGATGTCGTCATGCCTGAAATGAACGGTCGCGACCTTGCCAGGGAAATGCTTTCTCTGTATCCCGGGATCAGGCGCCTGTTTATGTCCGGCTATACGGCCGATATGATCGCCCATCATGGCGTACTTGATGAAGGTTCATGTTTCATTCAGAAGCCGTTTACCAGATATGACCTGACTGCTAAAGTGCGGGAGGCTCTGTACACGTCATCATAAAGGAAGGAGAAGAAAAAATGAAAAATGTGGATATGAAAGTCGAAGGCAATATTCTGACCATTCAGGTTGACCTGACTCGGGAGTTTGGACCGTCAGCGTCGGGGAAAACCATTATTATTTCATCGACGGAAGGAAATATTTCTATTCCCGAAAGAGATGAAATCAAGATCGGATTAAACATTTACAAAAAGAAGCCTTTTAGTTTATCCAAACCTGAATAAGCGAAGTAGCCGGCAAAGGCTACAAGAAAAATAGCGCAGAAGGCGATCAGACCACGGTAAAGACGATCGGTCAGAAAACGCCGACCTCCGGAAACGGCGGCTGAAATAAAGGAATACCAAGCCAAGTCTGCTGAAATGTGTCCGGCGAAGAAGAAAACAACGCCCAGAAAGCCGAACTGTGCGGCATAAATGATATAACCGACGCCGATAGAGGCCCACCAGATTATCCAGTAGGGATTGGATAGACTCAAAAGGATTCCGCTGACCAGTGGATGGTTCAACTTTGTTTGCTTTACTTCCCAGGACAGACCCAGTGTCGGTAATGTGCGGAGCATTCCGAAAGCCATCCAGAACAGAATGGCAGATCCGGCCAGGGCGGTGGTGACAAAAACAACCGGCATCTGCAGAAACGGCGCCAATCCAAGAAGGAGAGCACTGACGAGGGCTACTTCCAAAATGGCATGTCCGACAATCAAGAGCGGCCCAGCGATGAATCCGCGCTGGGAACTTGCGCTGATGGTGGCCGTCAGGAGCGGCCCCGGCATAAGAGCGCCGGAGAGCGCGATAAAAAAGGAAGTGGCAAAAATAGTCAGAAACGTCATCATGAAGGCACCTTCCCGGAGGATGGCCTTGTGTCTTTTGGAGTAAAAAGGAAGTCCATCGTTATGGCCTTTTCTTTCCTGTTTAGCGAACTGGAAAGGGATTTTGAGGTTTTGTTCGGCATAAGAACATTTTTTCCGTTCATTGATGACTCGATCTTTTGGTTCTGTCAAGGGATTTAATGAAATAGACTTGATGAAATAGAATTTGCTTTAGTGGTAAAAATGCCGGATAATAAATAAACAACACCTGAAAGAAACATCCGGAGCGGAGGTTCATGGATCATGGCGGTGAAGCCCAGGAAATCTGAAACATCTGAAAAGAATCCCGGATCGGCAAACGAGGACAGAACCGAAGCGGAAGAAAAATGGATGTCCGCCGCCGCGCCGGAATCCGAAAAGAGTGCGGAAAAAAATGAACTGTCCCGTCTGGCGATGGACATCATTTCCAATGTCGGCGTAGGAATTTACATCGTGCAAGAGGGAAAATTTGTTTATGTCAGCCCCCTGTACGAGAAACTTTCCGGCTACTCGGCCAGTGAACTTCTTCACCGAAATTCCCTGGATTACATTTATCCGGATGATCGAAACAAAACCCGCGCAAAGGCGATTTCTGCGTTGAAGCAGGGAAAATCTGAACCGTATGAATACCGTTACGTGAAAAAAAACCAGGAAATGATCTGGATTCTGGAGATGGTCACTTCAGTGGTTTACCAAGGAAGACGGGCGGTTCTTGGCAGTTTTATGGACATTACAGAACGTAAGGGCATGGAAGAATCCTTGCGCCGCAGTGAGGAAAAATACCGGAACATTCTTGAAAGCATTGAAGAAGGCTATTTTGAAGTTGATCTGGCCGGAAAATTTATCTTTGTCAACGATGCCCTATGTCGTATGCTGGGTTATTCCAAAGAGGAATTGATCGGCATGGACAACTGTCAATATACCGATCAGAATCATTTGCAGAAAGTATATCAGGTCTATCATGAGGTTTATGTAACCGGAGTTCCGGTCAGGGAATTTCGCTGGCAGATTATTGACAAGCAGGGGGCGAAAAAGCATATTGCCGGATCGATTTCTCTGATTCGGGATGCCTCCGGGGAACCTGCTGGTTTCCGAGGAATATCCCGGGATATCACGGAACACAAACGGATTGAAGATGAGTTGAAAATGAGCGAACTGGCCTTTCGAAGCCTGTTTGAATCCAGTCCGGTCGGTATTTTTACCATCAAAGACCGAAAATTTGTGAAAGTGAATCCCACGTTCTGCCGTATGACAGGGTATACACCGGATGAATTGACTGGGCGATCCGTTCGTCTTTGCTATTGCGATGATGAGGAATACAAGCGGGACGAGAAGATTCTGTGCGGCCAACTGGCGCGGGAAGGCAGCGGTTTTATTGAAGCATGCATGAAAAGAAAAAGCGGCGAGCATTTTGAAGGGCTGTTGTATTTGAGTCCCATGGATCCAGGGGATTTATCCGCCGGTCTTGAAGCCATTGTGATGGACATTACCGAACGAAAGAATGCGGAAGAGGCTCTGAAATCGGCCAATAAGCAGATGGAGGATATCATCGAGTTCCTGCCTGACGCCACCCTGATTACCGATAAGGAAAACAAGGTGATTGCCTGGAACCGCGCCATGGAGGAGCTGACCGGCATGTCCAAAGAGGAAATTATCGGGAAGTCGCATCAGATGGTCGCCATACCCTTTTACAACGAATTGTTGGATGGAACTGCAACCGAGGGACAGGAGATGCTGCCCCAATATTCCAGCGTGATCCAAATCGGGGATGTTGTTCACGCTGAGGCTTTTATTCCATCGCTTTATCAAAACCGCGGCGCTCATGTTTTTGCAGCCGTCAGCCCCCTGCTGGACAGTTCCGGGAACATTGCCGGCCATATTGAATCCATTCGAGATATTACCAAACAGAAGCAGGCGGAAGACAACCTTTATAAAGAAGAGCAACGTTTCCGGATTCTTACGGATCATTCCTACGATATTATTCTTCTGGTGAATCGGGAGGGGAATATTATTTATGAAAATCCGGCCGCGAACCGAATTTTAGGTCTGGATATCGGGAAGAGAATCGGCGCCAGTGTCTTTGACAATGTTCATCCCGACGACATGAATCTTGTTCTCAATGCTTTCCACTTGTTGTTTTCAGATATTAATGCTCCTGTTCAGAAAGCCGAAGTGCGCGTTCGCCATCGCAACGGAACCTGGCGTATTTTTACCGTTGTGGCGAACAACCTCGTTGACGAAAAAAAAGTCGATGCGATTATTGTCAATCTTCGTGATATTACAGATCAAAAGCAAGCACAGGAAGAGCGGGAGAAGATGCAGGTTCAGCTCGTCCAAGCCCAGAAAATGGAATCGGTCGGGCGACTGGCGGGAGGTATTGCCCACGACTTCAACAATATGCTGGGGGTGATCTTGGGTCGCACGGAGATTGCCATGACGCGGATTGAGGATACGCAGCCTTTATATAAAGATCTTCAGGAAATCCGGAAAGCGGCTGAACGCTCTGCCAATCTTACCCGCCAGCTACTGGCCTTTGCGCGCAAACAAACCGTCATGTTGAGAGCCCTGGATATGAATGAAACCGTAGAGGGTATGCTCAAAATGATCAGGCGTCTGATTGGCGAGGACATTGAACTGGTCTGGCTGCCGGACAGTGTTTTGCTGCCGGTCAGAATGGATCCCGGTCAGATCGACCAGATTCTGGCCAATCTTTGTATCAACGCCCGGGATGCGATCGATGGAGTGGGCAAGATTACCATCGAAACAGGATCGGCCGTGTTTGACGAAGCCATTTGTTATCACCACATGGATTTTATTCCCGGGGACTTTGTCATGCTTTCCGTCAGCGATAATGGCTGCGGTATGGACAGGGAGACGCTGGATAAACTGTTTGAACCATTCTTCACCACCAAAGGTGTGGGAAAGGGTACGGGGCTGGGATTGTCGACCGTATATGGCATTGTCAAGCAAAACGGAGGTTTTATTAATGTTTACAGTGAACGGGACAGAGGGACGACATTTCGGATCTACCTTCCCCGCCACACCGACAAAGCAAAACAGATTCCAAATGACGATAAACAGATGCACAGGCCGGGCAGTGAAGTTGTGCTTCTGGTTGAGGATGAACCGGCGATTCTGGAGATGGCCAACATGATGCTGGAACGTATGGGGTATCGGGTGTTGTCCACAGGCACACCAAGCCAGGCGATCAGTATGGCCCGAAGTTTTGTCGGGGATATCCACCTTCTGATGACGGACGTGGTGATGCCTGAAATGAATGGAAGGGATCTGGCCAAAAATATCCTGTCTGTTTATCCGGACATCAAGCGCCTATTCATGTCCGGTTACACGGCGGATGTTATTGCCCATCAAGGCGTACTGGACGAAGGAGTGCATTTCATCCAGAAACCTTTTACCATGGACGATCTGGCCGCCAAACTGCGCGAAGTTCTGGACAGCCCGTAACGGCATTTCAAAAAGATTACATTTCATGAAAAAAATTATGAAAATTGGATTAACTTTGGGGGGCGGCGGTGTGCGGGGACTGGCGCATGTTCCCGTACTGGAAGCCTTGGACGATCTGGGGGTTAGGCCGGACATCATCTCGGGGACCAGTGTAGGTGCCATAATCGGCGCTCTGTATGCGTCCGGAATGTCTGGTAAGGACATTCGTGAGCATATCAACCGGTATCTCATTCTCAAAGAGGACACCTGGCGAGATATTGTCGCCAAAAAAAGCGATCTGTTAAAATGGGTTGCAGCGTTTTCCGCCGGTCTGTCGCACGGCGGATTTATGAAAACGCAGCGGTTTATCGGATACCTTTTCAGCGAAATCAAGAAAAAAACCTTTGAAGACTTAGATATCCCTCTTTTGGTGATTGCTGCGGACTATTGGAAGGCTGAAGAAGTGGTGTTTAACAGCGGTCAACTACTGCCCGCTCTGCAAGCCAGCATGGCCGTGTCCGGCGTGTTTGCTCCTGTCGCCATTGAGGAGAAAGTTCTCATCGATGGCGGAGTTGTCAATCTGGTGCCATATGATCATTTGCTGGACAAAGCGGATTTTACCATAGCCGTGGACGTCAGTAAAATCCGTGTAAACGGCCAGCGCAGAATTCCTGGCGCCCTGGAGTCGGTTTTCGGTGCGTTTAATATCATGCAAACGGCGGCGCTTGCTGAAAAAATGAAGCACCAAAAACCGGATATTTACATTCAGCAGGAAATACCGCATGTGCGCATGTTTGACTTCGGAAAAGTTGCAGACATTTTTTTGCACGCCCAGCCCGCAGTTGACCAGCTCCGAAAAAAATTAAGCGAATCGGGCATTTGCAAAAAAAAAGTCTGACATGCGTGGTGCTTTCTTTTTGAATGTCCGTGGCGTTTTATTGCCGGACGTTCATTTTCCATCCACCTGGTGCGCGCGATCCAGCAGCCAGCGGATGCGCAAAGACCAGAATTTAAAAGCTTCTTTTGCGGAACCCAGACGGGTGTACCTGTCGGTCAAACTGGCGGTTTGTTCGTCATACGCGGCGCTGATCACCTCATTGCTGACACTGTCCAATCCCATCACTTCAACAGAAGTGGAACCGGAACCGGACCAGGATCCGGTGGCGCCTCTTTTCAGAAGGCTAATGCCGATTCCGACCGGAACCACGGAACTTACCACACTTTGCACGGGCCTGCTTTTTTTGATGTTGGTGATCGCAACACGAATGCGCATGACATCGGGTGCAGGTTCGGCAACAATGGGGTATCCGTTTTTCATGGCATCCACAAGGGCCTGATTGAAGGCATCGGTCAATTCTTTCATCTCGTTGCCGTCGATGCCCTTGTCCTCTGAATCATCGGCGTAATAAAAGATGACGCTGTCGATCATCAATCTTTTGTACTTTGTAAAATCAATTCCGGGTTTAATCCAGCGCATTTTCGCACCCTCTTGCGGTCCGGGCTGGAGATTCTTGTAATAATCTCCAAGAAAACCTGAATACTTCACGTCACCGGCAAAGCAATTTGCTGAAGCCAGAATCATGACGATCAGACCCGTTCCCAATATTTTGAATTTCCGTAGCATACTCTTTCCTTTCCTCATCCTTTGTTTTTTCGTTCTCCTCTTATTTTAATATCCAGCATGGTGCCCCGGCAGTTGATGGAACCGCAGTGGCAGGCATGCTCCTTTCTGACCCGTTCGGTTTTACGGCCGTCGATCATCAACCGGTAATCGTAAAAAAGCTCTTCCCCTGCGTCAATGTCTCTGAGTGCTTTCAGAAAGACACGCTTGTCGGATTGAAACGCTTCCAGATTGGGAGAGCAGGAGTGATTGATCCATTTCGCCATGTTGCCGTGATATTTAGCGTCAATGACATGGCCATCGTCGAGATGAAAGTAAAATGTATGGTTGGGCTCTAGGGGATCATGGGGATGTCGGGCCAGGGCTATGCGCCAAGTAATGATTTCTCCTTTGTATTCAATTACTTTTTCGCCTGCACGGATGGGTCGAATGGCGTATACGCCAGTTCCGTGGATGCCTGACGGACGAGCTTGCAGACGACGTCCTTTTCCTGAAGGAACCGCGTCGCAACCCGCTGAATGCTTTTCTTTCCGGGATTTTCCGTCGTCGCCCTGCGTCATGGAAAGATACAATCCAAAATTTCTCTGGTTACAAAAACTTGTCAAGGACGCCCAAAAGGCGACCTTCTCAATCTTTGAGATAAAATTGCAATTTCAGACCGGCAACTTCTACAATATCTCCGTCCTGAAGATCGCAGCGGCGTTCCACAATTTTGCTGTTCACTTTCAATTCCTTGCCGCCGGATGGCGTAATAAAATATCCTTCTTTGCGGCGGTTGACCAGGGCGACCAGCTTGGGGGCAAAAAAACCCTTTAATTTGATCGCGGAGCCATCTTCCTTGCCGATGGCGGAAACTCTCTCTTTGAGCTCATACTCTTTTTGATCCGTCGAACCTTCCAGAACAATAAATCCTCCCAAAGCATCCGGAATGGTTTTATCCGCGGCGGCAATGATTTTCTTCTGATCGTCCGGGGCGATGACCATGGTTTCGTCCATGGAACGGCCGCGCACCGTGAAATTTTTTGCATCCGCCGTTCTGTTTTTTTCGGAAGTGACTTCGAGCGTATGCACACCGATGACCACCACGTCGCTATTGAAAAGCTCGGCTTTGGATATTTTCTGGCTGTTTAAATAAGTGCCATTCAAACTGCCCAGATCTTCCAGAATCAGCGAATTGCCTTCTTGTTTGATAACTGCGTGGTGACCGGATACGGCCTGGTTGTCAATGACGATGTCGTTATCCGGTTTGCGGCCGATCGTTGTTGCATCCTTGCTCAACGCAAATTCCTTCACAGCAGCTTCCTTGTATTTCAGTAAGACCTTTGCCATATATCACCTCCGGAATAATTCCATAAATTTCAATAAAGTCGAATACCATTTGCGATTACTTTGAATACGGCCGACAATGACGGTAATATTATCTTTTCCGCCGTTGTTATTGGCCGTGTAAACTAATTCATCACACGCGGCTGCAGGTTCCTTCATGCTGCAAATAATGTCCAGCACATCCTCGTCCGTTACCATATTACTAAGTCCGTCGCTGCACAAGAATAAAATATCATTGCCAAAGACAGTCAGTTCGTCCAGGTCAGCCTGCATATCTTCTCGGATTCCCAGCGCTTTTGTGAGAATATTTTTCATTTCCGAGTGAGCTGCTTGTTCTTTGGTAATGAATTCACGCTTCACCTGTTCATTGACAATGGAATGATCATCGGTCAACTGATCAATATTGCCCGCACGGATTAAATAAACCCTGCTGTCGCCAATATGGGCTATGCTCAATTGGTTTCCGGTCAGAAGAACCGCCGCTATCGTGGTGCCCATTCCTTTCAAATGCAAAGAACCCTGGGCTGCCTCAAAAACAGCCTGATTTGCCAGGCGAATGGCTTGGTTCAGCCGATTCGTAGGTTCTGAATAGCGACGATCATAATCCCGGATTTTTTTCTGAGTTCCTTGAAAATAATCTTTGATGACGTTGACCGCCAGGCTGCTGGCCGTTTCACCTGAGGCATGACCGCCCATGCCGTCGGCCACCACCAAAAGCCCGAGCTTTTCGTCCAGAAAGAAGCTGTCTTCATTATTGGAGCGAACCATGCCCACGTCGGTTTTACCGCTTGCTGTTAAATTCATCAAGCCTCCTAGCGCAGACATGCAACCAAATCATCCGCCAGTGATTTACCCGTTTGATAACGGGCCTCAACATCTTTGACCAACAGTTTTTCAATAATCGGAAGCATCTTATCCGGAATGTCAGGTGAAAACTCTTTTATCGAAGGAGGTGGTGAGGAGGTGATGTTATACATCAGTGTGGCGATACTGTCTCCGTTAAAAGGTTTTTCGCCCGAAAGAAGTTCGTACAGGACAACTCCCAGGGAAAACAAATCCGAACGTCCATCCACCTTTTTACCGGCGATCTGCTCGGGCGACATGTAGCTTGGTGTTCCCATGACCACACCGGTCTGAGTTTTGGAGGTTGCCATAACGCGGGCAATGCCAAAGTCCGCCACTTTCACTTCCCGATTGCCCAGCATCATAATATTGGCCGGTTTGATGTCGCGGTGCACGATGCCGTTGGAATGAGCATAGTCCAATGCTGAAGCGACGCAGGAAACCACACGAATCACTTCTTCTGTCGGCAGGAGATTTTCTTTTTTGGTATATTGGGCCAGGTCCGAACCATCCAGAAGTTCCATGGCCATGTAGGCAATGTCATAATCTTCGCCGACATCGTAAATAGTGACAATGTTCGGATGGGAAAGTTTGCCGGCTGCTTCCGCCTCGCGGAAAAACCTTTTTTTCACCTCATCGATTTGCTCGGGATCAATTTCTTCGTAACGTAATGTTTTGATCGCCACTTCCCGATTGATGCGCGGGTCTTTGCCCAGATACACGGTACCCATGGCGCCGCGTCCCAATTCTTTCACGACCTCATAGCGTCCCAATGTTGGCTTGACTTCTGAGTGCTCCATGATGACCGTCGCTTCTTTTTTGGAGCCGGACAGTCCGAAGATCATGGTTTCTCCGGCGGCCGTCAGCTTTTTGATACGTTCCTGAATGTCTTTGAAATCTCCGGCCGTTGCAATATGCTGATAAACCGCGACCGCTTTGTTGAACATTCGTTTTCTTTCAAAATCGAGACCGAGATTGTAAAGCAATTCCTTCACGGATTCGTCTTTGGCGGGGCATTTCCGGAATTTGTCAAAAGCCATGTCCAGAAGACCTTGCCCCTGAAAGGAAAGTCCGAGCATTTTGTTGGTTTCCACACTGTCGGCTTCCATCAGATCCTTGGTCTTTTCCGTCAGCAGAAACCGTTTGGAAACGATCACCAGATAGCCGACAATGAGAATGAGCGCCGGATAAAGGGATTTGATCCAGTAACCGTAAGCCGCAAAAAGATAAATGGTCGTTATCATCCAGCCGACCAGAAGGATCGTGGATACAATCGCGCTGACTCCGGCTTTGAGTTGCGGAATGACCAGGGCGATATACAGCCCAAAGACGAGAATCATGATGAACTCGATCATTGCCGCCCATTCGGGACGCACAATATGATCGTCGTTGATAATATTTTCAATGACATTCGCAATAATCGTTCCGGGCGGCACATTCACCGCTGTCGGTGTGACCTGCATGGCGCCCAATCCTGCGGCGCTTTGCGCGATGATCACGATCTTGTCTTTGAATACTTCCGGAGAAACCTTTTTGTTGACGACGTCAAAAAACGAATAATAGGGAATGCCGGAGTTGTAACTGATCAGCATTCTGTTGCTGTCATAGACCGGAATTTTCTTGCGGCCGAATTTGATTTCAGGTCCCAATTTCAGGGATTGCAAATCATAATTGAGGTATTTCAAGGTAAGCTGCAGGGCAAAGGAAGGGAAAAGCTTTTCTTCAAAATTGATCAACAGCGGTTCGCTGCGCACGGTACCGTCCCGGTCGGCGATGATGTTGATGTGTCCCAGGCCCATGGCGTTCGCGGCAAATTCGGGAATAGGCGGAACAATTTCCCTTGCGGTGATGCTTTCATCCCCACCTTCCGCGGGAATGGAATTTTTTTTCAGATATTCCGGAAGATTGGCGGCGGTTCTGCCCGTGGGATTGCCGGGAACAAAAAACAACGGCAAAACAACATTTTTACCGGCAGCTATGGAACCGGCCAGAATGGCATCATTGTCCAGCCTTTTTTCAGATTCTTTCAAAGAAGCCAGAATCCCTTCCATGCCCGGCTTCCTGGGAGTCGGAACAGGGACGGCCATGACTGGTTGCTTTGTCGCAGAAGGGTTTTCTGAAACGGAAGAATGTAAGGGAGTGCCGGATGGGGCAGCTGCGATGATTCCCCGATTTGTGTCGACCGGTTCACCTTCAATGGACCTGATCAGATTTCGAACTTCGACAAGTCCCTGATTCACATCCTTTTCCGAGTAAATGATGTCCAAACCGATGACTTTCACCTGATAGGACTGCAACAGATCCACCATGGCGGCGATGCGGGCGCGGGGCCATGGCCAACGTCCCAAATTGGTGATGCTTTGTTCATCAATAGCGATCACCGCGACGGGGGCGGTCGATTTTTGCACCCGTAAATTGGCGTTCAAATCGTAAATACCGCTTTCAAGGGTTTCCAGAGGCCCCCACGACAGGAGAAAGGAGAACAACGCAAGCAGCATCAAAACGATACCCAAAACAAAGTCCGTAATCGTTGATTTATTGATTTTCTTCATGCCGACTCCTTTTCAGGGGAACAGAATTCATTGGTTCATCTCATTGTACAATGGTTTGGAACTTTTATCACAAGTAATGGACATTGAGCAAGCGGTCTGTGAAGATTTTTTGAGGAGGAATCTCAAAACAAGTGAAACCCCTCTATGAAATAAGCCGCCACCATCGCCGAAACGCTCAATGCGTGAACTTTAATCATGGCCAGATTGGCAGGCGCCATTGCCGCAGGGTCATGCAGGTGGCGCGTCATGACGCTGAAGGACTTCATGGCCAAAGGAAGACTGAGAAGAGCGGCCATCACCCAGGGGGAAAGAATCTGTGTCCAGACGCCGATGATCAAAACAGCGTAAGCCGCAGCGAGTCCCGTTCCAAAAAACATTACGCCCGCCATTTTTCCGTAACGGGCAACCAGATTCCATTTTCCTCCCGAGCGATCCGCTTCATAGTCAGGAATTTCATTTATCATGATCATGGACCACATCATCAGACCCGGCACCAGAGAGGCGATCAGGGGTTCCAAAGCAAAATTTCGGGCCTGAACAAAATATGAGCCCATGACAATGACTGGGCCGAAATTGACCAGAAGTCCCAGTTCCCCAAGGCCCCGGTAACCGAAGCGGACAGGGGGCGCTGTGTAAAAGATGGAGCAGGCCATGCCGAAAAGACCGAAAAAAAGAACAGGCCAGCCGCAGGCATAGGTCAGATAAGCGCCGACCAGCGCCGTCATCAAAAAGCAGAAACCGGCGGCTTTCAGCATTTGCGAATCGTGAAGCAGGCCCTCTGTCAGAACGCCGCTTCCTCCGGTAAAGAAGTTCTGATCGGAGTTTCCCTGCAAATCAACACTGCTGCGATAGTCCATTACATCATCGATCATATTGATTCCCAGATGATTGATGGTCACACCGGCGATGACCAGAACAAAGTGTAGCAGAAAGATCGTCGTTCCCTCCGCTAAAGCCATCGCGCTTCCGAGGAGCGCAGGCAGAATACTTGGCAGAACATAGTGAAGACGAAACGCGCGAAACCAGATTTTCCATGCGGGCGGCGGATTTTTTTCACTCTTGGATCTGCTGATTCCGGAATGATGTTTTCGAAGTTTCATGAATACATTTTCCTTTATGGCCCGATCTGTCTTTCAGCAGGGACAGGTCAATGGAAATCATCCTTTATGATTTTTAAGCACTTCCAATATTTGATCATGGTATCGCCACGCCAGAATGGAAACCACAATGGCTGCGCCGGCGACGATGGCCAGGAGGGCGTACTGTTCTTCACGGGCGATGTTGCCGCTGATGGAAAGCATCATGGTGCCGAAAAATCGGCCGACCGTGGAAATAATAATGAAGGTAAGCACCGGAATACGGCTGACGCCCATAATGTAGCATAAATAGTCCTTGGGAAAACCAGGAATCAGAAACAGTAGAAAAGAAACCAGCAAGCCTTTATGTTCCATAAAATGGTCGAATTTTTCAAAAACCTCTTTTTTTACGGCCTTTTCAAGAAGCGGCTCACCGAAAAAGCGGGCGAGGATGAAGGCCAGCCATGAACCGATGGTCAGGCCAATGGTGGAATAAAGCGTTCCCCACAAAGGACCGTACAAATAGCCGCCGATAAAACCGCTGATTTCGCCCGGAATGACTGCAACGACCACCTGAAAAATCTGCAGGGCGATGAAAACCAGTTCATCATAGGGAGAGGTCTTGATGAAGTGGATGATTTGATCCTTGTTTTTAAAAAAATGAATAAGATCAAAGTGCAGGAAAAGAAAAACACATATTCCCATCAAAAGAACGAGTAAAGCGATCCTGAAAGATAATTTTTTGTTCATGAAGGGAGCTCATTCCGGTTCACGGCAGAATTGGTTCGCAATTTTCTATATGAATATTTTTTTTTCGTCAAATTGTTTTCGAGCGTTTCCGAACTTCGGGTTTGACGTCTTTCGGCATCCTCCGGCCGCTAGGTTGCACAACGTCATTTTTTCAAATCAGTTGACTAAATGTCAGGGATATGCAAGAAAAACGCATTCTTGAAATAGATCATGTGCAAACGAAAGGTATGAAAAGCATCCATAAAGGGGGATAGGTTACTATGTCGAAAATACCGCAGAAACTGGAAAGAAAAAAAGCAGAAATTTATCAACATGCGCCCATCGCCGGGTTTGGTGAAAGGAAGGCAGACTTCACCACCATGGGCCGCAAGATCAAAAATCCTCATAAGAAATTCCGCGAGGTGGTTTGTGTGGGAGCCTGCCGAACTCCCTACGGACGGTCCGGCGGCGCGTTGAAGGATTTTTCGGCAATGGATCTGGGCGCTCTGGCGATTTCGGAAGTTCTGCGACGGACAGAAGGCAAGGTAAAACCGGCAGATGTGGACTACATTTTTATGGGACAGGTTGTTCCTGCCGGATGCGGTCAGATTCCGGGGCGTCAGGCCTCCATTTTGGCAGGTGTTCCCGAGCATGTTCCTTCCATTACCGTCAATAAAGTCTGCTCATCCGGCATCAAGACGATGGATCTGGCGTTTCAGATGATCTTGCTGGGGCGAGCCGAGATATGCATTGCCGGAGGTCAGGAAAGCATGAGCAACTGTCCCTTTGTCCTTCCGGATATGCGCTGGGGGGCAAAAATGGGGCTGCCCAATGGACGGGTGGTGGATGCGATGGTTTACGATGGATTGTGGGACGCCTTTTATAACCGCCATATGGCCATTCACGGTTCCGAAGTGGCGGACGAATTCGGTTTTACAAGGCAGGAGCAGGACGAGTGGGCCTTCAATTCGCAGATGAACGCCGTTCGCGCGATGAATGAAGGCAAACTGGACGACGAAATTTTTCCCGTGGAAATTAAACAGGGCAAAAAAATCAGCATCATGGAGAAGGACGAAGGCCCGAGACCCGAAACCACTCTGGAGAGCCTGGCCAAGCTTCCGCCGGTTTTCAACCATACCAGCACCGTTACCGGCCTTCCGGGCAGTGTTACGGCTGGAAACGCTCCTGGCGTCAATGACGGAGGCGATGTCTGCTTGCTGATGAGCCGGGAAAAGGCTGACCAGTTGGGCATGGAACCTCTTTTCACCATTGTGGATTATGCAGAGGTTTCACAGCCGACAAAAGACATTGCCACCGTGCCGGGATTGGCCATCAAAAAAGTGCTGGAACAAAACGATTTAACGCTTGATCAGATGGAAATTATTGAAATCAATGAAGCATTTGCCGCGGTTGCCCTGGTGAGCTGCCGGTCGATTTTGGGGATGACCAAAGAAGACATGTTTAAAAAGGTGAATGTCAACGGAGGAGCGGTGGCTTACGGGCATCCCATCGGCGCGACCGGCGCCCGCATTGCCATGACCCTTGGGTATGAATTGAAACGTCGGGGCGGAGGTTATGGCGTTTGCGGGATCTGTTCCGGGCATGCCCAGGGAGATGCCATGCTCATTAAAGTCTGATCAGACGGGCTTGATGATCGCCCATGGACGTTTTGGGGGAGCTCGGCAGAAAAGGGCAAACCCCAAAGCTCCTTTTCGGGAGAGAGTCGCAGGAAAACCTCGTCATTTCTTTTCTTGACCGCGGGTGCGCTTTTCTCTATAGAGTACCGGATGGCATTGACCGTCAAAATGAACCAGGGAGAGAAACCATGTTCTTGCATCTCAATCCGTTAAAACATTTCCGCGGCAGAAAAGGGCCTCTTTTATTAATCATCGTTGACGGAGTGGGCATCGGCAAAGCCGACGAAACCAATGCTGTTTATCAGGCCAGAACTCCTCATCTGGACAAACTGCTTGCGTCTGAACTCTGCACAAAGCTTAAAGCTCACGGCACTGCGGTCGGACTGCCATCCGATGACGACATGGGAAACAGTGAGGTGGGACATAATGCCATCGGCGCAGGCCGGGTTTTTGATCAGGGTGCCCGTCTGGTCAACAAGGCGCTCAAAACGGGAAGCATCTTCGAATCCGGTGTGTGGCATCACATTCGACAACGCGCCCAAGATGGCGGAACCATTCATTTTGTCGGTCTTTTGTCCGACGGCAATGTCCATTCTCATCTTGATCACCTGTTTATTCTGATCGACCAATGCGCGAAGTTGAATTTAAAAAAAGTCAGAGTCCATGCCTTGCTGGATGGAAGAGACGTAGGAGAAAAGACGGCGCTGGATTATATTTTGCCCACGGAAGAAAAACTGAAAAAAATTTCGGAAGAAAAGGGCTTTGATTACGCCATTGCCTCGGGAGGCGGGCGGATGAAGGTTACGATGGATCGGTACAACTCGGACTGGAACATTGTGAAAAGAGGTTGGGATGCCCATGTTCTGGGAGAGGGTAGAAAATTTGCATCCGCTTCAGAGGCGGTGAAAACCTTTTATGAGGAAGACCCCAAAGCCACGGATCAGTATTTGCCCGCTTTTGTCGTTGCGGATCGTTCGGGAATGCCCGTCGGAAGAATATCCGATGGCGATGCCGTGATTTTTTTCAACTTCCGTGGTGACCGCGCCATTGAAATTTCCAGGGCCTTTTCTGAAAAGGATTTCCGGGAATTTGAGCGCGGGCCGCTTCCGGATATTTTTTACGCCGGTATGATGGAATATGACGGGGATGCCCATATTCCGCCTTCTTTTTTGGTGCAGCCGCCTGCCATTGATTGTGTGATCAGCGAGTATCTTTGCGCGGAAAAAATAAAAACCTTTGCCGTATCGGAAACACAGAAGTTTGGCCATGTGACGTACTTCTGGAACGGCAACCGTTCCGGTTATATTGATGAAACCCTTGAAAAGTATATCGAAATTCCTTCCGACAGAATCGAGTTTGACCGGGCGCCGAAGATGAAGGCAAAAGAAATCACTCAGGCGGTTATTGAACTGCTTAAACAGGGAAAATATAAATTCGGCAGGCTCAATTTTCCCAACGGCGATATGGTGGGACATACAGGTAACATGGAGGCGGCGATTATCGCAGTGGAAACAGCCGATCAGTGCATTGGAGAGCTGCTTCAGGCCGTTAGAGATACGGAAGGTATTGCCGTTATTACCGCGGATCACGGAAATGCCGATGAGATGTTTACCATGGATAAAAATGGAAAAAAATCAGTAAAAACAGCGCATTCCCTGAATCCGGTTCCCTTTGTCATTTATGATCCCTTTTATCGGGGTGAATACCGGATGGCGGAACTCCGGGAAAAAGGCCTTTCCAATATCGCGGCAACGCTTTTGAATCTTCTGGGTTACGAAAAACCGGAAGACTATGATCCGTCGCTTATCGAAATGATTGTTCCTTCAGCGGTCTGAATCCGGAGAAAGGAACACCGGAGTTTATTTATCAATCATATTGATCAAGGAGGTTGGACATGAAATTGCAGCGTTGGTCGAAAATAGCGGTTTTGGCTGTATTTTTTCTTTTTTGTGCGGGTATCGGCTTTGCGCAGGAACCAGAAGGCGGGAATGCGGGCGCAAAAGACTCGACAGGCATTAAGGAATCAAAAGTCGTCAGCCCGGTCGGGGATAAGGGAATCATAAACTATGAAGATGGTTACATCGAATCCGTCGGCACGGGTGCGCCGCCGGAAAAGTATCTGGGAAAGCCGCAGGCGCGTCCGATGGCGTTGAGAGCCGCCCAGGTGGATGCCTATAGAAATCTCCTGGAAACCGTGCAGGGGGTCCAGATCGATTCCGAAACCACCGTCAAGGATTTCACTGTGGAGAGCGATATCATCAACACAAAAATTTCCGGCATGGTGAAGGGGGCAAAAATTTTTAAAAAGGAATATCTGTCGGATGGTACGGTGGAAGTCACTGTTCGGATGCCTTTGTCTGGTGTCGTCCAGATCATTTTGCCCAAGGCCATTGCCGACGATAAAAAGGAGGATGCAAAAGAACACAAACCTGTTCCTTTTGCGAAAAAGCGTGCGCCAAAAGGCGAGATCTTTACCGGACTGGTCATTGATGGCCGGGGGCTTCAGGCCCGTCCTGCCATGTCTCCCAAAGTGTTTGACGAAAACGGATCAGAAATCTATGGAACTCTCATCGTACAAAGGGACTATGCCGTCAAAATGGGCATCTGTGGTTATGCTCGCGATCTGACGTCCGCCCAGAGCAATGATCGGGTAACGAGCCATCCTCTCACCGTCAAAGCGATCCGCGCGCAAGGTTTGGGAATGTCGGAATTTGTCATCAGCAATACGGATGCCGGAAAAATTCGTTCCTCAAAAGACAACTTGGCCTTTTTGCAGCAATGCCGGGTCATTGTCGTGTTGGACTGAGAAACCGTTCCAGATAACCGGCATTGGCGCAGACCCTTCATGACCTTATCAAACCTGATCAGAAAAATGCAGAGCGAGCAAAAGCTTGGCGAAGAACAGGCCGGGCTTCTGCTTGATTTGCAGAAAAAAAGAATCTTTCCTATCCACAGGGAACTGCGTTTTTTCCTGTATGCCGGAATTTTACTGGTTGTTGCCGGGACGGGTTTAACCATCAAACAATATTTTGACGACTTAGGCGATGTTGCTATCATCTCGGCATTGACCCTGTGCTTTGTGTCTGCCTTTGCCTATTGCTTTATTAAAGGGCATCCATATGACAGCGAAGAAGTGCCCTCTCCCCATCTTTTCTTTGATTACCTCTTGTTTTTTGGATGCACGTTTTTCGCGATGGACATTGCATATATGGAAATGAGGTTTTCCGTTTTAGGCGATGCCTGGAAAAGCTATCTGCTCCTATCCGCGGTTTTATTTTTCTTTTTGTCCTACCGGTTTGACAACCGTCTGGTTTTGTCCATGGCTCTTTCCACACTGGCGGCCTGGTTCGGCTTTACGTTATCGGAATTTCAATGGTTTTTGTTTTCCGAACATTACCGCCTGTATGCCATGGCTTATGGCACTCTGGTCTTTTTCGGCGGTTTTATCTTCTATCGCCTAGAGATTAAAAAACATTTCTTTGAAATTTATCTGAACTTTGCCCTGCACTTTCTTTGCATCGCGCTGATCACGGGTGTCGGCAAATACTTAATATTTTCTATCTATTTTCCTGCTTTGCTTGCGGCGTGCGCCGCACTGGCCTTTTATGCCACCCGCGTCAGCAAATTCAGCTATCTGCTTTATGCCATTATTTACGGCTATATCGGCGTCAGCATCGTTGTTGTTGATTTTCTCCATCGTTCTACTCTTTTCACCTTAATTTATTTTATTCTCTCCTCGCTGCTGGTCATTCGTGGAATCTACAAAATGTCGCGCAAATTTCGGGAGGAGCAATGAATTTCAGTCTCTATCCGCCACAGGAAGAAGAAAAAATTTATATTGCTGGGCGTGCAAAAACCTGGCATCGCTCCGGATTGATCACGGAGGATCAACTGCGGGCGATTGCAGAGGCAACCCGCACGGAGCTGCGGCAGACCAACCCATTTTTTCGTGTCCTTTTTTATCTCTTCACCTGCCTTTGTGCCGGCGCCCTGGTCGCGCTCTTTTTTTGGCTGATCGACAGGCCGGGCCATAAAGTGATGGCCATGATGTTGATGGGTTTTGGAGTTATTTACTATGCAGCGGCGGAGTATATTACCGTTAAGAACCGTTTATACAGACACGGTATTGAAGAAGGTCTGGCTTTGATGGCCATGTTCCTTTTCTGCGCGGGATGTAATCTCTTTTTGGATATGCGGCATCAGCAAAGCGATATTCTGCTTTCCATTTTGTTTTCTGTGGCCGCGTTGGGCATTTATTTGCGTTTTGGCCATTTATACGCGGCGTCAATCAGCGTGATCGCCTTGTGCGTCATTCCTTTTCAATGTTCCTTATCGCCTGTTGCTGAACGATTGCTATTGCTGGTGATTTTGTGTTGCCTCTTTGCCCTTGGTCTGATTGAAGACAAGCGGGATCGGGAGGATTTCCGGAAAAACCAGTTGGCAAAGATAAAGGCGGGGCTGTTGGTTGCCATTTACCTGACCGTCAATCTGGAAATACTGGGCATGATCGGCAGTTTCTCCGGAGAAACCCGAAACGCTCATCTGTATCCGCAATTGTTTCCACCGCTTTTTTACTGGTTATCTTACGTTTGCACCTTTCTGATTCCGGCCGCCGCGATTTATTGGGGCATCAAAAGCCGCAAGCGCCTTTTGCTGAACGCCGGGCTGGTCATGGCCTGCGTCACGCTGGCTACCAACAAAAGCTACCTGGGGATGACACGCTATGCCTGGGACCCAATAATATTGGGCGTTGTCCTCATTGGTCTCTCGCTGTTGATCACGCGTTGGCTTAATGCCGGGCCTGATCAAAAACGATTTGGATTTACCGCCCGGGAAATTCTGAAGCCGGAAGATAACGGCCTCAACCCGGCGGATATAGCCGCAGCTTTAACACCTGGCGTAGTGGATGCGATGAAGCTGCAAACGGCCCAGGATTCATTTTTTCAGGACGGAAGTTCTGGTGGCGGCGGAACATCTCGGAATTATTGATATATTTGTGGATGGTGAATGGTGGATATTGGGTAGTGAATAGTGAATATGAAATGGAAAGTATGGTGATTTTATGAAAATGTTTACGGCAAAAGAAAGAAAAAATCTGGAATATGTATTATCCAAGGCGCCTTCGGAAGAAGACGCCATGTTTATTGAAGAAGTGCACGGTCTTTTGTTCGGATTGGCCATCACGCCGGACGAAATTCCCCCCGAAGAATGGATTTCGCTGTTATTCAGTCAGCAGCCGGCGCAATATGACCACGAAGAAGACACGGCGGTTTGTCTTGGCTATGTCATGGAAATCTTCAGGCGCATGAAACAGGACTGGAAAATCAATAAACTGAAATTTCCATTCAATTACAAAAAAATATCCGATGATGATTTTCCGGCCATCCATAGCTGGGTCTGTGGTTTTTTTGTGGCCATTTGCCTGCGTCCCGCCGTCTGGGGATTAGACAAGGAATATTCTGAAAAGGATATTGAAAACCTGACTGAGGAGGCCCTGGAATTGATGGATGCCGTCAATTCTATCATTGCGATAGCCATGCCGGAGGCTATGGATGAAGTTCTTCAGGGGGTGAACGATGAATCCATGGACGGAGAGTCGCTTCTGGCGTCATTTTTTGGAAATCTTCCCGAAAGCGTGGAGGTTATGAAGAACCATGCCGCAGGGATCAGAAAGAATGATGAACAAATGCATTAGGATATGGATAATGGAAAACGCCGGGGGCGGATGCGGGCCGTCTGATGGATGTCCTTCCCTGTGAAAGGAAGCGTCATGAGCTCATTCTGGTTATGTTTTGTGCCCCTGTTTGTCGCGGTTGATGCAATCGGATTGCTCCCGCTGTTTCTCTCTCTGACAGAGGGCATGGAGAAAAAGCGAATCCGAAAAATCATCCTCCAGTCCATGATCACGGCACTGGCGGTGGCATTAATTTTTATTGCTGTGGGAACAGGGATTTTCAGGCTTCTGAATATCAGCGTGGCCGACTTTATGATTGCCGGCGGTACGCTTCTGTTTGTGATTTCCGTTCGGGACATACTGTTTGCCGACAAAAAGCTGCCGGATGTTGACCTGGACAGTGTGGGTGCTGTTCCCATCGGCGTGCCGCTAATTACAGGTCCTGCTGTTTTGACAACATCTCTTTTGCTGATTAATCAGCATAGTGTCGTGGTGACGTCCCTGGCAATTGCCGCGAATATTCTGATTGTGGGGGGCATGTTTCTTCTGGCGCCCCTGATTCACCGTTTGCTTGGGAAAACCGGCGCCAAAGCTCTGTCCAAAATCATCAGCCTGCTTCTGGCCGCTATCGGTGTAATGATTGTCCGGAAAGGCATTGCCATGTTTATTGCGGAAGGAATGCAGTGCTGATGATGGAAGCGACTTCCTTCGTGAATCATCCCTTGATGGAAGGAGCTATCGGATTTTGAATTTCGGAGAAATGGAGGAAAGGATATGACGGATGCTCAACCCAAACGGGAACTGCCGGAAGATTTGCAAAAATGTGTTGAATTTCATGGGCATATCTGTCCAGGCCTGATCTATGGTTACCGGGTGGCGAAAGAGGCCATGCGGTTGATGAACCTTAGTCGGTCTCGAGATGAGGAAGTGGTGGCTGTTTGCGAAAACGATTCCTGTGCGGTGGATGCTCTTCAGGTTTTGCTGGGTACGGTGGCGGGTAAAGGCAATCTGATTATTTCTGATTTCGGGAAAAACGCCTATACGGTGCTCAGCCGTACCGGAAAACGAGCCTATCGTTTTTCCCGGAGGACTGGCTATGCATATGCCGGTGGCGACAGAAAAGCATTTGAACAACTGGAAGCAGCCGTCGCTGCGAATACGGCATCGGAAGAGGATCAAAAAAAGCTGAAGTCCCTGAAAATCAACGACCTGCTGCAACGTCCTTTTGATGAAATTTTCACAACTTGTGAAGCTCCGTTTGCAGAGCCTCCTTATGCCCCTTTGGCGCCGTCGGAACCCTGCGCTGTCTGCGGTGAGATGACCATGAAGACGAAGATGACCCTTATGGATTCGGGAGAAGGTGTTTGCGGACCCTGTTTGTGTAAAATTCAACAAAACATAAATCAATAAGGAGTTTAGAATGAAAGAGATTCCCTTCATGATGAAAGCGGAAGAAGCCATAAACGCGATCGCAAAGGGTGCTTTTCTGACTGTTCGGTCAGAAGGCGTGCAAAACACCATGACGATTGGCTGGGCGCTTCTGGGCGTGATTTGGAAGAAGTCCACGCTGATGGTGGCGGTGCGCAATTCCCGTTACACTTTTGGCATTATTGAAAAGGCTCCGGATTTTACGGTGAGCATTCCCGCAACGGACATGAGCCGGGAACTTGCCTTTTGTGGAACAAAATCAGGCAGGGATCTGGACAAATTTAAAATGTGCAATCTGGAAACGGCAAGCGCCCGACAGGTTGTCTCTCCGATCATCAACGTGCCGGGAATGCATTTTGAATGTAAAATAGTTTACAAATCCGCCATGAATCCGGATTTTCTGGATAAAAATACCGACCAGTCCCTGTATCCCCAGAAAGATTATCACACACTCTACTTTGGCGAGATTCTGGCCTGCTACGAATTGTGATGGAGAGTGCGCGTCCCGTCCGCAGAGAAATTGTCGCGCGGACATTTTTTTCCGCTGGTAAAGATTGTCTGGAATTCGGACCAGCCGGACCGCTGATGAAAAAAGATGCGGGACGGAAGTCCCGCATCCTGTTCATTTTGTAATATTCAGGCTTTGTGAAAAAACGGACGATTATGAACTGTGACCCGCCACAAAATCCGGCTGTGCAAATGCCGGGTTGGGATACGTGTAGAATCCCTTGCGGGTTTTTTGTCCCAGTTCGCCTCGGTCAACATACAGTTTCATGTACTCGGCATTTTTCAGAGCGCTTTTGTCGTTCTTGAGCTTTGCCCAATATTCGGTGATTTTCCAGACGGTATCCAGACCGACCATGTCCATCATGGCAAAAGGCCCCAGCGGGGATTTGGTGATGCCCATCCAGGCGCGGTCGACATCCTCCGGCGTGGCGATGCCTTTGGAGGCCAGGGTCTGGGCCTGCTGAAAGAATGCCATCAGAATGTAATTAAAGACATATCCAAAGCTTTCCTTGTGCATCATGATGACATTAAGGCCGGTTTTTTCCGCAAAAGCCTTAACGGTTTCTATGGTTTGTTCGGATGTGCCGGCATGGGGCATGATATCCACGATGGTGGACACACGGACATCATGGAAATGCAGAGCAATGAGCTTGTCCGGCCTTCCGGTTGCCTCGGCGAACATGGAGGGGATCAATGTGGAGGTGTTGGTTGTAAAAATCGTGTCCGGCGAGCAGAGCTTATCAAATTGGGCAAAAACTTTGCCTTTTAATTCCGGATCTTCCGGGACGGACTCGCTGATGATCTGAACGCCTTGCGCCGCTTCTTCCGGACGAGTCGTAAAAGTGATTTTTTCCAGAATGGACTGTGCTTTTTCCGTGGCGATTCCCTGATGAGCAGCCACGGAGGGCGCCATCCTTTGTATGCCTTTTTTGGCTTGTGCCAGAATTTCTTCCTGAATGTCGTAAACCACCACCTCGCAATCATAAAGGGCAAATTGCGTGGCAATCTGGCGTCCCATGGTGCCGCCGCCGATAATCAAAACTTTTTTAATATCTTCAGCTTTCATACTTTCTCCTTCAAGAGATCTGGAATTTTGAAAAAACTAAATGATGCCGTGGCCGCCGTCAATATAAATTTCCGTTCCGGTCATAAAGGCCGGGCAGGTGGCCATGAACAGAGCCGCGGACTGCAGTTCGTCAAGTTGACCGAGGCGGTTCATGGGGATGCTTTTTTTCACGAGGGCCTGGCCCATTTCCGACGCGAAAAAATCCTTGTTGAACTCGGTGAGAAAGTAGCCGGGACAAAGGACATTGACCTGAATATTGTCTCGCATCCACTCGAGGGCCATCACGCGCGTCATGTGAATGACGGCTGCCTTGCTGGCGCAGTATCCGGACATGCGGGGCGAGGCGATTTTTCCCGCAAGCGACGCAATGTTGATGATGTGCCCGCTTTTATTTTTGGTCATTTCCGCGGCGACCGCGCGGCATACGAAAAAGATGCCGCGAAAATCGACATTCATCACGTCGTTCATGTCGTCATCCGTCATTTTGAGGATGGGTTTTTCACTGCCGGGGACGCCGGCGCTGTTGACGAGAATGTCGATTTTTCCGAATTTTTCCGCGATTTCGGCAATGACGGCATTCACCTTTGACGAATCGTTGACGTCCATGGATTTGCCGATGGCGGTGACGCCGTACTTTGCAGAAATGTCCGCCGCTGCCGCTTCACAGCCTGAAAGATTGCGGGCAACAAGAGCCACATCGGCGCCCGCTTCGGCGTAAGTTTCAGCGATTTTTAAACCAATTCCTTTGTATCCTCCTGTAATAACTGCTGATTTACCTTTTAGTGAAAACAGTTTTTCCAATAGTTCCATGCCCATTTTTTTCTCCTTTTTTCAATTCTACCGTCATGGGGGGAGGCGGTTTGGGGTGCTTCGGCCTTCACCATGACGGCAGAAAGTTTTTTCCGGACGGATAGCATCCGAAAGCGTTTAACTTTTAATTCCCGCCAGCGTCTTCACCAGCTTTTTGCGGTCTTTGATGTCATACTGCGAAGTAATGGCGATTTGCTCCATGATGGGTGATCCGCCGCCATGATAGTTGCCGTAATTCATCACACCGGCCATTGTGCCGATGGTATAGTCGCCCAGGGTCATCCAGAACTTGATCTGGTCTTCTACGGGAATCTTAGGATTCCGGTTGAGGTACTTTTCCAGGACGGCCTTCAGGTCGGGATGGGTGAGGTCGCCTTCATAGGGGAAGGTGGAGGGAATGCCGCCGGCGATCCGGCAGATCAGTTCCTGCTCATGAAAGACCGCTTCGCCCGTCAGGCAGCGGCCCACGTTGCAGTAAATGGAATTGGGGATGTAGCTTCCTGGTCCGTAGGGACACATGCCCAAGCCCGGAATGATGACTTCCGGCTTGCCCATGCTGGAGGCGGTATATCCGGCGGCGTAACCCAGTTCGGAAACTTTGATAATTTCCGCGAGCATTTCTTTGACATGGGGCGTCTTCTCAATGCCATTGTATTCCGCTGCCAGTGCGGCCAGACCCAGGAAGACGTCTCCAATTGCGGGTTTGCAGCCCGAATAGCTGTGGCGATGGAACAGGGCGAACAATAGCGCACACATGCCGCCGTGATCGTTTTCGCCGCAAAGGAAGACTCGTTCCCAGGGAACGAAGCAATCCTCGAAGATGATATAGGAGTCCGAGTAGCCGATGTTCATGCCGCGCATGAAATGTTTTCGCTTATACTGGCTGTGGATGGAAACGACCTGCTTCATCCCTTCGTAGTCGGAGGGAATGGCAAAGGCAACGGCATAGTCCTTTTCGTCGGGGCCCAAGGCGCGGGTGGGCACCACAAGGATTTCGTCGGAGATGGAAGCCTCGGAGATATGCAGCTTGCAGCCCCGGACAACGATGCCGTCGCTTTTCTTTTCCACAACATGGACATACATATCCGGGTCCGTCTGCTCAGCAGGGCGTTTCAGCCGCTCACCTTTCATGTCGGTCTGGGCGCAGCTTCCCACCAGGTCTTCCTTCTGGAAACGTTCCAGCCATTTAAGAAAATTCTTGTGATATTCCGTATTGCCTTTGTTGACCTTGTCCGCTTCAAAAGATGCAGCGTTGACGGCATTCAATGCGTCGGTGCCCATGCAGCGCTGAATGCACATTCCCGCTTTCCTGCACAGAGCCCGGGTCATGTCCTGCTTCTTGTGAAGATCTTCCGTGCTCTGATGAACATGGCAGAAGCGATTGATGGTTTCTCCCGTTAAATGAGATTTGGCCGTGCAAAGGTCTTTCAAGGCCGGATCATTGACTGCGTCAAAGGTCAGGCCCATGACGTTTAACACCGGCTCCTGGATTTCGTCGACCCGGTCCATCAAGTGTCCGTCGTGATAAATGTTTCTCCGCATTTTCCGGAGACCTTCCATGTATTGTTCTCTTGTTCTCATCGTCTGACATCCTTTCTTCGTCGAGAGTTGTTCTTTTCCGGAAACTCCTGTCAGGAGATTTCGGCATCATTTTTTTCTGTTTCCCCGGCTTGCCGCAGTATGTCTCTGAGTGTTTGAGCATCGTTCAGATTCAGCCGAAGCGTCAGGCCAGCTTCTTCTTTTTTTACCCGGATCCCGTCCAGAACGATGTCCATAAAAGGATCCAGGAGGTTCATGATGTTTGATTCCTTTGCGGACTCTTCCTGCAGGTGTTTCTGGATAAAGAGGTGTTCAATAGTTCCCAGAAGCATGGAGCGGATCAGATAGGGATTGGTGTTGGCCTTAAAAGTTCCGTCTTCAATGCCTTCTCGGATGCAAGCCAGAAGAATATGCGCCGCTTTGCGGATGGTGGCGAAACCGTTGGTCTGACGAAACCGCTTGTTGGGAGTAAGCTGCAAAAGAACCAGAGCCGAATAATCGGGATTGTCTCCGTAGATTTGGATATAACCCTGGATGATCGCCCGGATTCGGGCTTCGGCGCCGCGGATGTAGGGGAGAACCTTTTCCAGTTCGTCAATTCTCTCCACCGTGACTTTCTCGGGGATGGCAAACAAAAGTTCTTCTTTGGTGCCGAAGTTTTCATAAACGGTTGCTTCGGAAACCCCCGCCTCTTTGCTGATTTCAGAAATGGTGGCGTCCTGAAAACCCTTCTGGGCGAAGATCCGCAGGGCGGCGTCCATGATTCTGTCTTTTCTGCCCTTATTTTTACCCTTCTCTTTCATGCTCGATTCCTTTTTTCTTTTATATTCCACTCAAACACTGGTTTTCTTATATAGAATCATAGTCAAACTGTCAAGTAAAATATTAAATAATAGTGAAACTATGTATTAACTAATAAAAAATATAGAAAGACTTTGTAAAATAGGTTCATCTGATATCATTGAACATTTGTATTGCTTCTTTACCGGATTGAATTGAAAAGGAAATCATGATAATAAAAAAGGCATAAAATGTGTCGTTTTTAAGGTATTCTGGTCATTGACTGCTGTTGAGGGGATGTTTTGAGCGCATGTCCAAACCGTTATGTGTTGAATAAGAAAGGAGAGCCATTATGCGAAGAATAACAAGCGTTTGGAAGAATACCCGTTGGATGATTCCAGCTGTAGCTTTGCTGGTCATATCGGTTTCTCTATCTGTATCAGCTGCAGTGACATTCACCTTGAAAGACGGGAGAATAATAACCGTGCCCGTCAACCGCGATGAAATTATTACTATTTCCTTTGAGGAAGGTGCAACGGCGACAGGAGGAAAACTGGGCGCATCCGTTCTCCCTGTCACCGAAGGATTGGTCATGTGGGTTGATGCAAGCGATACATCCACATTGTTTAAAGATGCGCAAGAAAACGATCCGGTTACATCCGGAAATCAGAATGTGGGATTGTGGAAAGACAAAAGCGGTCATGATCATCATTTTTCACAAGCCAGAAATGACGCACGTCCGGTTTTTGTAAAAAAAGGTATCGGCGGCAAACCTTCCATCATGTTTGATACCAGTCAGTCCCTGCTTACAAAAGCCAATTTTCCAGCGCCTGTGACGATTATTTATATTGCTCGTCAAACGGGAGGCACAAACCAGCGTGTTTTAAGCGGAGTAGCGAACAACTGGCTGCTGGGCTATTGGGGTGGAGCAAAAAATCAGGCCTTTTACCAAGAATGGGTCAATCCTTCCCGAACCCCGCCAACCGATGATCTTCAACATGTTTTTTCCGCTGTGATAAAAGGTCCCGGCCATTATTCGGAGATTTGGGCGGATGGCGTTCTGGTGGCAAGCAGCCAGAGTGGATTTACAGGACCCAATGGTCTAGCCATTAATACCGGCTACGCATCGGGAGAGACTTCCAACTGTGAGGTTGCCGAGATTATTGTATGGCGCCGGGCGATATCGCCTTCGGAAAGGAAGAGTGTTGAGAAATATTTGCAGGATAAATGGCGCAACACATATTGATCCTTTCGCAGGTGCCGTTCTTCTTAAAAACCGCCATCCGGAAAATTACAGAAATGCCCAGTTTTAAAGGGCATTTCTTTTTACTTCATCTGGTTGATGCGTGCTTTCGGTAAGGGATCGTTTGAATTTTCACATGTTGGGTATACAGATTTGAAATCGATCGGGGTATGGAATGATATGCTTCTTATTCAACGCATTGCAGAAGGCTGGAGTCATGCAAAAGATGCCTGAAGTTTCTGTTTGATGTTTTGCGGATCAGGTCCGGAACAGGTTTGGATCTACTTTTTGAGCTCCGGCACGCAAGAGCGTCGGCATACTTCCGGCGCTCTTTGCCTTAAGAGGTGTTACGTATGGAAATTGTCGGAATCGTTCCGCTGATCCTTGGATTTGCCGGATTCACCATCGGCACTATTATTGTGTTGACCATGCCGGCACCGGCCATGCAGCGTTTTATCGCTGACACGTTGGTCTTCTTGACTGCCGTTATCGGCGTCGGGCTGGTGATCGTTGGGGTACTGAGAACAATAGCTGGGCTTTCCGGGGCGCTTCTGATACCCGTGTTGACCTCAATCGCACTCCGGCTCGTCTGGCCTAAGAGGTCCTGATGATCCATGCAACATGGATCCTTTCGCGTTTGGGACTGGCGACGACGAACTAGGCGCTATGGGGACGCCCTACAAGCTTCGGACCTCTGGGCTTTGGCTTTGGACGTGATAGAATGAGGACATTCGCATACTTAATGATACTGCTCCTTGCAGCCGGTGTGGCCGGCGCACAGATCGATGTGCCGAGCGATGCACCGATGGCTTCGATAGACACGTCTGATGCCCACTGGAAGATCATCCAAACGGAAATCGAACATATTACAAGTGGTGCTCCGGGATCTCCCATTGGCAACAGATTGGAGAGAGTCGGTAGAATAGAGGGGAAAGCCATTCGCACGCTCTTTCCCGGATGGAAGTTTTACGCTCTGACATATTCGAACTACGTAAAAGAAGGTTTTGAGGATCGATATTTGAACCTGGCGGCCCATCTAGGGCACACCATTGCGGTAGTACCAAATTCACGGGACAAGAAAAATCTCTTACATTTTGGAAACTATGAGGAGTATGGAAATCTGCTGATCGAAACGAAGGCGACCATCAGCAATACAGACGATGCAGAGCTGGTGTGGGATGCCTTCTGTGAAATTCACAGGAAAGCTTGGAAGGGAGACAAGGTGGAGAAGATTTCTGAGACTGAATGGAAGATCGGCATCGCGAGCTTCGATCAGACGATTGCCATCGTGGATGGCATCAGCACCATCGTAAAAATAACAAAATTTATGCGGGTGAAGACCGATCCATCCAGCAAACGAATTGTTGCATGGAAAAGCATTTCGGAAACGTCCAACAAGCGCTTCGAGCAGACACAGTAAATGTCGCCGCTCAAGCGCGTTGTTGAACGTTCTAAACATATCTTTTCCGTCCATTACTGACACAAGGTAACTGCAACGCTTTGACGATGCCTTCCTCTGAAATGTTGTTTTTGAAAAGATGGGTCTGTATAACGTCTTTCAAACAGTACTGTTCAGTTTTTTTAATGTGATATTTTCAGCGGAAGAGGATAGATTCTACTCTCTGAAATCAGAAAAAATGATATCATGCTGGTATTCAACCTTTAGATTGGCATTTATTGTTGAATACCAGCAAAAAGTGTGGGGTAACTTTTTACGAGTTCATCAAGTATTATGTCCCTGAAATTCTAAGATCTTGTTATTTTACGATTTTGGATTGGTGCGGCGCTCCTCCGGAGCACCGCACCGGGCTTGTTCAGTTGTTGTGAGACATCATGTAGTTCCCTACATTACCGTCAATCCATTTCCACTGGGTTCCTTCTCCAGTCTTATTGGCTGCCTTGAAATCAAGTTTTGCCGGATGCTTCTCGTCGATGACAATGGTGTTTGCTGACGGACGCAGAATTGGGAATAGATGGGGAAAATCGGAACCGGAGATGCTGACACGAATGCGATGTCCCTTCTTGAAGACATTGGCCGTCGGCCAGAGTTCAACCACATAAGGATAGACCGTGTTCTCGGCAATCGGACTCGGATTCTTCTCCGAGTAAGAATAGAAGGGATCAAAGGCCTGGTAGGCCGGATCCAGCTGTGTGGGATTGGCCGGATTATAGGGCCGGTAAGAGGCGGTAAGCCATCCGGACGTGATATTTCTTGCCCGGCCGTTGGCGAAGACGTCGTTGACTTCAATGACCCACTGGACATCCTTTCTGTCGGCCATGGCCAGAATTGCATTTTCGTTGATCCCGACATTGAACTTTTTCTTGATCTGGGCGAGAAACAGATCGATGGTGGCTTGAGTTGCGGGGCTGGTAAACTTAGTTTTCGCCCAGAAAGTAAGCTTCAACGGACCGGAAATCTCCATGTCCTCAACCAACGGTTCCGTCGTAAAGGTCAGAACGCCGGTTTCGTCATTGCGCTCGTCCTCCCAAGGGAGTTGAGGATCCAGATCGGTGTTCAGCATATACTTCGACATCTGCGTAATGATGGTTAGAGGCGAGAAACCGAACCAGCGCTGCGCGGACCGGGACCAGAAACCATTGAGCGCCGCCGGATTATGGTGAAGAACCGGGTTGGTCTTGGGGGTTTTGATACCCAAAAACACGTTGTTGTAGTCAGTCGTCGTGACGCTGGGGACCAGTTTGTAGTTATTGGCTAAGTTGGTGATGCCGAACCAGTCGCCGACAATCAGAGAAGGTTTGGCTTTGGACAAATAATAGGTACGTGCCGAAAGGCGCGAATCAGCCAGCGGCCAGGACTTTTCCGCCCGCCATTTTTCTTCTCCCAGAATATACGTCAGCACCGGGAACTGCTGCATAAAGGGATCCTGCTTGCCTTTAAGTTTCCAGTCCATCCAGCGGCGGAGGATATCCCAGCTGAAAAGGAAATTTTTTCCGGCTAGGCCAAGACCTGTAACACCCGGCATCGCAAAAGCCGCATCGAAGTGGTACCAGGGGCCGACAATCATTGTTTTGTCGCTTGCAGCATGGTTTTTCAGACCGTATTCCCAGTTCTGCAGAGCGCCCCTGGTGAAAATATCGAACCAGCCGGTTCCGGTAAAGACAGGAAGGTTTTTCGGAATAACGCCGAGCCCGATTCGATCATTCGGACCATTCAGTTTCCATCCGCCCGAGGGTTTGATCGGCCAGTTAATCATGGGGGATTTTGACTCATACCAGGCGTCTTTCTTCAAGCGGGCCGGATCCATGATCATATTGAGGGGCGTGTCGATCTGTTCGAAATGCTTGCACCAGATCACCATGGCATTCCAGAAATCCGTCATGTTAAAATCCGACGCCGCCACGCCGCCGAGCATTAAATCCGGCGGAAAGACGGACATCATATCCGTCAAAACCATCCAGATCGCCATGAATTCCAATTCGAAGCTGCCGCCATGCATGGCGATGTCTTTCCAGACATCGCTATAAGCGGAAATCGGGGAAATGGCCTTGAGATGCTTGGCGGTGCCGTTTGACTGTTCCACAAGACCGGAGGCAAGGTACTGGATAATCGCTTCGTAGGAACCGCCGACCATGCCGACCCTTCCATCCGACCATGGCTGTGCGGGTATCCACTTGTCGATCATGTAGGTAACATCGTAGGCTTCGACGGGGCTGAGAGGATCCCAGACGCCTTCCGCGGAGCCGGTGCCCCTTAAATCCATCATGACAACATTGTAATCATAGGGCAAAAAAGAGAAAAGAACGCGCATCATGCCCATGATTTCCCGCCGATAGGCGGTTGCTAATAATATTGTCGGTCGTTTGATGCTGTTTGTGCCGGCAACCGGGGAATTGTGCCAAATGGCTGAAAACCATAGATTCGTGTCATAGCCGACAGGATTTTCAGCCTTGGTCATGGGAATGGTGGCATTTAGATCACTTTTAAGGTCGGCAATTCCCATCTTGTTCAGCGCTTCCTGGATCTTTGCCTTGGCGGCATCGTCTATGGGACCCGCCGATGCCGGACCGGCAGTAACCAGCACACCTAAAACCAGGAGAATAAATAAAAACGAACATAAAAAACGAAACCTCCGTGGATGAAAGCTGTTTTCTTCTTCCTGTCTGCCACAACTATGAACTTTCCAATAATTCATGATCCCTCCTTGATTTTTGAACTGTATCAATTTTTTTCTTTCATGATTCGGTGCGAAATGCCATGATATCAGCATGAACTATGCCAATTGTTAGGCAATGATGGCATGTGCATTGAAAGGATTAAA
>ENA-UPTA01000148-UPTA01000148.1-activated-sludge-metagenome-genome-assembly--contig:-NODE-148-length-75356-cov-6.300567_pt1 | contig 75356 bp, 65 predicted proteins | sample MGYA00238184_ERZ773361 | MGnify/ENA primary metagenome ERZ773361 (study PRJEB29100, sample SAMN05720205) | activated sludge metagenome | isolation source: anaerobic digester from wastewater...
GAAACGTCCCCGTGTCCCTGTCCCCATGTCTCATTCAGATGTACAATCATAAATTTTTACAAATTTATGATATAATATACTCATATCATAGTTTTATATTTTGCAGCAAACTACATCTTAATATTAAATTCTGGAGGATGACCAAATGGAAAAAAGTTTTTCTTCTAAAGCTCTGGAGGTAAACCTTGCAAAAACACGAGATACTGATATTCTTATTCCCGAAGAGCATAAGTGGTTTGCGGAGCTTTCCAAGTCATACTGGGGTATATACAAACGCACTCAGGAATTTATTAAAGAGCTTAACCATCAATACATCAACTATCAATATGTAATTGAGAATCTGCATAATATCAGCCTGACAGACCTGTGGTTTTATAATTCTCTGGAGGAGTCCGAAAAGGCACTTGCGGTGCTGGTGGACATATTCAAGAAATTGTTGGAAGCAAATCTTAAAGAGAATCAGAGAGAACTTCTGATTACAACTCTAATAAAGTTCATTGATCGTCTTGCAAAGCTGGGGGAATATCCGGAAAGCATTATTCACCAGTGCCTGGGAATAATCAAGGCCGATATGGGAAAGCACGAGCTGTTATACATAAGGAACTCAGGGTATTTCAAGACATATCTGAATAAGATAGCCGAGCTTCCGCAGTATAACCGGATTGTGCTGGAAATTACGGGGAATTTGCTTTCTAAATGCATCGATTATTGGGAAGAGACCTCAGAGGTGGGAAAATGGTTCCAGGAAAAGAGATCACTTTTTCATACAGATAACAGCGATAAGATAAAGGACATCGGGAAGCCTTTTTTTGAAGGGTTAAGGATGCAGCTGAGCAAAGCCTCTGACTGGAGCCGGATGTGTGAAATGCTCTTTTTTAATGATATATCCAATTACTTCCGACGGTTCAGTGAGCAATTCGATACTTCCATTGAAAGGATATATTATATATTTTATCTTATACATCTGCCCGGAATGTTACAGCTTAAGAACCATCTGCTTTATGATATGAACAGGCTGTTAAGGAATGTATTGAAGGAACTGGATGAAAATGAGACGACAACCTTCCTTACCAATATTATGGCTTTGTTCGGGGAATTGAAGGAGCAGCATACGGGAACGGTATTGGAATGTATACAGACCCTGGGGAAGGAAGTCATTGATACCGGGGATAAGAGAATAATCTCTTATTTTGTCAAGGGATTGATAGAATACGGATTTGTGTATCCCGGAGAGCTTGTTGTAAACAGTGACTGGCAGATACAGGTGAATACAAATCATGTGAAAAACATCAGAGTCTGGCTTGAACTTATTGAATACTCACCTGAGGATATGAAGGAGCTGCTTTCGTCCCTTATAGTCAATCTGAAGCTGGGAGGAATTTTCATATCGGATACCGATCTTTTCCAGAGAGATGTTACCAAGCTGTTAAACTCCAATATCGAACCGGTTTATAAACAGATGAAGCAGCTGGCCAGGATTTTCCCGGTGTATTTCAGGGACATCGGAGCGGAAGGAAAGCTGAGAGAGGTGACTACCGCAGTTGATGAGTTATCAAGGAGAAAGGATAAGTTGATACATTTTTTAAGGAAGCAGATACATACAGAGAGCAACAATACTCACATAGAACTTGCAAAAAAGATAATACAATACTGGTATGACGGAAATCCCGAGCCTTTAAGGAAGGTTGTGCCGGAAGATGTTTTTGAGTTCCTGGATACAAGCAGCGAGTGGTACATACATGTTCATGAAATACTTACGGAGTTATGCAGAATGAAGGATGCCGATCCTGAACAGCTTCTGCTTCTTGATGTGAAAGAGCTGGAGCAGTCTATTTCCGCTATTGGTTCGGAAAGCAGCCGGGATAAAAGGAGAGTTGCCTATTTGATTCAGCTTTACTTGCTTTTATTGGAAAAATACTCTCTGGAATCGGAAAATATTGTTTTAATGTTGAAGGGCTACAGGTTTTTCAGCAATAAGGATATAGAGGAACTGCGTCAGGGTCTTGACAGAAACGATATAAGAGAGGCCCTTGGACAGGTTTATAAGCTGATGCGGCATCTGAAAAAAATTATTATTGATAAAAATACAAGCGAAGCTTTGGAAAACATATATTATAAACGTCATGTTGCAATAGGTATACCCTCAATGTACGGGCAGTATATTGAACCAAAATTTGAGGCCCTGGGATTGATGTTCAGGCTGGAAAAGGCCGCATCAAAGATGATGGTGCAGCTTCTTCAGGATATCAATCTCGAATACATATCTGCCAAGACCTTCAGGGATGTATATGATGTATTGGGATTGTTCAAGGAAGGGCTTGAACTGGACGGCATATACAACCAGGGATTTAATTCAAACTTTGAAATGTTCAAGTACAGCCTTACCTCTCCAAGCTTTTCACTGGATCAATACATAGACATATTTCAGTTCATGGCACAGAATATCAAGCAAATAATAAACGAGTACTTCCTTGATGTTTACGAAAGCCCGCTGAAAGTGGCAATACCGCAAATATTTGATATCAAGGGCCCTCTTTCTGATCCTAAAAACAAGCAGCTCTATCATATGGAATCGGAGAGATTCTTCAGAGAAATTCTGTCATCCGCCTTTTTGGTTCAGGATCTGGATAATTTTATTACCAATCTGGTAAGCACCTTAAGAAGCATGGTTGACAATTATTCAGGTGATATCATTAAGAGTATGATGACATATGACCCGGATCTGACTATAAGTCCCCTTTATATGGAGACGGTGGAAATGGATAATCCGGTATTCCTTGGAGCAAAAGCATATTTCCTTAAAAAAATGATATCTTATGATTTTCCGATACCTTATGGGTTTGTTCTTACAACTGAGGTATTCAGGCATAGGAGGATTATCACGGAGCACCCGTATATGGAACAGGAGATTGATCAGCTAATACTTAACCACATATGGGAATTGGAGAAAATTACACGGCAGCAGTTCGGCAATCCAAAAAATCCTCTGTTGTTTTCCGTAAGGTCAGGTACGGCAATCTCCATGCCGGGCGCTATGAGGACTTTTCTGAATGTAGGAATGAATGACGAAATTGCCGAAACCTTCAGCAAGAAGCCAAACCATTCATGGACTGCCTGGGATTGTTACAGGCGCTTCATTCAAAGCTGGGGTATGGCTTACGGAATTGAGAGGGATGTTTTTGACGGAGTGATTCTTGAGCACAAAGTAAAGTTTGGCGTTGAGCAGAAAATTCAATTCACTGCCGAGCAGATGAAAGAAATAGCCTATGCCTATAAGAAGGTGCTTGGCGATTACGGAATTCATATTGAAAAAGACCCCTTCAAGCAGCTGAAGCAGGCTATACTAAGCGTTATTGATTCATGGTCCTCCGGCAGGGCAATATACTATAGAGAGCATCTGCAGATCGCAGACGAATGGGGGACAGCCGTAATAGTGCAAAAAATGGCTCTCGGCAACCTATCAGAGCGCTCCGGTACGGGAGTAGTATTTACAAACAGCCCGCTTAAAACCAAGTCCGGTATAAATCTGTACGGAGATTTTACATTATGCAGCCAAGGTGAGGATATAGTATCAGGGCTGGTGCACACGCTGCCTATTACCGAAAGCCAGCGCAGGGATTATTACAGCGACTGCAGCATATCTCTGGAGTCTGCGTTTCCCGATATATATAATGCTTTGCTGGATTTGGCCAAACAGCTTATTGAGACGTACGGCTTCATGCACCAGGAGATAGAGTTCACCTTTGAGTCCGAGAATCCTGATGACCTGTATATACTTCAGACCAGGAACCAGAAGCTGAAGAAACAGAAGCGGCTGTCCAGCTTCATACCGGCTCCTGATGAAATGAAGCTTGCAGGGCGGGGGATAGGCATCGGCGGCGGAGCGTTGACGGGGATATTGACCTTTGACATGGAGGACTTAAAGGAAGCCGCCAATAAACATCCTGAAGAGAAACGTATACTGGTAAGGCCTGATACTGTGCCTGACGATATACCTTTGATATTCAGCAGTGACGGGCTTATCACAGGCAAGGGGGGGGCCACATCCCATGCTGCAGTTACTGCCGCAAGCCTTGGAAAGGTGTGCGTTGTGAACTGCAAAGGTCTGATAGTAAATGAAGCAGAAAAGAGATGCAGTATAAATGGTATAAGCTTAAAATCGGGAGACAGGATATCCATAGACGGTAATCTTGGAAATGTATATGAAGGTGTATACGAAATACAATATGAATAGTATAACGTATTAATTTAATGATATATCACAATAAGCAGCAATAAGGAAATATAACGCATAATTTAAGATATTGAGAAGAAATGTGCTACATGATATAATTAGACTGTAAAGCTATTAAGGGATAGGAGTGATTAAATGAATGCACCTTTACAAAGCAAAAGGATGCTGGGGATTAATGGTATAGGCCGTATCGGGAAACTGACCTTATGGAATCATCTCAACCTCAAGCATTTTGACGGAATAGTAATCAATGCCGGCCGTGAGGTGGGTAAGAAAGCTGATGACATTATTCATTATCTGACTACCGATTCAACTTATGGCACCGTTGACAGATTCCTGTATGGCTATACGGGCAAGTCCTGCAATGTGAAAGTATTGGATGAAACTGAATGTGTATTTGAAATGAACGGAATGCCTGTCAGGATACTTAGAAAGGAAAGAAATCCAAGGAATATAGATTGGTCAAGAGAAGGGGTCAGACTGGTTGTTGATTGCACGGGAGTATTTTTAGATCCGACGCAGCCATCAGATTCCCCCAAAGGAAGCATCAGAGGCCATTTGGAAGCGGGGGCGGAGAAGGTAATCGCCAGCGCGCCTTTCAAAATCAAGGACTCTTCACAAAGGATGCCTGATGACAGCGCTTTGTTTGTATATGGTGTGAATCATGCCAGCTATGATCCTGCCAGACATCACATATTGTCGGCTGCAAGCTGTACTACTACAGGATTGGCGCACATGATCAAGCCTCTCCTAGATACAGAAGAGACTTCAAGAATAATAACGGCATCAATGTCTACCGTACACGCCGCAACAAACAATCAGAACATATTGGATGCTCCTCCGAAGGCAGGTTCAAAGGATCTGAGGAGAAACAGGTCAGTGTTCAATAATATAATTCCGACATCAACAGGTGCTGCCATAGCACTGGAAGAAATACTTCCTGAAATCAAAAGGGTAGGGTTTATGGCTGACTCTGTAAGGGTACCTACAAGTACAGTGTCGCTTATATCTTTGAACATTACTTTCCGAACGGATCTCAATCTGACCGGGGAGCCTATAATAAACAGAGAGTTTATAAATGATATTTACAGAAAAGCTGCATCCGGCGCACAAAAGGGCCTATTGATATTCAGCGAAGAACAGAATGTATCTTCCGATTTAATGGGATGCCAGGCTGCGGTAATTATTGAAGGAAGCGAGAACCATACCAGAACAGGGTTCCTGCCTCTTTCTTCGGAAGTCCTGAGAGAATACGGAATAGATACAGCGCAGGATATCAATTTACCTGTAACCCATGCCAAGATATTCGGCTGGTATGACAACGAGTTCGGCAATTATGTCAATTGCCTCGGAAAGCTGACGGTATATGTTGACAAGAATATGATTTAGATTTAGGGATACACTGTTATGCTTCGGTAGAAATACCGGAGCATTTGTTTTTAAAAATGAAGTAACAATGCCATGTACCGCAACATATACTATAAGAGTATAACATCAGTAGAGATGAACTCAACTGATGTTATAGCCTCCGGCGGATGCGAACGATTTCGCAAGGAAGATTATTTCACGACCTGAAATACGAAATCGGCGCGCAAGTATGCTGGTGGCATACTTGAAATATGTGAGGTGTATGGCATTTGATTATTCATGTTGTAAGAGCTGGGGACAGCTTATATTCGATTTCAAGGCGCTATGGGGTACCGGTGGAAAGAATTGCATCCGACAACGAATTAAATGTTTCTGAAAGCCTGGTGATAGGCCAGACAATTGTTGTTATGGAAGGGACAAGACGGCACACCGTGAGGGCAGGGGAGTCGCTTTATTCAATTGCGAGACAATACGGAACAACTGTTGCCGGAATACAAGCGGCCAATCAGATTGCCAACCCGGCTATGATCAGACCCGGAATGGTACTGACAATACCATCAGGAACAGACAAGCTGGGTACCATTGATGTAAACGGGTACGCATTTCCGAATATCAGTATGGATGTATTGAGAAAAACATTGCCGTACTTAACGTACCTGAGTATTTTCAGCTATGAAGTCAAACCCGACGGGAGCTTCAGGCCGATTAATGATGAGCCTCTGATTGCAGCAGCCAGGGCAGCAAATGTTGCACCCCTTATGGTGATAACCAATCTGAGGGAGGGCGGCGGCTTTGACAGCGACTTGGCAAAGACAATACTGACAAATGAACAGGTTCAGGATACACTGATTAATAATGTGATAGAAAACCTTAGAGCAAAAAACTACACCGGACTTGACATAGACTTTGAATACGTTTATCCGGAAAACAGGGAAGACTACAATAACTTCCTGAGAAAGGTATCTTCCGGGCTCAGACCGTTAGGTTACTCAATTACTACGGCTCTGGCGCCCAAAATAGCGGCGGATCAGCCCGGGCTTCTTTATGAGGCTCATGATTATCCTGTCCACGGAGCACTGGTTGACCATGTGATACTTATGACATATGAATGGGGCTATACCTTTGGGCCTCCTATGGCTGTGGCACCTATCAACGAGGTGCGGAAGGTCATTAATTATGCAATGTCGGCAATCCCAAGACGAAAAATTTTAATGGGAATACCGAATTACGGCTATGATTGGGTTCTGCCCTATGTGGAAGGCAGCAGGGCAACAACAATATCCAATGTTGGAGCGGTAGACCTTGCCAGAAGGGAAGGGGCTGCCATACAGTATGATCAAACCGCACAGGCTCCATTCTTCAACTATTATGATGATAACGGAAGACAGCATGTTGTATGGTTTGACGACGCCCGCAGCATGGAAGCGAGATTAAGGCTGGTAAATCAGTACAATCTCGGGGGCGTAAGCTATTGGACCATCGGAAGGTTCTTCCCGCAGAACTGGTTGGTCCTAAGCTCATTGTACGATGTAAGAAAAGTGCTTTAGCATCTCAAAGGAGACAGTCAATCAAGGCTGCCTCCTTCTACTGCACATTAGAAGAATAATGCGTCACGGAGACATGGGGACGGGGACATGGGGACGCGGGGACACGGGGACGTTTCGCGTGTCCCACTGAAAGCGGGACAGGGGAAACGTCCCCGCGTCCCCACGTCCCCGTGTCCCCGCCGCATTCTTCATATTTTTTGAATAATCAGTTTTTAATAAAAGGATATTTTGATTATTTATAGAATAAGATAATCAGTGTGCTTGGTTTTGAATGGGGGCGAGTAATTATATCATAGCGGGGAGGGAATAAAATGAACATTATTGAGTACCTTAAGCAGCAAAAGGTGATTCCGCAGTATAAAGCCGACAAATTCATCGAGCTTCTGGCTACTTACGAAGAGAATGATGTGCTTTATGAGAATGCAATAAAACAGCTTGATCTCACAAATGATGAATATGACAGGCTTTTTACCGAATTGGAAAAAGGGAACTATGTAGACAGGATATATATAATTGTTTGTCCATATTGTGACAGCTTGGGGAATACATATGTTCAAAGCTTTGATATACCCGAAACTGATAAGTGCAGGTTCTGCCATAATGTTTTCAATCATAAAGAAAACAATATGGAAGCTTTTCGCTTATACTTCAATTATCATAAGAATATAGACATTTTGACAGAACTCAGCCAGAAAATTAACTACAATCAGGAAAGGATTTTTGAAATAGCTGAAGAGATTAAAGAATTGGAAACAAAAAGGAAATCCCTGCAAGACGAAAATATAAAGTTTGTAACGCTTCGCAATGAATTGCAGTACGATAAAAGCGAAAGCAAGGCGTATGAAAAGACAGTTGATAAATATAAAGAGGATAAGGTCAAATATATCGGCACCCTTATTTATATAAAAAAGTGTGTGGCGAAGTGCAGTAAATGCAATGAAGCTTTTGAACTGTTCAATGTCAATGGAAAGTATATAGGTGTATGTCCCAGCTGTGATTTTGAAATAGAATTATTAATGAAATAAATCATCAAAAATCAAAAAACCTGCTATATAACAGGTTTTTTTGATTTCTTTTTATCTTGGTACATACTTATATCTGCAAGCCTCATAAAATCTTGAAATTCTGATCCATCTGCAGGAAATTGCACAATTCCGCATCCGAAGCCTATCGGGGCAATAGTTTTACCGCAGTATGTAAAGGGCAAATTCAATAAAGTTTGCCTTATGTTGTTAATCTTATTTGCTGCTTGAATGTTATCATTATCTTTAAAGATAATTGCAAATTCATCTCCGCCATATCTGGCGAATATATCATCGCCCGTTATGATTTCATTTACACACTGGGCGAATTTTTTGAGCATTAAGTCACCGGCTTCATGACCATAGGTGTCATTAATATACTTAAGATTATTTATATCCAGCATTGCCAGGGAAAAGACCGAGGCGGAAGCCTTGCTGGTTTGCATGATATGCTTCAGAAGCTCCTCAAAGTAGCAGCGGTTGTATATACCTGTCAAACTGTCATGTCTTGAAAGAAATAGGATTTTCTCTATTTGTCTGGCGTTTTTAAGGGCAATTCCTATCTGAACCGCCAAGTGCTTAATCAATGGTTTGTCTTCTTTTCTGAAAGCCGTATTATCATCCATATTATCCAGGTTTATGATTCCCTGAAATTTATTGTCTACCTGAAATGCGCAGCTGAGAGTCGATTTTGGATTAATGCCCAAACCCTTTTGCAATATTTCGTATTTATAATCCGGAAGATGTTCCCTATTGAAGCGTTCCTGATTGCTTACTATGCAAGGTTCAAAAAAGTCTTCCGAATTATATTGAAATACCTCTTCGATACTAAGCTTCAGATTTTCCAGCGCACTGGAATCATATCCCCGGGAAGCCTTAAATTCCAAAACGCTGCCGTTATATATCAGTATACTGCCTCTCTGAGCACCTGGTATTATCTCAATTGCCTTATCCATTATTGTTTGAAGTATATAATCAATTTCGCCGGAGGAAAATACTTCACTTGTTATTTTCATAATGGAATCTGTAATCATGCTGTACCTCTTGAGAAGTATATTGCTGCTTCTGAGCTTTTTTATCAGTTCTTTCTGTTTACTCTTGGATGTAGAGTTAATACTCATTTCTTCACCCCAAATACTTTAATTAAGAAAAATATCAAAATATGTCTTCTACCTGTATAATACCAAAAAAAGCACTAAGTAAAAGAATAAATTGGATATACAAGTTTATCGAATAATATGCAAAATGAAATAGAAACAGCCATGCGAAGCTGTTTCTATTTGGTGTCTGTCAATGAATACCTTCTTGCACCCAAGTATCTACTCTTATAGTAGCTGGAATCAAGATCGGTAATGGTGACCTTATCAACTCCTGAGCTTGCATGTATGAACTTGTTCCCGCCTATGTATATTCCCACATGGCTGGGGCCTTTTTTATATGTAGTGAAGAAAACCAAATCTCCTGCCTGAAGATCGTCTTTTCCGACTTTGGTTCCGCTGTTGATCTGGCCGGAAGCGGTACGAGGCAAGCTGACATTGAATTTCTTCATAATATATACTGTGAAGCCTGAGCAGTCAAAAGCTTTGCCGGAAGAAGCCCCCCATACATAAGGCTTACCCAGGAATTGCTTTGCATATTCAACTACCTTTGAATTCAACAGAGCGCGGCTTGCACTTGCCCTGTCGGCAAGAATGCTGTTGTAAGCAGTATTAAGCTTGATTATTGTCGCACTGTCGACAATACCGGTCCGGGGAAGTGCGTTTGCTGCCTGGAAGCTTATTACGGCTTCTATGGTAGTCTGGTCATAAAAGGAGTTTATTTCAGTTTTATATATATTCAGATCCCTCAGCTTTTTTTGTATATCAACAACCTTATCACCTATGTCGCCTTCTTTTATTGGCACAAAGTCTTTAGGAAGTATTTCCGCCTGTGTGATTTTCAGGCTGAGGCGCTTAAATGTCTCATTGCCTGCAATGCCATCCGGATTCAGTCCTTCATCCCTCTGAAAAGCTATCAGTGCATTATATGTCTTGTCCCCGAAATAATCAGTGAACTGCCCGTTATTAAAGTAGCCGAGTGTATTCAGTTTTTCCTGAAGGACATGGACATCGGGATGGGTAATGCCTTTATTGAGGGTGCTGTCTCCAAAATCCGCAAATACCGATGTTGTAAGAATGAAGAGAAGGGAGGACACTGATATAATAGTTAGTGCGAGGTTTATTACTTTATTTTTCAATGTTTCAGCCTCCTTTGGAAATGTACTTATTTACAGTACATTAAATAATATTATACAGTATTATTACGGGGAAATAAATATAAAAGAAATATTTCCGCAGTTCAGCAGCAGAGGAAGAAATACACATATTTTGTTCCCCATACCATAATATGATATAATTACAATAAAATCATGCATATTCAGAGTTAAATATATAAAAAAATTGAAATCAGGTAATGAGGTTGCTGCTTTGAGAAACAAATATAAAGAAATGCTTATAGTAGGTATGTGCACTGCGCTCATGGGGCAAGTGAATTTCTATCCCTTTGGTACGGATTTCAGAATAAGCATAGGGGTTGTTGCATTCACTTTTCTCATGCTTTATTTTCATACCATTCCGATTATTTCTTCATCGATTATAACAGGATTATCAGTTCTTATGCTCAGAGTCGGAATAGATGTATTTGCCAACTCAATGGCCATGGATGCAACATTTTATAAGCATATGCCCGGAATGATGTATTATATTACATATGGCATAATTATTGAAGGATCGAGTTTCAGGAAGCTCTTCGAAAAGCCGATTTATTTTATTATGGTATTGATAACGGCAGATATACTGTCAAACATTTTTGAGCTGCTGATACGGAATCAGCTTAATGCTAATTCATTTGACACAATTTTCTCTACTATCATGCTGGCTGCTGTAATCAGAAGCTGCCTGGTATTGGCTTTGTTCTGGATAATAAAATACTACAGCCTGTTTGTGACTAAAGAAGAGCATCAGAGAAGGTACAAAGAACTTCTTCTATTGACTTCAAAACTAAAGTCTGAAATCTTCTTTCTTAAGAAGTCTATGCAAGATATTGAGAATGCTATGGCAAAGAGTTATTCTATATACAATACTATTAAGGAAAGCAATCCTATGGGTAAGGAAGATATAGAAATAATAACTGCTGATTGTCTTAATTTGTCTATTGACATACATGAAATAAAAAAGGACTATAACAGAATAGTTATAAGCATGGAGAAGCTTATGCCGGCTGAAGATACTCACAAGACAATGAGTATAAGTGAGGTATTTGAGACGATAGGTGATATATTTAACAGATATATTGAAGTAATCAACAAGGATATCACTCTCAGCTTTGAGATAGAGAAAGATTATAAAATCAAGGAATATTTTATAATAATGTCAATACTGAACAATTTGATACAGAACTCTGTTGAAGCTTGTTTCAGAAGCGATTCCTCTATAAAAGTCGGGTGCTTCATACATGAAAGCATGTTGGTTTTTGCAGTCAGTGACAATGGAAAGGGGATAGGCAAAAAGGAGCGTGAGCTTATTTTTGAACCGGGCTTTACTACAAAGTTCAATCCGGAGACGGGGCATGTATCGACAGGACTTGGCCTGACACATATAAAGATATTGCTGGAACACCTGGAGGGGAAAATAAATATTAATGAGGATATTGAGGGTATTACAAAATTTGTTATCGAGATACCGATAAACAAAATAGTTGGTGAGGTGGAAGACATTGACTAGCTTTATAGTTATTGACGATGACAGAACGGTCAGAAGCGTGCTGATAAAGATAATCGAACAGTACAGCCTTGGAGAAGTATATGCAGAAGCAGATAACGGATTGCTGGGAGAAGAGATGATACTCCGGTATAAGCCTGATATTGTAATAATAGACTTTCTGCTGCCCCATCAGGATGGAATGTCTATAATAAAAAAGGTCAAATCCCTGAATGTAAAAAGTATGTTTATAATGCTGTCACAGGTCAGTGACAAGGATATGATAGCAAGAGCCTATGAGATGGGGATTGAATTTTTTATCAGCAAGCCTATTAATGTTATTGAAGTTGTCAATGTTATAAGAAGAGTCAGGGAATACCTTGCAATGAAGAAAACCTTTGAAGCCATTGAGTCAACCGTTATGAACCTGGGCAGGAGCGCGGATTCCGAGCCTTCCAGAAAATCGGGAGTTGTTAAAAGGCTGCTGAATCAGATAATGGCTGATCTGGGGATATTAGGCGACCTTGGCAGCAGGGATATAATGAACATATGCACCATGTTGTACGAAAACCCTGAATATGGGGATACCTTGGAGGAAACTCAGCTGAGCGATCTTTTAAAACTGCTGCAGAGCAAGTATACTTCGGAAGGCAGGGTTTCTAAGAGTGACTTTAAGGCAATTGAAATGAGAATGAGGAGGACGGTGGCCAAAGCGATGAAGAATATTGCAGCTATGGGGATTGAGGACTTCAGTAACGACAAGTTTGTTCTCTACAGTTCGTCCTTGTTCGATTATGTTGAGGTAAAGGCGGAAATGGATTATATCAGGGGCAAAGCAATGTATAACGGCAAAGTCAATATAAAGTCCTTTATAAAAAGACTGCTGGTGATGCTGGAACAAATTGCATAAACATAATTATTCAAAATCAATTTTCTAAATTTTCTCAACGTGGATGTAAATTCACGTTTTTTTTTGTTACTATTTGTTACTGTTGTAATAAACTAATAATAATAAATTGGAGGAGGAGATTCTATGAAAAAGTACATAGTACTGACATTGGCTGTGGTGCTCGTTATGTCAGCAGCACTTACAGGCTGTGCCCCGCAGAAGACCAATTTGATATTGGCTACCGGCGGTACATCCGGTACTTATTATCCGTTTGGCGGTTCAATGGCACAGATATTCAACTCAAAGATTCCGAACATGAACGTAACAGCTCAGGCAACAGGTGCATCGGTTGAGAACCTCAAGCTTATCAGCCAGAAGGAAGCAGAGCTGGCGATAGTCCAGAACGACATGACAGATTACGCTTATAACGGAACAGAGTCTTTCAAGGATAGCAAGGTTGAAAACGTAAGGGTTATTGCTAACCTTTATCCGGAGGTAATTCAGATTGTTTCTTCCGCAGACAGTGGAATCAATACTCTTACAGACATTAAAGGGAAGAAGTTCTCAGTGGGTGCTCCGGGAAGCGGAGTTGAAGCAAATGCAAGACAGTTGTTGGAAGTTATGGGTATGACATACAATGATTTTTCAGCCAATTACCTGTCTTTCGCTGAATCAGCAGACTCTCTGAAAGACAATCATATTGACGGTTTCTTGTTTGTATCCGGCATACCTAATGCAGCAATACAGGATACAGCTACTACAAGCAGTCTGAACTTTGTTTCAATTCCGGACGATGTAATCAATAAACTGATTGAAAAGTATCCTTTCTTTACTGAATATATTATTCCAGCCGGAACCTACAAGGGCCAGACTGGGGATGTAAAGACAGTAGCAATGAAAGCAACTTTGGTTGCCGGTGCAGAAGTTTCCGAAAAGGTAATATATGACCTGACAAAGGCATTATTTGAGAATCAGCCGGAATTAGCCTCTGCCCATGCAAAGGGAGCAGAACTAAGCCTTGAAAGCGCTGTTGACGGCGTATCGGTTCCGTTCCATCCGGGAGCAGAGAAATACTTTAAAGAGGTTGGAGCTATTAAATAATTTGGGAGGGCTGCCGGGCTGGAAATATCCGGCCCGGCTTCTTCATTTATGAAAAAGTTTATATATGCAGTTTTTTTACTTTTGCTGATAATTATTTTATTAAATGTACCGGTATTAAACAGGTTTACAATTTCCAACGGCAGGACCGGTAAAATTGTATTTATTGATAATACCGAAAATATCAGAGAGTTTACGGTAAGCTTCAAGCACTCGGTTAATCGTACTCTTGTAAATGAGTTTATAAGGATACAGGGAGACAGGTTTGTTGTATATAAGACGACTTTTTACTCATACGGCGCAGGAATGCCGGAATATGATGCCAACAGCAAGCAGGTAATAACAATATCTGATGGAATTGTTCAGATTGAAAATATTGACAGAAAGCTTGACAGCTTTACGTACATGGTGGGAACCTATGCAGATCATACTCTAAGCTATAAGGATAAAACAATGAAACTTTCAGAGTTTATTGAACCGCAGAAACCCGCGCATTTCAAAATTCAAAAAGTCTCATGCATTGAACTTATAAATTATTTGTTAAGATGAATACAAATCAGAACTTGAATATTTATATATAGAATTTATTTACAGGAAAAAGGAGGGATTTCATGGATAAAGATAAAATTCTGAAGGAGCAGGTACAGGAGTTGGATCTGGATGAAATAATCGCCAAATATGACAAGGAATCAAATTACAGGAAACTTTCCGGAATACAATTAAAGATAGTTACGGCACTTGCAATCATGTTTTCCGTTTTTCAGTTGTACACCGCTATTTTTGGAGTTCTGCCGGCACAGCTGCAAAGATCGATTCATATTACCTTTGCCTTGGTATTGGCTTATTTGTTATATCCATCCAGCGAAAAGATGTCTAAGCATAAAATGCATTGGCTGGATGTAGTGCTGGCATGTATTGCAGGATTTGTAGGATTATATATACCCTTTAATTATCATGCCCTTATATTAAGAGCAGGAGAACAGAATACTACAGATATAATAATAGCTGTAATAGCTGTGCTGTTTGTGTTGGAAGCAGGAAGAAGGGTTGTCGGGCTGCCGATTGTAATTATTGCAAGTACATTTCTGGTTTATTGCGTAGTCGGCCCCTACCTTCCGGGATTTCTAAATCATAGAGGTTATTCCGTTGCAAGGATAGTAAGCCATATGTATTATACAACGGAAGGAATACTGGGGACACCGATTGGAGTATCCTCCACCTTTATATTTCTGTTTATACTTTTCGGATCCTTCCTGGATAAGACAGGAATAGGAAAGTTTTTCATTGATTTGGCCAATGCCGTTGCAGGGAAAGCTATAGGCGGTCCTGCAAAGGTTGCAGTACTCAGCAGTGCACTTACGGGAACCATATCCGGAAGCTCCGTAGCAAACACTGTCGGCACAGGCAGCTTTACAATTCCTTTAATGAAGAGCCTGGGATACAAGCCGGAATTCGCAGGTGCAGTCGAGGCAGCTGCTTCGACAGGGGGCCAGTTAATGCCTCCGATTATGGGTGCGGCAGCATTCTTAATGTCCGAATTTATTGGAATTCCATACGGAAGTATAGCAAAAGCGGCAATAATACCGGCTTTGCTTTACTTCAGCGGTATATGGATAATGGTTGATTTGGAAGCAAGAAAGACAGGTATGAAGGGACTTGAAGAATCAAAGCTTCCAAAGCTTAGTAAGGTGCTTGGCGAGAGATGGTACTTGTTTACTCCGATATTTGTAATTATATATATGCTTATGAGCGGTACCACACCGATAAAAGCGGCTCTTTACGGAATATATTCATCAATTTTGGTAGGTATGATAAGAAAAGAGACCAGGATGAATTTGAAGTCATTGCTTCAGGCATTGGAGACCGGAGCCAAAAGCGCGCTGGGGGTAGCAATAGCCTGTGCTTGTGCAGGAATAATTGTAGGTACTGTAACTCTGACAGGATTAGGACTTAAAATGGGCAACGGCCTTGTTGAATTGGCGGGGGGACTCCTGCTGCCTACCTTGTTCCTTACTATGATTTCATCCCTGATTCTTGGGATGGGTGCCCCAACAACCGCAAACTATATAATTACTTCAACAATTGCCGCACCGGCACTTTTGAAGCTGGGGGTAAATCCGTTGACAGCCCACATGTTTGTATTTTATTTCGGAATAATTGCTGATATAACACCACCGGTAGCCCTTGCTGCCTTTGCAGGCTCTGCAATAGCCAAGAGCGATCCGATAAAGACCGGTATAAACGCAAGTAAGCTTGCCATTGCAGCATTTCTGATTCCATATATATTTGTTATTAATCCTCAATTACTGTTGATAAATACAACAGGACTGGAAGTGATTCAGATTACAATCACATCCTTAATAGGTATGTTTGGAATAGGAATAGCCATGGAAGGCTTCATATTCGGAAAGGTAAATCCTTTGATCAGATTAATTTTCATGGCCGGCGGGCTTTGCCTTATTGACCCGGGTGTATATACCGACATGGCAGGCATTATAGCAATCGGACTGGGATTGGCATATCAGTGGTTTAAGTATAAAAGAACTACAGCAAAAAGTATTTAGCCGGAATAATAAGGAAGAGTTGATTAAGATATCACTCTTCCTTTTCAAATTCTTCCAAATACTTTGTTTTATCTGCTTCAACCAGCGGAAGTACTCTCTGAAGTTCAGCCTTATGGATCTCAAGAAGTTCATTAATAATGCTCTCCATTTCACTGCGCTTTTCATTGTATTTTAGCTTGACAATCCATCTGGGGTTGTATTCTCCTGACCCGTCCAGAAGATCAATATTGAATTTGCTGAATACCTCTTCATTGTATAAGTCATATATTCCATTGTATTGATAATCCTCAACATCGGCTGTAGTGAGGACAAGAAATATGAAGTATTCTCCCTCTTCCTCAGAGAGGTATGCATTCTCTATCAGCTCAAGGCCCGAATCAATTTTATAAGAATCTATCGTTTGGATAAAAAAACCTGTTGCCCTATTCTTTTCCATAAGCACAAGTATGTTGTATTTGTCCATTTTATTACCTCCGGGGCATACTGCCTGGCATCTTGCAGAATAAATATGGTATAATTCAATAATTAAATGTGATTATATTTTAACCGTTTCAGGCACAACTTACAAGGAGTATAAAAATGAAAATTATCAATAAAACCATTAATGGAAGATTTGTGGGCAGATTGAACAGGTTTGAGGGAATAGCGGAGATAAATGGAGGGGAAGTACCGGTCCATATACCTAATACCGGCCGATGCAGGGAACTCCTGTTTAAAGGAGCCGGAATCATACTGGAAATAAGGGAGAGCAAGACAAGGAAGACCCCCTATGAGCTGATAATGGTATATAAGGGAGACAGGCTTATATCAATTGATTCCCAGGCGCCGAACAAGATTGTTGAGGAAGCTGTAAGAGGAGGACTGATAGAGGAGATAGGGAGCTACGATTATGTCAAGAGGGAAGCCTTTTATGGGCAAAGCAGATTTGATCTGCTTTTAAAGAAAACCGAAGGAAGCGGAAAAGCTGACTCCTGTTATATGGAAGTAAAGGGAGTAACTCTTGAGATTAACGGCACCGCATTGTTTCCCGATGCTCCCACTGAAAGAGGTGCAAGGCATATGAAGGAATTGGCTGCTGCACGTAAGGAGGGTTACAGAGCCGTCGTCATTTTCCTCGTTCAGATGGAGGGTATCAAATGCTTTACTCCCAACAAGCTGATGGACTCCGGATTTGCCGAAGCCCTGGCAGATGCACATTCCGAAGGGGTGGAAGTGCTTTCATACAATTGCAGGGTATCGGAGAAGGAAATAGTGATTAATGAAAGAGTTGAAGTAGTATTGTGAAGCAATGATGAAAAATTCCGAAATATATACAAGTTTTAAGAGATGTTTTTGTTCATTATCGAAATTTAATATAATATGAACTTTTTTTAATAAATTTCATATTATATATATTGAAATGAAGATTTCATAGGGCTATAATAAAAATGACAATTGAATCTTCGTTAGGTGAGGCTCCTATACGGATAAATGCTGCTACCCGGAAACATCGAGAGATGCCAGCGGGTTAACAAGTATTATCGAATTAAGGTTCTACTTAATGCAGCTGGAAAACTTCTATCCAAAGCTGTATAGTGCCAAAGCTCCGCGAGTGAAGAAATGTAATGCTGTTACAGTATACTATTCCTTTCACTCCAGTGAAAGGATTTTGTTTTTGTTAGAAGCTTGTTAAGATTTATATGCTAAGCAGTAAATAATACAACGGCAAATTTTAATAAGATATTCTATATTTTGCTTCACTGCACGTGGATACCCACGAGCAGCCGGCAAAAAGAATATCTAATTAAAATTAGCCTACGGTGAGGTGATTTAAATGGACGCTGGGCCCAGTAATTATTGCAGTAGAATATGGAAAGACTATAGGGGAAAGTCTGTTTATTTCACCAATGACAGCCGCTTTTCCCATTGTTGGGAGGAAAGACTATGGAAAACATCATTAAGGATTATATTGAAGTAAAGAATTATTCAGCCATAAAAAAAGCGCTGGAGGATATGCTGCCGGCCGATATTGCAGAGCTTCTTGAAGAACTTGATACAAAGAACAGCCTTCTGGTTTTCAGGATGCTCCATAAGGATGTCGCAGTAGAAGTATTTGCACACCTTTCTGTAAAACAGCAGACCAGTTTTACCCTTATGATAAAGGAGGACGAGTTAAAAGAAATATTGGAGGAGCTGTATTTCGACGATAAGATTGACTACCTTGAGGAAATGCCCTCAAGTGTTGTAAAAAAGATACTGAAGTATTCTCCGGAAACAGAGAGAAAACTTATCAACCAGTTCTTGAATTATCCGGAGAACTCAGCGGGAAGCCTGATGACGATAGAGCTGGTTGACCTGAAGAAGGAGCTTACCATTGATGAAGCGCTGCTGCGTATCAGGCGGACAGCTTTGGATAAGGAAACCATATATACCTGCTACGTAACGGACAGTAACAGAAAGCTGGAGGGTACAGTCTCCCTTAAGGACCTGGTAATTGCACCCGGGAATAAAAAAGTTGAAGATATCATGGAGACGGATCCCATATTCGTAAGGACTATCGACGACCAGGAAGAGGTGGCGAATCTCTTTAAGAAATATGACCTTTTGTCCGTACCGGTTGTGGATCAGGAAAACAGGCTGATAGGAATCATTACCATCGACGATATCGTGGACGTAATTGAAGAAGAGGCATCAGAGGATATACAGATCATGCACGGTTTGGCACCCAGTGAAGAAGAATATCTGAAGACTGATATAATAACCCTGGCAAAGCAGAGAATTTTCTGGCTGCTGTTCCTGATGCTTTCGGCAACTATTACCGGAAACATAATAGAAAGCTTTCAGGGCAGCCTGGAGAAGGCAGTAGGGCTTGCAGTATTCATACCTATGCTTATGGGTACCGGAGGAAATGCGGGGACACAATCATCAACACTGGTAATAAGAGGTATCGCTCTTGGAGAAGTTGTCTTAAGCGATATATCGAAGGTAATATGGAGAGAACTCAGAATAAGCCTGATGGTTGGAATTTCGCTGGCAGTAGTGAATTTTGTACGGGTGTATTATCTTGGAGGGAACTCTTTTACAGTATCTGTGGTGGTAAGCGTCACACTCATACTTACAATTATGATAGCAAAGGTAATAGGAGGCGTACTGCCGCTGATTGCCAAAGCAATTAATATTGACCCGGCAATAATGGCCAGCCCATTGATTTCAACTATTGTGGATGCACTTACACTGCTTTCCTATTTTAAAATAGCGGAAGCGATTATGCATATATGAAACAGACACTGAGAACGGGTAACACAGAGAACACCGATTTTGCACTGAATTCACGGCAAATTAATATAATTTCCGCCGTGCATTCAGTGGATTTCTGTGATTTCAGTGTTATCCGTTATTTATCTTAGGCTAAGTGCCTTTTTCAGTATTTTTGAGGCTATGGGTGCAGCTGCACTGCCGCCTCCGCCGCCATTTTCAATAAGTACCGCAATTGCAGCCTTCGGACTGTCTGCCGGGGCAAAGCCTACAAACCATGCGTGGGATTTTTGATTGCCGCTGACCTCGGCAGTGCCTGTTTTTCCCGCAACGGCAACTTTGCTGACCTTAGCCCTGGTTCCCGTGCCGGACTCAACCACTTCGACCATCATATCTTTTATGGCTTCAGCGGTGTTTTTATCCATTATCCTGCCTATCTGCTTCGGTCTGAATTCTTTGATTATCTTATTTTCACTGCCGCTGATACTGCTTACTACATATGGCTGCATCATAACCCCATCATTTGCAATGGCCGCTGCCATCATTGCAGCATGAAGGGGCGTCATAAGCACCTCACCCTGTCCTATAGACTGCTGGGCAATGCTCCTGTTGTCAGATTTACTGGGGAAAACGCTTTCGGATACTCTTATATCTGTCTGTATTTTCTTGTTTAACCTGAACCTTGACGCTTCATTGTACAGATTGCTGTTTCCCAGCTTAAGCCCTTGCTTTATGAAATATGAATTGCAGGAGTGTTTCAAGGCCTCCGAAAGGGTTATGCTGCCGTGAGCCTTGCCGTCGCTGTCTTTGATAATATAACCGTCCGCATTTACTTCTCCCGTGCATTCCACCTCAATGTCCTGCAAATTGTTTTTCAGTATTGAGGAAGCCACTGCCAGTTTGAATATCGAACCCGGAGGGTAAAGCCCCTCTGAAGCTCTGTTCAGCAGAGGGCTTTTCTTATCATTTATAAGGCTTTCCCAGTTGTTTTGTATGCCGGAGGGGTCAAAATCCGGTTTGCTTACCAAGGCAAGTATTTCTCCGGTATCCGGCTTCAGTACTACCACCGCTCCTTTTTTGCCCCGCAGCAATTCGGAGGCATAAACCTGAAGGGAACGATCCAGTGTCAGATTGATATTGTTGCCTTTTATATAATAATCATTGATTTTGCTTCTCAAGTCCTCCATAGTGTCGCTGGCGCTCATAAGCTCCTTGTTATAAAGGGCTTCGAGGCCCGATGAACCATATTTGGCACTTGAATATCCAATAACATGGGAAAAGTATCTGGGATAGACATATGTGCGTTTAACTCCGGCTTTATACTTTTCACTCTTTGCCAGAATCTCCCCGTTTTTATCCAGTATGCTTCCTCTTATTATATTTCCCTCCGATTCCCTCAACCTTCTGTTATATGAGTTGGAAGCTATCAATCTGGACTCAAACAGGCTGAAATACAGAAGATACAAGCATATAAGCGCAAATAAGGACAAGTATATATATTTAATAATTTTAATTCTGTCTTTCATACAAATCCCTCCTATCGGCTCGCGGTGCGCGGCACGAGGCTCTCGGCTTCAGATGTCTGTGAAGCTTTGTCTGTGCTTATATAATACAATATTCCCACATTCATGAACTGTGAAAGCAGTGAACTTCCGCCGTAGCTTACAAAGGGAAGTGTGACACCTGTTATGGGTATTATGTTCAGTACACCGCATACTATTACAAGGGTTTGAATTGCGGTAAGGGAGGTAAGGCCCAAAGCTGCAGATGAATATATGGGGTTGCTGCATTTTGAGCTTATATCCATACCGATTATGCTGAGCAGCGCATACATGGCTAACAGGGATATCCCATTCAATATACCTGTTTCCTCACATAATGCGGAAAATATGAAATCGGTGTGGACAGCAGGTATGAATTTTGGGTCTCCGAGATACAGACCAGTACCGATGAAGCCGCCTGTAGCAACTGCAAACAGTGACTGTGTTATCTGATAGGATTTGCCGGATATATATTTCCAGGGATTTATCCATGCCAAAACCCGGGATCTTATATATGAAAAAGCGAAGTAGCTAATAAAAGCCCCTCCTAATGCTGCACCGGATGAGGCTGCAGTATATAAGCCCCTAACATCCCTGGAGAAAAGCATGACAAGGTATACCGTGAAAAATAAGAAGGCGGAGCCTATATCCCTTTGAAGGACAAAAAACGCTGTAACGGTAAGCATAGATGCGGCAATTCCGGCAAATCTTTTTCTGCTTGGTTCCCGGGACAGCAGACAGGCTGTGAAGAACACAAAAATCAGCTTGATGAATTCGGAGGGTTGTATATTCGTGAAATAAAGATTTATCCAATTTTTTGAGCCGTTGATTTCTATACCCCATATCTGTGTTGTTAACAGAAGGGCAAGAATCAAACCTCCAAGGAGCAAATGATGCTTATACTTTACTTCAAATCTTTTCATAAAAATAAAGGAAGCAAAAAATCCAAGTATGCCTGCGGCTGCAATATATGCCTGTTTTGTACCGTATTCCGGGCTTAACCTGTACAGCATGGCGAGCCCTGTCTGAAGCATATTACAGACAACGTCAAACATAAGGCAATTGCCGTCATTTAAAAGTTTTGCAAGAATCATCCTTGATATCATATAAGCAGCGGCAAGGCCGCCGCAGATATACAAAGCCATATAGTCCAGGGGTTCGGAATAATATGAAATCAGAGCGAAGTTCATTGCAATAAGAACCAAATTCAGCAATGGGGAAACATACCTGCATATACGAATATTCTTATAGTATGTCATCCAGCACGACAAAGCAAAGCCGGCAGTTATAAGCGTATATATGAATCTGTAGCTCCATGAAAAAACTTCAAACACAATATCACCGGTTTCTGGTAAAATTCCAACAATAATATATTATACAATAATATTGGGCAAAATTCACCTGCGCATTCACATATACTCCAATATATGCTAGAATAATCTCATTGAATTAAGATGTAAAGGAGCATAATATGGGTTATAAATATGTATTATTCGATCTTGACGGTACTCTGATTAATACAAACAGGCTGATTTTAGATTCCTTTAAGTATACTTATAAAAAATGCCTCGGCTTGGAAGTCTGCGAGGAGGATATACTGAAATGCTTCGGGGAGCCTCTGAAAGTGACATTGAGGAGATACTCCGAGGAAAAGGCGGATGAATTGTTTAATACATATATTGAGTATAATGAGTCGAGGCATAACGATACAGTGACTATATTCGACGGGATTCAGGAGCTTTTATCCGAATTGGTGAATCAAGGCCGTACCCTTGCCCTTGTTACCGCCAAAAGGAGAAGAGTAGCGATTATGGGCCTTGAGTTATTTGATATAAAGAAATACTTTGATGTAATCGTGGCACTTGAAGATACGGAACTGCATAAGCCAAACCCGGCTCCGGTGATAAAGGCCCTGGAGCTTTTGGGAGCGAAGCCCTCGGAAACATTAATGGTCGGAGACAGTGTTTTTGATATTCACTGTGCCCATGGAGCTTCTGTTGCGGCCGCTCTGGTGAAATGGAGCGCTGCCCGGGACTTCCAGGATGATGCTTCATCAGCGGATTATGTAGTTCATGACACAAAGGAGCTGTTAGATATTATTATAGGGTAGCACTTTGAAGTTAGTGGAAGGCAGAGTACCGACGTGGGGAAGATATCTTCGACGAAACCTTCCACCTGACCCCGGAACGAGAATACCCCAGAGGAAAAGCTAGTCTCACGACGCTTTTCCGACCCTAGGGAACCCTATGGTTCCCTTCGACGGATGCAAGCATCCTGAGCACCCTCCTTTATCGGCAGGGGGCTTCTCCTCCTTGCATCTCCCGCTTTGGAAGGTGAGGAGAACATACTTCCCTTACAGCCGGAGTACTTTACATACTATTCTATTATTCTGCTACAGTCTAATTAGCGCATTTTTACAAACTTCTTCTCAATCCACGACACTGACAGATACATAAACGCCGCAGCCACAGCCAGTATAATGACGCTGGTCATGACCAGGTCCATCTTGAATACCTGGCCGCCATAGATTATCAGATAGCCCAAGCCTGCCTTTGATACAAGGAATTCTCCGACAATTACGCCTACCAGTGACAGCCCTACATTTATCTTCAGCGTTGAAATTATCTCCGGAATACTGGATGGGAATACCACTTTTCTCAGTATTTGAACCTTTGTGGCGCCAAAGGTTTTTAAGAGCTTGATTTTATCCTCGTCACAGCTTCTGAAGGACTGATAGACATTGAGAATGGTGACAATAATAGACAAGAGAAGGGCCATTACTATGATTGAGCCGGTGGTTCCGCCGATCCATACGAGTATAATCGGGCCCAAAGCTGTTTTTGGCAGTGCATTAAGCACTACCAGGTATGGGTCAAGGACTCTTGCCGTAAAGTTAGACCACCAAAGGACAATTGCAGCAAGTGTCCCCAAAACTGTGCCGGATACAAAACCAATTATGGTTTCATATATGGTGACTCCGGTATGCAGAAACAGGGAGCCGTCCTTAGAGAGATTTATGACAGTATTTACAATCCTGGAGGGCTGGCTCATGATGAAGGGGTCTATCCACTTCATATTCGCGGCAATTTCCCATAATGCAAATATCGCTGAAAGTATTATTATCCTGGAAATAGTCACGGCATTTTTTGTAATTCTTTCTTTTCTGATATATTCCCTATGTTCATTGGAATATTCTTCATACATGAACATCCAGCTCCTTCCATATCTTATTGAAATATATCCTGAATTCAGGAGCTTCTCTGCAGATAATAGGAGTCTTGTTTTCGCAGGTAGTCAGCTGAATAACATGCTCCGATTTAACTTCCCCCGGCCTCCTTGTAAGCACAATTATCCTGTCTGACATTGATACTGCTTCTGCTATGTCATGAGTAACAAGAATCGCTGTCTTTTTCTCCTTTTTTATAATAAGCCAGATTTCTTCAGAAATAGCAAGTCTTGTCTGATAGTCGAGGGACGAAAAGGGTTCGTCCAGAAGCAGTATTTCCGGATTGACAGCCAAGGTTCGTATCAGAGCCGCCCTTTGACGCATTCCTCCTGAGAGCTGATTGGGATAATAATACTTGAATTCACCGAGGCCATACTCTTCCAGCAATCTTTCAGCATTTCTCATTGTATCCTTGTTTAGTTTCTTTTGAATTTCAAGTCCTATGGTAGTATTCCTGAGTATTGTGAGCCATTCAAACAGATGATCCCTCTGCGGCATATATCCGACATTGCTTGCCAACCCTTTTACAGGCTCATTATTAATTAAAATCTCACCAGTGGAAGATTTTATGAGCCCCGAAATAAGAGAAAGCAAAGTAGATTTGCCGCAGCCGCTGGGGCCGACAATGCTGACGAATTCTCCTCTTCTTATGTCCAGAGATAGATTTTTAATGGCCTGGGTTTCACCGTCAAGTGTATGGTAGTTCATGGTCACGTTTTTTAGCTCTACTACCTTATCCACTGCTACACCCCCAGTAAGTTCTTATAACTCCATACTATTCATCAGCAGTGGTATTAGTGAATAAAAAGAATCATTGACAGGTATGGTACAGTTGCTTTTTATTTAAGTGTCTATATAAATACATTTTTGTGGTAAAATATTTCGTAGGTGCGAGGCACGAGCCGCGAGGTTAGCGAAGCGAGGTGAGGGGAATAATGTACAACACCATAGATTATGAACAGCTTGAAGGGGATTATGTGCTTGTTGATGTAAGGAGTCCGAAAGAGTATTCGGAATTTACAATACCAGGAGCTGTCAATCTGCCGATTTTTAATGATGAAGAGAGAGAACTGATAGGTACGGTATACAACTGTGGAAGCATAGATGAGGCAAAAAAAATGGGAGTGGATTTCGCTTCAAAAAAGCTTCCTCTTTTGTATGAAGAAATAAAAAGGCTCAGGGAAGGCCATGACAAGGTAATACTGTTCTGTGAGCGCGGAGGGTATAGAAGCAGTTCCCTGTGTGCGTTGCTAAACTCAATCGGTATCGGAGCAGTAAAGCTGAGAGGCGGGTATAAAGGCTACAGGGCTGTAGTAAATTCAATGCTGCCGAAATTAAACAGAGAAGTGAACTATATTGTCATACATGGCTATACCGGGACAGGGAAAACGAAATTGCTGAAAATGCTTGAAAGCAGAGGTTATGATATTCTGGATTTTGAAATGCACGCTAACCATAGAGGTTCTCTTCTCGGAGATGTGGGCTTGGGAAAACGAATAAGCCAGAAGCAGTTTGAATCCCTGGTCTACGACAGCCTGAAGAAAAGGAAATCCGACATGATATTTGTTGAGGGAGAAAGCAGCAGAATCGGGAATATAGTTATACCGCATTATATAATGCAGAGCATGAGAGAAGGAAAGCACATACTTGCAGTTGGAAGCATCGAAATGCGGGTTCGGAGGATAGTTGAGGAATATACCAAAGAAAAAAATTCCGATAAGGATATAATTAACTCTCTGGAAAAGCTGGGAAGGAATATTTCTGCAAGGAGAGTCGAAGAGTATGCAAGGGATATTAGGCTTAGGAATTACCATCAGGTGGCGGAAGATCTGATGATCAGGTATTATGATCCGATGTATGAGAATGAAATGAAAGAATTTGAATACGAACTGACTGTAAACACGGATAATATCCAGAAGGCCTGTTTGGATATGGAAAAATGGCTGAAAAAAGCAAAGCCGGAGTAAATTCTGCTCCGGCCCTGTTTTTTAATAATTATGGTTTTACCGTTTCAATTGCCTTTCTGGCAAATTCCTGGGTTACAATCTTATCATATTCAACTTTCTTATCCAGTTCCCCTGCGGTTTGCATTACTTCCTGCAGTAAATCAAGGGACTCCGGAGTTGTTATGGGATCGGTGCACCATGCATCAATTTCCTTGTATCTTTTTACAACTGTAACCAGGATATCATCGTCAGCGTCAGGGAAGAATGATTTGATAGCCTCGGCTATCTCTTCCGCTGTATGGCTGTGGACCCAGAGCTGGCCTTTATAGAAAGCATTTGTGAACTTCTGTATCATTTCAGGGTTCTTGTCAATAACACTTTCTGATGTGAAATATGCGGTATAAGCAATCAAACCGCTTTCCTCTCCCAATGAAGAGACTATTTTGCCTGCACCTTCCTTCTCAAGCATGGATGCGGTGGGCTCAAACAATGCCACATAGTCTCCGACCCCGCTTATGAAAGCTCCTGCTGTAGCTGTAAACTGCAGGTTGGTGATTATCTCGACGTCTTTACCCGGTATAATTCCATACTTCTTCAATACATATTCAAGTGTCATTTCGGGCACGCCCCCGGGCCTTCCGCCGATTATTACCTTTCCTCTTGTGTTTTCCCATTTGAATTCCGGTTCATCGTTGCGTGCGACCAGGAAGGAACCGTCCCTTTGGGTAAGCTGTGCAAATATTACAGCATAATCTTCCTTTCCCTGTTCGTAAACATAGATACTGGCTTCAGGTCCCGCAAAGCCGATGTCGCATTGGCCGGAAAGCAATGCGGTCATTGTCTTGTCCGCCCCTTGGCCTGTTGTCAGTTCTATTTCCAGGCCCTGTTCTTCAAAGAAGCCCTTATTGATAGCTACATACTGCGGAGCATAAAAGATTGAGCGCACCACTTCATTAAGCCTGACGGTTGTAAGCTCTTTCCTGCTGCAGCCTGCGGAAAGCATCGCCGCAGAAGAAAGCACAATAAGGACAACGAGTACAAGTGATACAAGTTTGGCAGATTTTCTCACCAAATACCCCCCTATCATAGTTTGGATACGACTGCTGCTATTATTTGCATATTATGTGATATATATTTTTTTGAGACAGTCCAAGGATTTTTTGATGAACTGCCGCAGAGGCAAAGCATAAACTGGTATTGGAACAGTATAATATTTATTACACTTATGGGGGAACATAAAAATATCAACTCGGAAGAGCGGGTCGTTCAAAAAACAACTGCATATATGAAAATGTAGTACGGAGAGGTAACTATGAATATTCCAAATGCATTGACAATTTTCAGACTTATACTGATTCCGGGTTTTGTCTACTATTACTTTTCTTCAATGCCGAATGGGGATAGAATAGCAATAGTACTGTTTGCGGCGGCGGGCGTGACAGATATACTTGACGGCTTTATCGCACGCAGGTGCAATCTTATCACAAGGCTGGGAACAGTGCTTGATCCCCTGGCGGATAAGCTGATGCTGCTTACTGTTCTTATAAGCGCAACAATGAAGAATCAGATTTCCTTCTGGATAATTATTGTCGTGGCGATAAAGGAGACTCTGCTGATATTGGGAGCAATCACGCTGTTCAATGATCATGACATAGTGGTACCTGCAAACAGGTTCGGGAAGCTCTCCACAATTGCGTTTTATATAGCGATTATTGCTGTTGCTTTTGATATACCATACAGCAGGGTAATGCTTGACGGGTTTGTGATAATTACTATTCTGGCATTGGTGGTATATGCGAATTGTTATATAAATATAAAGCGCCGGCAGAGGATATATAAAACGTGAAACGCCTGATAAAAAAATAATATTGACAAATCCGCACAACTCTAATAAGATATATAATAATTAGAAGGCAAGAGACAATAGGCGATAGGTAATAGGTTCAGCAGGGCTTCGAAGCCTGGCATGCAGCCCATACCCTATAGCCAATTGCCAATAGCCTCAAAAAAGCAATGAGGAAGAGGAGTAGGCATTAACCGCCTTTTAGAGAGGGAAACCCACAGGCTGAAAGGTTTTCCGGGTACGGCACTGCTGAAGGTAGCTTCTGAGTTCCTGCTGTGAATAGAGTAGCATCAGGCGGGTCTGCCCGTTACAGTTCAAAGAGCCGGTGTTTGCCGGAAATAAGGTGGTACCGCGAATAACCTTCGCCCTTAACATGGGCGGGGGTTTTTTATTTTACAGAACTTTTCAAATTCAACTGCGAGGAGGATTTAACATGGACGAATCAAAAAATATTGCAAAAACTTATGACCCGAAACAAGTAGAAGAGAGATTGTATGAGATCTGGATGGAAAAAGGATATTTTACTCCTGTGATCGATAAGAACAAAGAGCCCTATACTATAGTGATACCTCCGCCGAATATTACCGGACAGCTCCATATGGGCCATGCAATGGACAATACTATACAGGATATACTTATAAGGTGGAGAAGGATGCAGGGATACTGCACACTCTGGCTCCCGGGTACGGATCATGCAAGCATAGCTACAGAGGCCAAAATAGTTGAGACTCTGGCAAAAGAGGGAAAAACGAAGTATGATTTGGGAAGAGAAAAATACCTTGAGATGGCTTGGGACTGGAAGCATGAATACGGCGGAAGGATACTTAACCAGCTGAAAAAACTTGGAAGCTCCTGTGACTGGACCCGTGAAAGGTTTACCCTGGATGAAGGCTGTTCAGATGCGGTTTTGGAGGTTTTTGTCAGATTATATGAAAAGGGGCTTATATACAGGGGTGAGAGAATAATAAACTGGTGCCCCAAGTGCAAGACTTCCATATCTGATATTGAGACTATTTATGATACTGCGAAAGGGCACTTCTGGCATGTGAAGTACCCCGTAAAGGACAGTGACGAATATATAGAAATTGCCACTACAAGGCCGGAGACAATACTGGGAGATACTGCCGTAGCGGTTAATCCAAATGACGACAGGTACAGGCATCTCGTCGGCAAGACATTGATACTGCCGCTTATGAACAGAGAAATACCGGTAATAGAAGATGAGTATGTCGATATGGAGTTTGGAACCGGAGCAGTTAAGATAACACCGGCCCATGACCCCAATGACTTTGAAGTAGGCACGAGACACAATCTTCCGATGCCAAGGATACTGAATGATGACGGTACAATAAACAGCTTAGGCGGTAAATATAAAGGGCTGGATCGGTATGATGCAAGGAAGCAGATTGTTAAAGATTTGGAAGAACAAGAGCTGTTGGTTAAAACAAAAGAACATGAGCACAATGTGGGACACTGCCAAAGGTGCAGCACAACAATAGAGCCTTTGCTTTCAAAGCAGTGGTTCGTTAAGATGAAGCCCCTTGCTGAGCCTGCAATAGAGGTTGTAAGGGGCGGCAGGGTAAAATTCGTGCCGGAGAGGTTCACGAAGATCTATTATAATTGGATGGAAAACATTCAGGATTGGTGCATTTCAAGACAGCTGTGGTGGGGGCACAGGATACCCGCTTACTACTGTGAGGACTGCGGAGAGGTAATTGTATCAAAAACAGCACCGGGCTCCTGCAAAAAATGCGGAGGGAAGCTTAAGCAGGATGAGGATACCCTGGATACCTGGTTCAGTTCTGCCTTGTGGCCTTTTTCCACCCTTGGCTGGCCGGAAAAGACTGAGGATCTTGAGTATTTCTATCCTACAAGCGTACTGGTTACCGGATATGATATCATATTCTTCTGGGTTGCCAGAATGATTTTCTCAGCAATGGAGAATATGCAGGAAGAGCCTTTCAGGCATGTCCTGATTCATGGCATAATCAGGGATTCTGAAGGCAGGAAAATGAGCAAATCTCTCGGAAACGGAATAGACCCTCTTGATGTAATTGATAAATACGGTGCGGATGCATTGAGATTCAACCTGATATCCGGCAACTCTCCCGGAAATGATATGAGATTTTTCTGGGAAAAGGTTGAGGCCTACAGCAACTTCGCCAATAAGATATGGAACGCTTCAAGATTCGTTCTTATGAACCTGGATTATGACAGGGTAAAGAATGCAGTTCCGTCGGAATACTCATCAAGCCTGACTGCGGCGGACAAGTGGATAATAAGCAGGTTCAATACCGTAGTAAAAGAAGTTACCGAAAACATGGAAAAATTTGAGTTGGGCATTGCGGCACAGAAGATTTATGATTTCATGTGGTCGGAATTCTGCGACTGGTATATTGAGTTGGTAAAGCCAAGGCTTTACGGGGATGACGAGGAAACAAAGCTGGTGGCACAAGCTACCCTGTGCGATATATTAAAAGGGACAATGCAGCTGCTGCACCCATTCATGCCGTTTATTACGGAAGAGATATACCGGCACCTGCCATCGGAATATGAATCAATTGTGATTTCCAGGTGGCCGGAGTATAATGGGCAGGCATATCAGCCGGAAGAAGAGCGGAGGATGGAAAAGGTCATGGAAGCAATAAGGGGCATAAGAAATGTAAGAGCTGAGATGAACGTTGTTCCTTCCAGAAAAGCCAAGGCAATTGTAGTAACAGCAGATAAAGATGTAAAAGAGGCTATTGAGGAAGGCAGGCTATACTTTGAAAGGCTGGCTTCTGCTTCAGAGGTTGTTATACAGGATTCCAAGGAGGGCATTCCGGAGGGGGCAGTATCAGTACTTATTAATGGTGCTGAGATATATTTGCCTCTTGAAGACCTGATAGATTTCGAAAAAGAGCTTGAAAGGCTTAACAAGGAGAAGGATAACCTGGAAAAGGAACTGCAGAGGGTCAAAGGAAAGCTCAGCAATCAGGGCTTTATAGGAAAAGCCCCCCGGAGTGTAATAGAAGAGGAGCGGACTAAAGAAAAGAAATACCAGGAAATGCTGAATAAAATATATGAAAGAATAAACTCACTGAAAAAATGACGGAGAGTAAAAAGCGATGAACTATAATGAAGTTGTGGACCTGATAGACACAACGGTGAAATTCGGATGCAAACCCGGCCTTGAAAGAACTGAGAAGCTTCTGGAGCTGCTGGGAAATCCCCATAAAAAGCTCAGGGTGATTCATGTAGCGGGCACCAACGGCAAAGGCTCAACAGCGGCAATGCTTGCCAGTATTCTAAGCAGTGCAGGATATAGAACGGGTATGTATATATCGCCTCATCTGTTCAGGAATACTGAAAGAATGACTATAGACGGCATTGAAATTACGGAAGAGGATTTTGCAGAATATGCCACGCAGGTATTGAGCATGGTAAGGCTTATGGGCGAAAAAGGGCTTGAGGAGCCTACTCAGTTTGAAATGTATACTGCTATGGCTTTCCTGTATTTTGAGCGTAAGAAGGTTGACTTTGCAGTTGTTGAGGTTGGGCTGGGAGGAAGGTTTGATGCTACAAATGCAGCAGAACCTCTGCTTTCTGTGATAACCTCAATAGGCTATGACCACAAGGATGTACTCGGAGACACTATAGAAAAGATAGCCTATGAGAAGGCAGGTATAATAAAGGAAGGTTCAATGGCGGTAATGTATCCGCAGCCGTATCCTGAAGCATCGGCTGTTATTGAAACAGTGTGCAGGGAGAAAGGTGCAATTTTGGCAGAGGCGGATATTGACTCCCTGATACTCAAGGATTATGGCCTTAGCGGCCAGACAGTTGATTTTAAATACCGGGATTATGATATTCGCGGTATGAAGCTGCCGCTTATAGGGGATCATCAGTTATATAATGCCGCTGTTGCATTGACTGCCATAGCGGAGCTTGATAAAATGGGGCACCGGATAGAAGAAGCGGGTATCAGAAAGGGGATTGGGTCTGTTAAATGGCCTTGCCGTTTGAGCATAGTAAGCATCGAGCCTTTGATACTTGTTGACGGAGCACACAATGAGGATGGAATCAATTCTCTCCGTAACGCGTTATTGAAGTATTTCGGCAATCGAAAGATTATTTTTGTAATCGGAATGCTGAGAGATAAAGACTATGCTTATGCCATAAGAAAGCTTATGCCGATGGCTTATCATGTGGTAGCCGCGGAGCCTTTCAGTGAAAGAGCACTGAGCGCCTCTGCAATGGCAGAGGCGGTGAAGCCTTACTGCAGCAGTGTAATTTCAGAGCCTGACATTAAAAAAGCAATTGAAAAAGCAAAGAAACTGTATGAAAAGGACTGCATGATATGTATATGCGGCTCTTTATATCTGGCAGGACGTGCCTATGAGTACTTAACGGAAAAAAATTGAGACACGGGGACGGGACATGGGGACGTTTCGCGTGTCCCGCTTGCGGGACAGGGGAAACGTCCCCATGTCCCGTCCCCGTGTCCCGTCTGCATGTCCCCGTTGTTTTATACATTAAACCTGAAATTGATTATATCTCCGTCCTGTACTATGTATTCCTTTCCTTCAAGCCTGTAGAGGCCTTTTTCCTTAACCTTTGCCATTGAGCCCAGTGCCTCGATATCTTTAAATTTAACCACTTCAGCCCTGATGAATCCTCTTTCAATATCCGAGTGGATTTTGCCGGCGGCCTTTTTTGCATCGGTCCCTTTTCTTATAGTCCAGGCTTTTACCTCGTCTTCACCTGCCGTCAGGAAAGAAATCAATCCCAGATAATCGTAAGTGGTGTTTGCCAATATATCAATTCCGGAGCTTTTTATGCCCAGTTCCTCCATGAACATAAGCCTGTCTTCTTCATCAAGCTCGTTAATTTCCATTTCTGCTTTGGCACATACCTCAATAACGGGAACATTTCTTTCGGCTGCATACTTCCGAATATCTTCCTTCTGGGGATAGCTGTCTGACTTAAGGGATTTTTCGTCAATGTTTATTACCAGTATCATCGGTTTTTCAGAAAGAAAGCTGAAGGTTTTCAGCAGGTCTCTTTCTTCTTCGCTAAGATTTATCTGATGTATCAGAAGCCCGTTCTCAAGGCCTTCCTTGCATTTTTCCAATACTTTAAGCTCTTCCAGGTTTTCTTTTGTTACCTTTTTGCCGCTTTTAATCCTGTCAATTCTATTGTCTATAATGCCCAAATCTGCGAAAAGCAGTTCCAAATTTACTGTTTCTATGTCACGCATAGGGTCTATTGAACCTTCAATATGCAGCACGTCAGTGTTTTCAAAGGCCCTTACTATATGTACCAGGGCATCGACCTTTCTGATATCCTCAAGAAATTGATTGCCTACTCCGGCACCGGTGCTTGCCCCGCTGACCAGCCCGGGGACATCGGTAAAGTCTATCATTGCAAAAGTTGTCTTTTTCGGTTTATATAGCTTTGAAAGAAAATCGATTCTGCGGTCGGGAATTTTTGCGGAGCCTATATTTGAAGCCACTTTTCCCGAGGCAAAATTAGAAATCTCCGCATGAGCATTGGTAAGCAGATTAAAAAAAGTTGTTTTGCCTACAAGAGGCAGACCAACCAGACCAATTTTCATGGATATTACCTCCTATAAAAATTAATTGATTAAAGAGCCAATCAGTTGGCTGTATATGTTTTCTGAGGAGTTTTTCCACTTTTCGCAGATTTGTTTCGCTTGTTTCGCAGATACGACATTAAGCTTGAGATCAATAAGCACAAGCTCGTTTTCAATAACCTTAAGGCTTACTATATATTCTTTATCGTCCATCTTTTTATATTCTGCAATTACCTGTGATTCCTTCCTGAGGCTTTCCTTATTTTTTGATATGTAATTATTGATTATCTGGGCGGTATTTTTTGATATTCTTTGCTCAAAGATTCCGACGGCTCTGATGCCGCTGTCGGTAGCCTTACAGCATTGCCTTTTCTGGTATTGGGTATGCTTTATCATTCCGGACTCTTCCAACTCTGAAATACACTGCTGGAAAGTGAAAAAGTCTATAAGGTTGTTTTCTAAAATGGCGTTTGTGATCTGAGATTTGGTCAGAGGTATTCCCACCTTGCTTAAGAGATACAATATCATAAGCTTTTTATCAGCCAATGCCCCGCTGTCAGAAATCATCCGATCATCTCCTTTAAACAGCAGTTCTGCCAAGTAGACAAATTAATTATAGCATAATTGATTTTGGATAAGCAAAAACAAAAATCAGACATGTTGCAGCCTGATTTTTGTTTATTTAACATGCTGAAAGGCAATTAATTGCCTTCAAGCTGTTGCTCTGCCATTGTGATAAGCTTCTTAACCATATTTCCTCCGACTCTTCCGCAGTCCTTTGCCGATAGATTTCCCCAATAGTCTTCGGAGCCTTGGTGTACAGGCAAATTTAATTCTGAAGCTATTTCATATTTCATATTATCAAGAGCCTTATGGGCATTTGGAACCTTCAGCCCTTTATTGTATTTTCCGCTTCCTGCAGCCATTCTTAAACCCTCCTTAAAATAAAATATTAATGGAAAACGTGTTCTTTTTTTTTCTGTGAGGCATTATTAATTTAACCTTTTTGTCAATAAAGTATGTTAGAACATTATGTTTTTATGAATAATATTATAGTTTGATGCATATAATTATAGTTTCAGGAAAAATAATTCAAGGACAGGAGAATGAACTCCTGTCCCCGTTTGTGTGAAGTATTACGTCATTTTTCTTTTGATGGGGATCTTTCTTCCCTTATTTGTTCCGTTTCTGTGCACACCCTGCTGCTGTACTTTTTGTGATTTTGCTTCTCTGTGGAAGTGTCTGTCCTGCGGCAATATCAATTCTCTGGAGAATTCAACCATATTTCCTGCAATATTTGTAAATTTGCTGCGCCTGTTCGACATATTTTCCACCTCCGAAATAAAAAAGTACAAATATATTTTGCCCAAAATTTTATTTCTGAATTTTGCTTGCGGTATATGGGAAAAAATAACACCCGCTTTATTGGCGCATAATGTCGAAAGCTGCGGGGAATTCTGGTATAATCTATATTAGTATAGAGCAGTAAGATACCGAAAGGAGCATGAAATGAAACAATTGAAGCACATTATTGCATTTTTTTTTATAATAATTATTGTACTTGGTTTTATGGCATGCACACCTCAGATAGCTGAAGAACATCCCCGGAATCCGGAAGAAAATTTGCAGGAGCCTGAAGAGCCTGCAGAGGTTGAAGAGCCTGATGAGGCTGACGAACCAAAAGCTGACCCGGTAGATTTAAAGGCGATAAAGGCTAATGAGAACGGCCAGGTAATGATACTCATGTATCATGGCATCGGAGAAAAAGAAGCTGTATGGATGAGAACAGCGGAAAACTTCAGAAAGGATCTGGAGGTGCTTTACAATAAGGGATACAGGCTTATAAGCCTTAAAGACCTTATTGAAAACAATATAAAAGTTGAAGCGGGATACACGCCTTTTGTGCTCACTTTTGATGATGGAGCAGAAAATAATTTTAATATTATCGAAGAAAACGGAGAGAAAAAAATTGACCCTAATTGCGCCGTAGGAATACTTGAGGAGTTTAAAAAGGAGCATCCCGACTTTGGCAGCGGAGGCAGCTTCTTTATATATTATCCCATTCCCTTCAGACAGAAGGAGCTTATTAAGGAGAAATACGAGTTCCTTATTGCAAACGGCTATGATATCGGCAACCATTCCTATAATCACGAAAACCTTGGAAAGCTCAGCATTGAAGGTATTCAAAAATCCTTGGCAAAGAATGTGAAAAGCACGCAGGAATATCTGCCGGATTATGATGTATATGCCCTTGCGCTTCCCAACGGTATAGGGCCCAAGGGGGATGACTACAAATATGCAGCCACGGGTGAATATGAGGGAGTAAAATATAATAACAGGGCAGTGCTCAAGGTAGGAAGCAATCCCGCACCGTCTCCCGTAAATGTTAAGTTTGACCCTATCAGGCTCCCCAGGGTGAGGGCAAGCGAAATGGAAACAGAGGGCGTGGGTATGTATGACTGGCTTCAGTATTTTGAAAAGAAGCCGGAAAAGCGTTATATAAGCGACGGAAATCCGGATACTGTAGCAATACCGGAAAGCGAAGCGGAGTATGTGGACAAATCGAGGCTGAACGGGAAAGAGTTAGTGATATATAAAGAATAATACGACGGGGACATGGGGACAGGGACATGGGGACGTTTCGCGTGTCCCACTGGAAGTGGGACAGGGGAAACGTCCCCGTGTCCCTGTCCCCATGTCCCTGCCGTCCCCGTGTCCTCAAAGGAAAAAATAATCACCCTGCCCGTCACGCAGGGTGATTACGTTTAACTAATCTCTTCGTGGCAACCGCACTTTACGGTGTCCGGTTACCTTATAATTATTATAGCATAAAAGGGGCAAAAGTAAACATATTTTTGTAAGGAGTATCCAGTTTATCATGGGATATTGCATTATCACAAAATTATTTTATTACTGAAAACGCATTTCTTCAAGAAATAACCTTCCGAATAATATATTTTCAATAATTGTTTCTTTGAAATAAGGGTTTGGCATCTCGCAGCTGCTTCCCGATTTTTGAAGGAAATACAGCTCTTCACTTTCTCCCATGACCTCCGCATAAAGCCTGCCGTCTTTATAAAGCTTGTCGCCTATCCTCAGATCTATATCTCTGAAGCTTATCTGTTCGAAGCCTCTTCCCTTGCAATTACTTTTTCTCTTTTTTTTCATCTGATACACCTGCTTAAAGGATACAATTTATTGTGCCACATTCATATTTTCGACATTTTTATCATAAGAATTTATACCGATATGCAACTCGGCTGATAAAAATGTATATTTATCGAATTATATTGACAAAAAATAACAATGAATGTATAATACATAGCAATAATAGCAAAAAAAGGAATAAATAGAAAGAAAAAACATAAAAGGAAAGAGATAATAGAAATGGTAATTATGCCATGTATGGGGGATATGAATGAGATTGCTTTCAGCTCTATACCATGAGGGTATAGAAGAATATATCGAATCCATTCCGGGGATTGAAGTATTAGACGTTGTCGGAAATAAAAGATCCTTGCTTGATTCATTAAGCAAGGATAAATACGATTTGGTGCTTATCTCCAAAAGCCTTCCCGGGAATGAGGAAGCGGATTTATTGATAGAAATGCTTGCCTCCGAAGAGTTCAAAGGCCTAAGAACAGCATATTTGTACGGAGAGTATGATGGTTATTGTGATGATTTCATAAAGTTTCTGATAAATCATGGGATATATGACTTCCATGTCGGTGATGAAATAACCTCCAAGGATATTGAAAGGATCATTTTCAAACCTGCAAGCAAGGAGAGGGCACTTTACTATTTTAGAAGCCATTATGACAATGAAATGAATATACATTACCCGGAACAGAAAAATAAAAGGAATAAACGCTTCTTTGAGGGAAGATTCCTGTTCAATTCCGGATTTGGCTCATTGTTCAGCAAAAATCATAAGAAAAATCCTAAGGAGAAACTGATTATTTCTATAATATCAAATCAGGCTACCGGCAAATCCCATACGGCTTGGAACCTGAGCCATTGTTTTTCCAAACTGGGATATGCCACAAGCCTTTTTAATATTGACAGAGGTTATTCGGCAAATTTGTTTTTTGATATTGATGAGGTTTATTATAATCTGCTGGATTTTACCCTTCAGAACGACATACACAAAGATATACTTGAAAATTGCTATAACAGAAAAAATCTTTGCGTTGTTACCGGTAAACTGGGTGATGAGAAAGAAATCAGCAGTGAAGACTTCCTGAAGCTGCTTTACTGCATACGTACAAAATCGGATATAACAATCATTGATACAAGGACAGGCATATCAGAGCTGACAAGGCTTTCAATGCAGAACTCTATTTATGACATGCTTGTTTTTGACTGTGACATTATGCATTTTCATATGAATATGAAAATGCTGGAGGAGTTGAAGGATGATTTTGTACCCGAAAAGACAATTGCCGTGATTAATAATACAAATATACGGTCTTCAAGCCATAAGTTCATATATAATGAACTGACAAGCTCGGGTATACCCTTTAAAGATATGGCATTCGTTAGCAGCTGCGGTTTCATCAGTTATGAAGTGATGCACACCGGCTATACGCCGTACCAGGCTGCGGCTGACAGAAATAAAAGCTTTTTAGGTGATATGGACAGTCTGCTGGATAAGCTGGGTATTTCCAACGAGTAAGAAGGTGATAAGCATTGGCATACAGTAAGAAAAACAAGGTTTTTGCAGTAAAAAGAACAGCCCTGATATCAGGCTGCGTTGTTTGTGCAGTTCTTATCTTATCAGCAGTTTATATGCTTTACGGTAATGTATTTTCAGGAGAAGCGGCAGGAACTGTCAGGAACAGCAGTGAAAACGAAGCAAAAACCGTGGTGATTGCCAGGGCAAAGGAGAATTTGGGGCAGGGGGAGCTGCTTGCTGCAAGCATGGCGGAATTAATAGAGATACCTGTTGAATTGGCACCTGAAGGAGCAATTAAAAGCCTTTCAAAGTTGAATAACATGAGATTGAAAAGAGGAATTGCGAAAAATGAGTTTTTTAATGATATGGACTTGATGCCCCAAAATGCTTTTTATGAAAAAGGTGAGAGGCTGATAGAACATAATTTTGCCGAGGGGGCTGTTCCTGCCTCGGTTACAGCGGGAAGCATAATAGACATCAAGCTTTTTGTAAAGGGCGGAGAGGATGGCATAGTCGTTTCAAAGGCTGCAGTAATCTCGCGCAGCGGTAATTTGTTGTCCTTTTACCTGGACGGAATGGAGCAGGAGTTCATCAAAGAAGCGGCTGCAGAAGGAGCGCTCTTTGCTGTTCAGTATATCGATGCTTCGCAGCAGGCAAGTGAAGTTACATATACTCCATCATATAGCAAGGATAAACAGAACTGATTGGAAGTGATATACATGCGCGGCGCAAAAGGAAAGCTTATTTGCACCTGGTCTCCGATGCTGCATGGGGAAGGGTGCTCCACCTTAGCCTGTGGAATTGGAATCGGACTGCAGTACCTATCAGGGAAGAAAGTGCTGATTGTCAATAAGAGCAATTCTGCCAGCCACATGGAAAGATACGTGGAGAAGGATATTGAGATTAAATACTCAATGGACAATTTAAAGATATTCAACAAAGAAATAAAGACAGAGCATATTTTCACCTATGCAACCCGTATAAATAAGGATTTATACATGATAGCCGGCTCCAGGCTGAACAGGGATATAATCGGGGAGAACAGCGAATTTGACAAGATCTTTTTAGAAAAGTGCCTGGCAGGTTTTGACCTTGTAATTACTGATCTTGATACAGGAGTCAGGGATGACAACAGGACGTACCTGGATCAGGCCGACAAAATTTTAGCGGTTGTTACACCAAATGAAATTATAATTGATAAATTGTATGATGAGTATAGGGTACGGGATGCTCTCGGTTATTTTACGGATGATAAGGCAGTGGTAATAATTAATAAGCTCTGCGAGGGTTGGGATACTGCCGGTGTAATCGGCAGATACAAGAACAGGTACTCCTTATCTGACATTTTTGGACTGAATTATGACGGTGATGTCTTAAATGCCTGCTGCACCGACAAGAATTTCTACTCCTTTCTTATGAAGGAGGCGAAGCGTGAAAAGAATATATTCATAAAGCAGCTGAGTGAGATCTGCCGCTTTCTTATCGAAGGGCTGTGCATGGGAAATAATGCTGCGGACAGAATTAAGCATGGGAATATTTTTAAGAAGTTTTTAAAGAGCAGCATTTACTGACGGGGGGAGTAAAGCATTGGACTTAGGAAAATACCTTATTATTGATTCATTATGCCTGCATATGGAAAAGTACATCAACAGCTTCATTAATTCGGAACCCTCAGATGAACAGGAAAAAAGCATAGTATCGCTGCTCAGGGATTACAAGGAAAAATCCACCTCCGGCCTTCCGGAGGCAAGGGAAGTTATTAAGTCACATATAAAGACCGGTATTCTTACAGGCTTTGATATATATGTGTCCAACGAGATGGGCAGACTGGAGGATGCGATTATGTTGAAAGGGGTATGCGTTGATGAAGCAAATGGACTTGCCGATTTGATATTACCCTTCAACGAACCGCAAAAGCTTACTTCGAGAGAGAAATTCGAGATAATTCTGCATAAGAACAGGAATTCATCCGGCAACGGAAGGGACGGAGCCTTCAAGGCCATTCTCGCAAGGTATTCATGCTGCTGCAAGGCCAGGGAGGCAGCAGGTTACAGGAGCTTAAGGTATGAATATGATGAAGCGGATATTGACTATATTTATAATAATGAAGATTATGTGCTTTCTTTCAGCGATAAGATAGAAATTATCACGCAAAGGCTGTATGAAGAGATATTCGGACTGAAACACATTGACATGCTGGCTTATTCGGATATTAATGAAGTTGGTTTTTCAAATAATGGAAGGTATGTCTACTGCTGGTCCGGAAAAAAGATATGGCTGAGCTTTCTGCAGATAAGTGAGAAGGATGCAAGGGTGATACAGGACAGGGCTATCAGCTTTGAAAAGCACTGCCCCCAGCTTGATGTAAGCCATCCGGAGATACTATGCCACAGAGGTGACGGGGCTAGAATAACAGTTACCCAAAAGCCGTATTTTTCGGCGCGCAACCTATGCATAAGGATTTTTAATCAAAGCTGTGCCGATTTCAATGACCTGATAACCGCGGATAAGCTGAGGACATTGATTATTGCTCTGGTTAAGACCGGAGAGAGCATCTGCCTTCAGGGGGGATTAGGCACGGGAAAGACTACTACAATGAATGTAATGTATGAGCTGCTGGATGATCTTCTGCATATCGGAACAATAGAGGACTATTTTGAGCAGCATATTATGGAAAAATATCCATACAAGCGCATTGTTGAAGGACAGGCAGTCAACGGCAAGGATCTTCTGGACGTGGTCAAGACAATGCTGCGGATGTCCGTGGATGTGGCCAATATCGGAGAGGTCAGAGACGGAAATGCATTGTTCGCATTTATTCAGTTGGTGCAGTCTGTCTCAGTCGCAGCATGGTTTACCACGCATATAACAAATCCCGAGACTACGGTGCCGCGGCTGAAAAATATGCTTATCGGCACAGGCAGGTACTTTTCCGAGCAGAGCGCAATAATGGATATTGTACATTATATTAATATGATTTTTCAGCATGAAATAATAGATGGGCGGATAACAATAACAAAGGCTGTGGAAATTGTTCCCCTGGTGGCGGTATCAAGTGACGGTGAATATGATATTGAGACTCCCAGAGAGCAGCTTGAGAAGCTGTTTTATATTCAACAGCTGCGGAGCAATACATATAATATGTTCAGGTTGAATACCATAATGCAGTCGGTTGATGGGAAGGCAAAATTCGTCAACTATCCTTCAAGAAGGATGGTGAAAAAAGCAAAAGGGGACAGACAATCATGGGAGTATTTAAAAAACCTTATCCGATTGATTGAGAAGGATACGGGCATGGCAATACCGGAATATGCAAGGGGGTGACTTGATTAATGCGGAATTATTACAGTAAAGGCATTTTCCATGCTCTGTTTGCAGGGCTGAACAATCGCCTTACCCGTATAAACCAGAAATCGCCCGCTCAAAACGCAAGGACAAGCCTGGCACTACTTACCGTTTTGACAATTCTTGTCATTATATATTTTCTGCTTGCATGCAGCACTTTCAAGGGCCTTTGGTATCATAGAGTGCTGTGTGGTTTTTCCGCCTTTATATTTATGTATTTGTGCAAAGAATCGTATTTTGAGATATATGAGAAGCGGATTAAAAGGGACTTGCCCAATACCTTAAAGAAGCTTACTCATTACTACAATCATTACAGGGGAAATATCATTCCGGCATTGGAAGATACTGTTTCCAGATGCCCCAGGAGCAATAGAATCTATATGATAGAAATCAGGGAAGCACTGATGAAGCCGGACTATCAAGTACAGATAGAGGAACTGGAGGGCAAAATGCCTATGATTTGGCTGAAAATGCTGTGCCGGCTTATTCTTTCCGCAAAGGAGAATGGAGGTATGTCCTCGGAGGGAGACACCGTTGCAAATAATCTGAAGCGAATGACCAATATAATTACATTTCTTAATATTGAACAAGGGTATAATGATGCCGAGCTTCTGGGAATGCAGATTTTTGTGTTTTTTACTCCTTTTTTAGTGATACCATTGACAAAATGGTACAATATCAGTTTGCTTTCAGGCCTTAACATTGGGGACATATATGGAAGCATACAAGCCCAGGGGCTTACTGCAATTATGATGTTTATCAGCGGGGTCGGAACAATATTCATTCATTGGATGAGAAAGCTTCAAAACTGATTAAGGGGTTGAGCAACATTCAGTATTTCATATTGATTCAAGCTATTGCAATTGCTTTGCTGATAGCTGCAGCTTCTATATTTGTCCATCAGTATTTCAGGTATAGGAAAATCAAAAGGTTATATAGGGCTGATTATGCCAGGAAAAGCTGCTTGAAGAGCATTTCCAGGTTCCTGATTTTTATGCCGGGATATAAAAGCAGAAGATACAAAAATACAGAGGGATTGATAATAAACTCAGGATTGAGGGTTTCAGTCGAGGAATTTTATTTGGCAAAGACATTGCTTTTTGTCCTCGGCTTTGTGTTTTTTATCAGTGTGCAAACTACAAATACTTTTGCCTTCTACGACCATGTTATCAGCGATTTGAACATGGGAAATACATTGATAGATGAAGCTGCACCAAATGATTATACATTGCAGCTTGAAAAAGAGGTTTTCATTCACATAGACAGCAGCCTGCCCAAGGGGAAAGCGGCCCTGAAGGAACTTAAGGATGAAAACAATTCCCAGGTTTACATCGGATATATTGAGGCTCAGATAAGCAGTAAATGGGCTGGACTGGAAGAGTATGCAGGGGAAATGGCTGAGAGGATGTATAAGAAACTAATAAAAATCAGAAGGATAGAAACAGACTACCTGATTTATTTAACTTCATTTATACTGGCAATAATACTGTATTTTATCCCAAACATAATCGGACATTTAAAACTAATACTTATAGAGGACAAAAGGGACTGGGAAATACTGAACTATATTTATGTATTTTCAATGTTTGGGCGAATGCCGCCCTTTAATATAAAAAATGTGCTTTCCAATATTTTGGTGATTTCAGATATCTATAAACCAATAATAAATGAAGCCTTGAATAATTTAAACAGCGGAAAAGGGGAAGAGGCCTTTGACAACCTGCTGCAAAAAGTGGAAAACCAGGAGCTTTATGAACTCCTTGAGTCCATGCGCCTTTCTATGAGCACAGGGCTTCTCAACATAGTGGACAACATTGATGAAATGGCGGTAAACCAGCTTAAATGGCTGGAAATAAAGAGTTTAAAAAGAAGAAAGTCGAAGCAGGTAATCGCAATGGTTCCGGTAGTACTGGTAATGCTTGCGGCAGCCGTATATTTTTCCTACAGCCTTTCGACACTTTCAAATCCAATGAACTATTTAAAATAAAATGGGGGGAGTATGAATCATGGAAAAATTCTGGGCGGTAATATTGATATTTGTTGTGGTTGCGGCAGCGGGGCTGATGTATGTCAATCAGGTGTATATTCCTCAGAAAGAGACGCAGATGGCAATGGCGGATATGGCGAATCAGACTCTATCTGCAGTTAAAGTGGAGATAGGGGATGATAGTGTTCCTCAAGAGGTTAGTGGGTCTGAAATAAAAGATATAATAGAGGATTACTCAGATGATGATATAAAGGTTTACATTAATGGAATAATTTATGATGGTACTAATGTAATTGAACATTCCAGCCAGTACTATATGAGAGTAATAAAGAATGATGGTGAGATAACTGAGATCAGATTTACGATAATTGTGTAGTTAAATGCGACGGGGACACGGGGACACGGGGACGTTTCGCGTGTCCCACTGAAAGCGGGACAGGGGAAACGTCCCCGTGTCCCCGCGTCCCCATATCCCCGCCGCATTATTCTTCAGATGTGAAATTATAACTGCAAGGAGATTATGCAAATGGAAAAATTCTGGGCTTCAATATTGGTTATCCCGATTTTTACATGGTACTCCTTCCATGCCGTCCTGGACAGGGATTTCAGGATAAAGCAGCAGGCAGTGGAGAATATAGTATGTCAATATACACAGATAGCTGCAAAAAAAGGTGCCTTGTATAATTCTGTCTATAATGAGATGAAAGAAAGATTATCAAGGTTCGGTACATTTGATATCAGTTTGACGGCAGAGAGGTTCACCGGCAGCAGCGATACGCCGGAACTGATAAAAGGTTCATATATAATAGGAAGGGATTTGCGCTCGGAAGGTTTTGACATAATAAACATATATGCTGAGAGCATTAACCGTCATCCCCTTGGAAGGTTGTATGAACTCACACCTTTTGGAACAAAGTCAGGTGCGGAAGCAGATATCAGGTATTTCGGCAAAGCATCGGTATATATTCAATAGTATAGGAAGTGGCTCGATGAAGTCGTTTTTTTGGAGTTTGATTTTTATATTCTGCACATGGAGCATGTTCTTCATAGGGAAGGGAGTAGACAACATAGACATTATGGCTGAGAGGTACAAGAGGGCACTGGATGCCGGAGCAAATGCAGCTTCCGGATACAGGGCCTATTATTCTGAGAAAATGCTTTATAATCATGGTACAGGATTCGGCATTGGCCTTGAGGACAGCAATAATTTGCCGGTAGATAGGGAAGAGGCTGTTAAATGGTTTTACCGGTTGTTTTTCAGGAACCTTGGTATAGAGGACACCAATAAGCAGAATGAGTATAAGAGGTATATGCCTATGAAAGCCATAATCCTTTTTGACAGGCTTATGATAGCTGATGCGGATGACAACTGGCATACATATGATCCTGCAGGGGAAAAAGAATACATGATCCAATACAGAGGAAAGGATTATAAGTTCACATTGTCTGATCAGGTCTATGACATTGAAAACAGCTCGTGGATTATGGCAGATGATATAGGGCTGGAGGCAAAAGAAAGAAAAGAGCTGGTCACGAATTACATAATCAATGAGCTTAACAGCTTTTTGGATAACAGAGGCAATAAGGAAAGCGGCAGTTATTACAAGATAGTATTCTCTCTGGACGATGCTTCAGACAGTAAGCTCAGCGGAATAAACGGGATTAACTTTTTTATACTATGCGAAGGAATACCCATACCATCACTTAATCCCTTTAAACAGGAAAAGTTTTTTGCTTACAGCGTAGGCGGAAGCGAGATAAAAAAGAAGCAGTTGTGATGATACAGATGTTAACGACTCCCCCACCTGAAATGCCAACGCATTTTTTAGGTGGGGGGCCTTTTTGCACTATACTATGTATTAATATGCAGAAAAATGTCGAATTATTACTATATTTGTATTACTGTTATTATTGGAAATTTCAAACTTTTGTAAGATAATATATATGCTGGCATAAATCCGGGTGTCATGGGAATTATTATTGACTGTAAGATTAATAAATAAATTTTCTTATGGGGGAGCTGAAAATCTTGAGTGTTCTGCCTTACATTACTGCCGTAGACAATAGAGTGGAGGATGTAAATAAACCTTTTCTTGATCTTACGGGATATACGGAAAGTAGTATCCGGGGAAGAAATGTAGAGGAGATATGGCAGCAGCTTCTAAGAATAAGTATGGACTTGGACAGTGTAAAGTGCTTGAAGGAATGTAGCTGCTATATGTTTGACATCCTGCGCAGGGCAAAGGAAGTGACTATAAGCTATACTGCGGACTTTGAGCTGAAACAATGTATTTATACTTTCAAACGGAAAGTGAATTCCATGCTTGAGGACAAATTTCCATTTCTTGAGCATGCAAATTCCGCCAATGATACGGGAGTAGCCCTTTACAGTGTGCCGGAATTCATACTCCTGAAAGGGAATGAGAGTCATAACAGGTTTTTAAGCAGGCTGCTCGGCGGTGCGGAAGACATTATCGGAAAGCGGATTGAGGAGATTCTGCCCGATTGGAAGGGAAGCGATGCGGAAAATATATTCAGCAATGTTGTAAAGACAGGCAAACCAATATTCTATGATGAACATATGAGGGAACATCCGTCAACAGGCATTGTCTGTACGAGATATACTCTTACCCCGATTTTTGAGGGAGAAGAGTTAAGATACCTTGTGCTTATTCACAATGACGTTACTAAAAATCTGACAATAGAGAGAGAAAAAGATTATTTTGAAAAGCAGAGGGATTACCTGTACAGGCTGTTCAATGCCATGAATCTGCCAATCATATCGTTTTCATACCCCGAATATAGGATTAAGGAATTTAACAATAAAGCATTGGTTGAGTTGAGCGAACTGACAGGCATGGATAATTTGACTATTGACCCGAGTATTTCTTGCAAAGGCCTGGCTGAAATGATACCACTTTTTGATATTAGCAGTGCAAAGATATTAATTGAACAGATGAAGCAAACCAAATCTCCTGTGTGCCATAAAAAAATGGAACTATGTAAAAAAGGCCGCAAGGTATATTATGATGTTACTTTTCATCCTTTTTTGAACATAATGGAGGAAATTTCAGAGATATTGATAGTTGCTGCGGATGTTACCGACGAAGTGGAAAAAGCGAAGCATATAGAGAATATATTGAAGCTTAAGGATGAATTCTTATATTTTATTACTCATGAGTTTAAGACTCCGTTATCGGTTATAAATGCGGCAGTACAGACCTTGGAGCATTGTTACTCAATGCAGATTCCTGACAAAGCCAGGTTTTTAATTGGAAAGGTTAAACAAAATTCATACAGGCAGCTTAGACTTGTAAACAATCTGCTGGAGATTGCACGTATAAATTCGGGCTATATCAAGCTCAGACAAAGGAATGTGGATATAGTTTTTCTGACAAGAGCTATTACTGAGTCTGTGGCAATTTATGCCCAGCAAAAAGGCATCGAATTGGTTTTTGTTACAAAATTCCCGCAAAGAGTAATTGGGCTGGATGATGAAAAACTTGAGCGCGTTCTTCTTAACCTGCTTTCCAATGCAATTAAATTTACACCCGCAGGCGGAAAGGTAGTGGTGGAACTGTCCTCAAAGCTGCATAAGCACAAAAGGGTTATCTGTATCAAGGTAAAGGATCAGGGTGTCGGAATCCCTAAGGAAAAACAGTCTGTTATATTTGATCGTTTCGGACAAGTAGACAATTTGCTTACCGTCCAGGCTGAGGGCAGCGGGATAGGGCTGTATCTTGTCAAGCTTATGGTGGATTCCATTGGGGGAGAAATAACTTTGGAGAGTGAATGGGGTAAGGGCAGTGTGTTTACTTTAATGATACCCTCAAAAAAATCAAAGGAGAATGCCAAAGAGCAGAAATTCAAGCTCAGATCCGACAATCGGCTTATACAAACCACAGCTATTGAGTTTTCAGATATATACTTATAAGGAGTCAATTCGAATCAATTGCATCGGAAGGCAGCGTTATATTTTCAACAATGTATTGGAATATGCCCATTGGAGTTTCCACCTTAACATCATCCTTGACTTTCTTCAGAAGGAATGCCCTGCCCATAGGCGACAGATATGACGCACTATCGATATTAAGATCTGCTTCGCCCATAAAAGGAGATACAATCTGCATTTCCTCGATTTTGTTTGTATAACAATCCTTCAGAATAACCTGACTTCCGATTATTGCAAAAGGGCAAGTATCGGATGCATTGTCGTCCACAAGAACCTCATTGTATATAATGTTTTCAACACCCTTAATATAAGAATCCAGGAGTTCCTGAAAATCATTCCTTTCATTTGTCCACACAGGATAATATTTATCAAGTACATGAAGCTTTTCTTCTTCTATTCTAACCAGGTGATTAACAAGCATTTCATATATTTTTTTTGATATAATAGATTTTGACACCATTAATACCTCCTAAATATTACATTAAATGGTAAATAAAAATATAATACAACAAGGCACCTTGCAGCAAATCTGCAAAATGCCTGTAAATACAGTTTAACATAAATGTAAATCGATGTAAATAGTGGATTGCATTTCCATTTAATTGAAATGCTGGATTTTTCGCACAAAATATTCTTAATTGCTCAAAATACATCTTGACAGCTATTAAGATATAGATTATTATTATATCATACCAAAATGGTAGGAATTAAGAAAAGGCTTTGAACGGAAAGTGTAGGCACACAAATATTTCTTCAGAGAAAGGCTGCATCGGATTGCTCCGATTGCTGAAAGCAGCCTTAGGGATTGGTGCTGAAAGTGCGTCCGGGAGCTTTTGACCGAACAAGCTAAAACAAAGGTTTAAGTAGGATATAACGGGAGCACCCGTTACAGTGCAGGGATATGTTAGTATCCTTAAAAAGTAATAAAAGAGTGGAACCGCACTTTATGCCTCTTTATACATATGTATGTATGTGTAAAGGGGCTTTTGTTTCCATAAACCAAAAATCTATAGTAAAAGGGTGGTAATAATGTTTGGACGACTGAAGGAAGACATAAGGACAATATTTGAAAGAGATCCTGCTGCAAAAAGTTATCTTGAGGTTATATTGTGTTATCCGGGCCTGCATGCGGTTATTTGCCACAGAATTGCTCACGGCTTGTATCGCAGGAGGCGGTATGTCGCAGCAAGGCTGATTTCGCAAATAAGCAGATTCTTTACCGGAATAGAAATACACCCCGGTGCTGCGATAGGAAGAAGGTTTTTTATCGATCACGGTTCAGGAATAGTTATAGGCGAGACAACTGAAATAGGTGACGATGTGACCTTGTATCAGGGGGTTACTTTGGGAGGCACGGGAAAAGATAAGGGAAAGAGGCACCCTACCATAGGGAATAATGTAACAATCGGCTCAGGAGCTAAAATTCTTGGACCAATATCAATAGGACATAATGCAAAAATTGGAGCCGGTGCAGTAGTGGTGAGATGCATACCTCCGAACAGCACGGCTGTCGGTGTACCTGCTCATGTGGTAGGAAGGGAAGGAATAGACGAGACCTATGTTGATTTGAACCATACGGATATTCCTGATCCCCTTGAAGATGAAATCAGGGAACTGGAGAAGAGAATCAGGGAATTGGAACGAAAACTTTTTTCTATTGATTAAAGCTCAGAATAATATTAACATAACATTAGCAGTAATTATTATATTCAGAGGTGATAGAAATAAAAGAAGTATTTAAAACAGTTATGAAAGACGGATTAGCGTATCTTACAATACCCGCCTTTGAAAAAACCGGCATGGTAAAGCACTGCTTCACTACAAGGATAGGCGGTGTAAGCCGGGGCATATACAATTCACTTAATACCTCCGATGATAAAGAGGATCCTGTGGAAAACGTTCATAGGAACCTGAAATTGGTGTGCGGAGCTATAGGTATTGATTATAGCAATCTGGTGTTCTCTGATCAGACCCACGAGGATAATATAAGAGTTGTTTCAATTGCAGATTTAGGAAAAGGTATATCCGTACCGAATGATATAAAGAATACAGACGGGTTAATGACAAATATACCCGGGATACCCTTAATAACCTTTTATGCTGACTGTGTACCGCTTTTCTTTCTCGATAAAGAAAATAAAGCAATCGCAGTTGTGCATTCGGGCTGGAAGGGTACGGTTCAAAAAATAGGAGTAAAGACAATAAGGCAGATGACAGAGGTATATGGAACAAAACCGGAGGATTGCCTGGCGGGGATAGGGCCTTCAATAGGCCCGGAGTGTTTTGAGGTTGGACAGGAGGTTGCGGATCAGTTTACTGAAAGCTTTGGCACCCGGCCTCATATCATAAAGCCGTTAGGGAACGGGAAATACATGGTTGACCTGTGGGCAGCCAATAAACTGATGCTTATGGAAATGGGAGTGCCGGAGAATAATATTACAATCAGCGGATTATGCACAAAATGCAGGGAAGATTTGTTTTTTTCATATAGGAGGGACAAAGGCAGAACAGGAAGCATGTCGGCAATAATGGAACTGAAGGAGGAAGATACCTGATGAACCGGAAGATACTTATTATAGAGGATGAAGCAAATATTCAGGAACTTCTTAGGTATAACCTGGAAAAGAACGGGTATATTGTTACTATTTCAGATAATGGCATTGACGGACTTCAGAAAGCTCTTGACCAAGTGCCTGACCTGATACTGCTTGACCTTATGCTGCCCGGACTTGACGGTTTGGAGGTATGCAAGAGGTTAAGAATGCAAAAAGCAACAAGAAGGATTCCTATATTCATGCTAACAGCAAAGAGTGAAGAGCTGGACAAGATATTGGGCCTGGAGCTGGGAGCTGATGACTATATTACAAAGCCTTTCAGCATAAAGGAACTCATTGCGAGAATAAGAGCTGCAATGAGACGGTTGGATGATGAAAGCAGCGCTGTGTCTGATAAAGCAGAGAAAAATAAAATACTCAAAGCAAGGGATATAGAAATTGACAGCGAGAAATATGAAGTAAGGAAAAACAATGAAAAAATTACACTGACCCTTAAAGAATTCGAGCTTTTGAAAATGCTTGTAGAGAATAAGGGTAAGGTTTTGACAAGGGATTTTTTGTTGGATAAAATATGGGGATATGAATATATGGGTGATACAAGAACTGTTGATGTTCATATCAGGCATGTAAGGCAGAAGCTTAATGATGATGAAGGCAGCGGCCGGATGATTGAGACTATAAGGGGTGTAGGCTATAGATTCATAAGTGAAGGTGAATAATAATGCAGCGAAAAATTTTTTTTAATATTGTCGTTGTACTTCTTCTGGGAGTGATCATTTCAGGTTTATTGTCTGCAAGAATAGTGAAAAAAAACCTTCTCAGTGATATTGAGAAAAGTCTTACAACAGAAGCCGCTCTTGTAAGGGAGCTTCTGGGGGAAAGCTTAATAAACAACAGCAACGATATAGGCATTTATGTCGGTAAGATAAAACAGACTGCCAACTCGCGAATAACAATAGTAGATGTTATGGGCAATGTAATTATTGATACCGATAAGGAATACTCTGAAATGGAAAATCATGCCGGAAGACCTGAGATTGCAGCAGCTTTAAAGGGCGAGGCAGAAAGTTCTATAAGGTATAGCAGTACTCTTAGAGTGGATTTTATATATGTGGCACAGCCTATTTTGAAAGGGAGCAGCATAATTGGAGCCGTGAGGCTGTCGAAACCGCTCTATGAAGTAAAAAATATGCTTAATAGTTTGTATATCAATGTCTTCATTGCAGTACTAATAGGTATTTTTGTAGCTTCAGTGCTTGGATATAAAATGGCGATGAATATAACCAAGCCGATTAAGGAGATTACGTATACCGCATCAAGAATTGCAAAAGGGCAGTTAGACAGACGGATTAACATTACAAGCCGGAATGAAATAGGTATATTGGCAGATTCCATAAATGACATGGCATCAAAGCTGAGGGACACTATAACCAGCCTGCAGGATAAGAATATAAAGCTTGAATCTATAATGTCCAGTATGATAAATGGAATAATAGCAATAGACAATTCAGAAAAAATACTATTTATAAACCATGTGGCAGAGAGCCTCCTGGGGATTACCGGCGGAGAAATCACAGGAAAGCATCTCCTTCAGGTTGTAAGGAACAATTCCATTGATAATTACTTTAAAAAAATGTTAAAGGATAAAGAGTTTTTTAATACAGAGGTGAATCTTAATGACTCCAATGAAAAGATATTGAAGTTTCATGCCAATTCTATAAAGCAGAATGGTGAAAATGGTATTGAAGGAATTATTATAACCATACAGGACGTAACTGAGCTTAGAAAACTGGAAAGAGTCAGGACGGAATTTATTGCCAATGTTTCTCATGAACTCAAAACCCCTTTAACATCCATAAAGGGGTTTACAGAGACACTTAAATCATTTGATTTTGATGATAAACAGGATGCAATAAGGTTTTTAAATATAATTGAGGATGAAGCAGACAGGCTTTACAGGCTTATTAACGATATACTGTCCTTATCCGAGTTGGAACAGAAAAAAACAAAGACTGTTAAAGAAAAAATAGATATAGAAAAAGCTGTAGAAGAAGTGCTGTCAGTACTGAAAAGCCAGAGTGACAAAAAGAATATAGAACTGTCAGCGAAGATTCAGGAGGGGCTTGAAAGTATTTCAGGCGATGGGGACAAGTTCAAGCAGATGCTGATAAACCTGATAGACAATGCAGTAAAATATACTCCTGAAAATGGGAAAGTGAGTATAGAGGCATATAAGCAATCACATAATGCTGATTTAGACAAGCTGATTATAAAAGTAAAAGATAATGGTATTGGAATACCCAAGCAGCATATACCAAGGCTTTTTGAAAGATTCTACAGGGTGGACAAAGCAAGATCAAGAACAATAGGAGGCACCGGCCTTGGCCTTGCAATAGTGAAGCATATAGTAATGCTTTTCAATGGTGAGATAGAAGTAACCAGTGAAGTGGGAAAAGGCACTGAGTTCAGAATAATACTGCCTATGAAATGATAAAAACTGCAATTTTGCAGTTTTTTTTTACATGGAATTAACAATTGCTTAATATTTCTTTTACCATACCTTTATATATTGTTAACAGTACTGTTGTATATTCTAATTGTGATAAGAAAAAAATAATACGATGAAGGTTAAGGAGGATTTATTAGGATGAGAATTAAGAAAACACTTGCATTCATTTGCGCAGCAGTATTGCTTATAGGTGCTTTAACAGGATGTGCGCCGGCAGAAACAAATGAACCGGCAGCTAATGGTTTGGGTGAAAGTATAACTATAAATGGATCAACATCGGTGCAGCCGCTGGCTGAGGAACTTGCAAAAGCATTTAAAGAAAAAAATCCCGATGCAACGATAGACATACAGGGCGGCGGCTCAGGTGTAGGAATAAAATCGGCTGCTGACGGAGTTGCAGATATCGGAATGTCTTCGAGGGACCTCAAGCCCGAAGAAAAATCATTAAAGGAATTTAAAATAGCTGTTGATGGTATAGCAGTAATAGTAAATCCCACAAATGAAATACAAGGCCTTTCAATGGAGCAGATACTCAAGATATACACCGGAGAAATCACAGATTGGAAGGAAGTAGGAGGGAAAGAAGGGAAAATAACGGTTGTAACCAGAGAAGAAGGTTCCGGTACAAGAGGAGCATTTATAGAGCTAACCAAAGTTGAAAGCAAGTCAGAAGGCGACAGGACTGTTGCTTCAGCAATAACACAGGGTTCCACAGGTGCGGTTATTACAACGGTAGCGGGGGATCCCAATGCCATAGGCTATGCTTCCTTCGGATCGGCAAAAGAAAATACGGACATAAAGCTGATAAGTGTGGACGGAAAGACATGTACTGAAGAAAACATATATGCCGGAGAATACAAGATATCGAGACCTTTTCTGATGCTCACACAGGCAGAACCGACAGGGCTTGCCAAAGCATTCCTGGATTTCATACTAAGCGAAGAAGGACAAACAGTTGTAAGTGGGCATAATTATCTTAAGGCTGTGAAATAAGACGGAAAAGGGGAGCAAATATGAAGGCTTATGAACGGGTGATACAACTGGTACTTTTTATCAGCGCCATAATAGCCGTGTTTGGAGTTATACTGATTTCATACTTTATAATCAGCGAGGGATATCCTGTGATTCGCAAGGTCGGATTATTGGATTTCCTTTCAGGTAATAGATGGGCGCCAACACAAGGAGTCTATGGGATATATCCTATGATTGTAGGATCATTGCTTGTTACAGCAGGGGCATTGGTGCTGGGAGTGCCGATAGGAATAGGCTGTGCAATATTCCTGGCAGAGCTGGCGAAGCCTAGAATAGCAGGAATCCTCAGGCCCGGAATTGAATTGCTGGCGGGAATACCTTCAGTTATTTATGGATTGTATGGACTGGCAGTAATTGTTCCTTTCATCAGAAAAGTGTTCAATAATCAGGGCTTCAGCGTTCTGGCAGGGAGCATAGTATTGGCAGTAATGATTCTGCCCACAATAATAAATGTTTCGGAAAGTGCCATAAGATCAGTCCCCAGGGATTATAAGGAAGCATCCTTGTCTTTGGGTTCCTCCCACTGGCAGTCCATAAAAAATGTAATAGTTCCTGCTGCACGTTCAGGGATTACTGCCGCAGTCATACTTGGGATGGGCAGAGCTATTGGAGAAACTATGGCAGTAATAATGATAGTCGGCAACAGTCCGTTAGTTCCTGAAAGCATATTGTCACCGGTCAGGACACTTACAGGCAATATAGGCATTGAAATGGGATATGCAGGAGGAGAACATCAGAAGGCACTTTTTGCAACCGGTATTGTACTCTTTGTTTTCATAATGCTGCTTAATATAGCTGCACACCTTATCCCAAAGAAGGCAGGTGAATGAATTGACGGAATCGAGCATTACTTCAGGAAGTGTAAATAAAATCAGAAAGAATGAAAAGACAGCCTTTATATTTCTTTGGGCAGCTGCAGCTATAACGGTTTTGACTCTGATAGCTATTGTGGGGAGCGTGCTGATAAACGGAATAGGTCATTTGAGCTTGGATTTCCTGACTAAGGAGCCTGAAAACATGGGCAAGGACGGAGGCATATTTTCAATAATAATAACAACCATATATCTGGCATTATTTTCTCTGTTAATTGCAGCACCTATAGGCATAAGCGCAGCAATATTCCTTACTGAATATGCCAAAGAGGGCCCTGTCATAAGGCTGATAAGGTTTGGAACCGAGACACTGGCAGGAATTCCTTCCATAATTTTTGGCCTTTTTGGGTATGTTTTCTTTGTTGTGTTCCTGAAATTCAGGTATTCCATGGTATCCGGAGGGCTTACACTTACATTTATGATACTTCCTACAATAATAAGAACAGCAGAAGAGTCTATAAAAATGGTTCCAATGTCTTATAGGGAAGGAAGTCTTGCATTGGGAGCAACAAAATGGCAGACAATATATAAGGTGGTTCTGCCTGCATCAATTCCCGGGATTCTTACCGGAGTCATATTGGGCATAGGCAGGGTGGTAGGAGAGACAGCAGCAGTGATATACACGGCAGGAAGCTCACTTGGACTGCCCAATTCAATATGGAGGCCCGGGAGGACTATGGCGGTACACCTTTATATATTGGCATCCGAAGGATTATCAAAGAGTAATATGTATGCAACTGCAACTGTATTAATAATAACTGTGCTTATAATAAACTTTACAGCCAACAGGCTGATAAAGCAATTTATAAGGTCATAGCAGAGGGGGATGAAAATGGCAGAAAACAAGATTGAGGTCAGCAAACTGAACTTGTACTATACAGATTTCCATGCTCTGAAAAATGTTGATATAAATATTGCAAAAAATACCGTCACGGCCTTCATAGGTCCCTCGGGCTGCGGTAAATCCACATTTTTGAGGACCCTTAACAGGATGAATGATCTTATAGACGGTGTAAGAATCAGTGGAAAAATTTCTCTTGATGGTGCTGATATTCAAAAATATGATGTGATAGAATTAAGAAAAAGAGTAGGTATGGTATTTCAGAAGCCCAATCCTTTTCCCATGTCAGTTTATGATAATGTTGCATACGGGCCCAGGGTTCACGGGCTTAGAGACAGGAGAAAGCTGGATGACATAGTTGAAAAGAGTCTTAAAAGTGCTGCAATATGGGATGAAGTAAAAGACAGGCTAAAAAAGTCAGCATTGGGGCTATCAGGGGGACAGCAGCAAAGGCTGTGTATTGCCAGGGTTCTTGCGGTAGAACCTGAGGTACTTCTTATGGATGAGCCTACCTCAGCACTTGATCCGGGTTCAACCCTTAAGATTGAGGATTTGATGGAGCAGCTTAAAAAGGACTATACAGTAGTAATCGTAACACACAACATGCAGCAGGCGGGCCGTATTTCAGACTATACTGCTTTTTTCCTCAATGGAGAGATAGTGGAATGTGATTTGACGGAGAACGTGTTCTATAAACCGAGAGATAAAAGAACAGAGGATTATATAACAGGAAGATTCGGATAAACAGTGAGTAATTGAAATGGAGGTGTGAGGATGACACGTAATTATTTTGACCAGGAATTGCAGGAGCTGCAGGTATCGCTCCTGAAAATGAGCAGTATGGTTGAGGAGATACTTGGAAACTCCGTAAAGGCTCTTAAGGCTCAGGATGCAGAGTTGGCGCAGAAGGTCATTGATGATGATGATGAAATAGATACCATGGAGTATGTAGTGGAGGACAAGTGTATCAAGCTCATAGCACTGCAATCCCCCCTTGCCAGGGATTTAAGGGTAATTGCCACAGCACTTAAGATAATTACAGACCTTGAGAGAATAGCAGATTATGCAGTGGATATTGCAAAAATAACAATTAAGCTTCAGCATGAAAAGTATATAAAAGAGCTTATAGATATACCCAGAATGGCAGAAATTGCAGTAAGAATGGTAAAAGGGGCTATAGATGCATATGTACATCTGGATACTTCCCAAGCCCATGAAATTGCAAAGCTTGATGATGAGGTAGACGGGCTGTATAAACAAATTTTCAGAGAGCTGTTGTTTATTATGATGGAGGATCCCAGGACCGTTCACCAAGCTACTTATTTCCTTCTTATAAGCAGGTATCTTGAAAGAATATGCGATCATGTGACAAATATATGTGAGCGCATAATTCATACAGTAACAAGTGAACATGTGAATTTAAATGAGTAAAAGGATATTTCGGCAAAGTATTCTTTTATTGTTATACCCCTATAGTATAATATGAAGCTGATATGATATAATACTATGTATAATTATTGGCGAATGATGGGTTTGTATGTAAGGGAGGAAAACAATTTGGCGAATCCGGGCGTAGTAATAATGGAAGTACGTCCTTCAAGCATAGCAGAGGAATTGGGCATAAAAAAAGGTGACAGGCTCATAAGCATAAACGGCGCAAGAATAAAAGACATTCTTGAATATAAGTATCTCACTGCAGATGAGTTTCTTGAGGTGGAAATAGAGCACGGCAATGGCGAAATATGGATTTATGAGGTAGAAAAAGAGTATGATGAGGATATAGGAATAATCTTTGAGGGAATTATTGACAGACCAAAGTCTTGTCATAACAAGTGTATTTTTTGTTTTATTGACCAACTGCCCTCCGGGATGAGAGAAACCTTATATTTCAAGGATGATGATACAAGGTTGTCTTTCCTGCAGGGTAATTTTGTGACTCTTACCAACCTTAGTGAAAGAGAGATAGACAGGATAATCAAGTATCACATAAGCCCTATAAACGTATCGGTGCATACAACTGATCCCGGACTTAGGAGAAAAATGCTGAACAACAAGAATGCAGGAAAGCTGATGGATTATCTCGAAAGGCTTAAGGAAGGGAAAATAGAGGTTAAGGCACAAATAGTGCTTTGCCCGGGAGTGAATGACGGAGAAAATCTCTTAAAGACTTTAGAGGATCTTGCCGGACTGCATCCCCAGGTTAGCTGTGTTGCTGTTGTACCTGTAGGTATAACCAAATACAGGCAAGGCCTATATGAGCTTGCGGAATATGATGGGATATCAGCCGCTTCGGTAATAAGGATGGTCAGAAAAGCGCAGGATAAGTACCTGTCCGAACTGAATACAAGATTTGTATTTCTGTCTGATGAATTTTTCCTCATATCAGGGGAGGAACTGCCCGGGTTTGAGGAGTATGAAGAATTTACGCAGCTTGAAAACGGAGTAGGCCTTATTGCACTTTTTAACAGAGAGGTTGAAGAGTCCCTGAAAAAGCTTGGAAGATATAATAAGAAAACGAGGCTGATTTCTATAATAACAGGAGAATACGCCGCACCAAATCTTAAAATGGCGGCATCAAAAATTGAAAGCTGTATAGAAGGCCTCAAAATACGTATTTTCCCAATAAACAACGACTTTTTCGGGCCCGGTGTGAAGGTAGCCGGCCTGCTTACAGGAAAGGACATTATGGATCAGCTTAAGGATAAGAAAGTCGGAAGGGATATATTCATACCTGATTGCATGCTGAAAAAGGATGAGAAAATTTTTCTTGATGATGTTACTGTTGAAGAGATGGAAAAAGAGCTTGGAGCTAAAATCACAATATGCAGGGAAGACGGCAGTGACCTTGTTAAGAAAATAATATCGGTTTAATGGATTAGTGTCAGGAGGTGAGGCATATTGGCAAAGTCAATTGTTGCAATAGTAGGACGTCCCAATGTCGGAAAGTCAACTCTTTTTAACAAATTGGCAGGTAAGAGGATTTCCATAGTTGAAGATCATCCCGGTGTAACCAGGGACAGGATTTATACAGAGGTCCAATGGCAGGACAGGGCATTTACATTAATTGATACAGGCGGGATTGAGCCGCATAGTGAGGATTTGATGCTGAAGCAGATGAAGCAGCAGGCTGAAGTTGCTATAGAAACTGCTGAGGTTATCGTATTCCTTGTAGACGGACAGGAAGGTATAACCCCTTCCGACCGGGAGGTGGCCAATTTACTACGAAGGACCCGTAAGAAGATAATACTGGCAGTTAATAAGATAGATGCACCGAAGTATAAGGACAATATATACGAATTCTATAATCTGGGATTGGGGGAACCAATGGGGATTTCTTCGGGGCAGGCTTTGGGATTGGGGGATCTGCTGGATGAAATAATCAATAACCTTTTACCGGAGGAAGAAGAGGTATATGATGAATACACAATAAAGGTTGCTGTTGTGGGGAAGCCCAATGTCGGCAAGTCTTCCCTTGTAAATAAGATACTCGGAGAACAAAGGGTTATAGTCAGTGATGTTCCGGGCACCACAAGGGATGCCATTGATACTCCCTTTACCGTAGGAGAAGACAAGTATGTATTTATTGATACTGCAGGAATGCGAAAAAGAGGCAAGGTGTTTGAATCAATAGAGAGATACAGCGTTATCAGGTCTCTAACTGCCATTGAAAGGGCAGATGTGTGCCTTATGTTAATAGACGGAAAAGAGGGCGTAAGCGAGCAGGACAGTAAGATTGCAGGTTATATTCACGATCAGGGAAAGGCTGCTGTAATAATAGTAAACAAGTGGGATATAGTGGAAAAGGATGATAAGACCATAGATAAATATAAAGCGGATATAAGAAATGAACTTTCCTTTATGGAGTATGCACCCATTCTATTTGTCTCTGCTTTGACAGGGCAGAGGGTGAACAAGGTTCTGGAGCTGGTTAACCATGTATCCAACCAGCATGCCATGAGAATTTCAACAGGTATGCTGAATGATGTGATAAACGAAGCTGTGCTGACTAATCAGCCTACTGTCTCAGGAGGAAGAAGGTTTAAGATTTACTATGCCACACAGGTTTCAATAAAACCGCCGGTCTTTGCACTTTTTGTAAATGAGCCCTCCCTGATGCATTTTTCATATCAAAGGTATCTGGAGAATCAAATCAGAAAAGCCTTCAGCTTTGAAGGGACTCCGGTGAGGTTTTTATTGAGGAAGAAGGAGTAGAAAAAAGGGGGGTGCTTTTTATAGATGAAATATGTATTTGTGAGTATAATTCAGGATCCGCAAATGTCTTTAGGGTATTGGGCGCAAAGGGCGGAAAAGGCATTGCAACAACAATTGGACTGATGCTGCCCATGATCCTTTAATGGTAGTCCTCATATTTATTGTTGGTGTTATAGTTATTATCACTACCAGATATGTTTCTCCGGCATCAATAGTGGGAGTGACAATATATCCCATAGCAATGATAATGACACGGAATCCAAATTTGGACAAAAGAAGATAACAGAGCAGGAGGGTAAAGGATGAGCAACAATATTTCAATAATTGGTGCCGGCGGCTGGGGGACAGCCGTATCGGTGCTGCTTTCAGGAAAAGGGTTTAATGTTAAGCTTTGGGCAAGGGACAATGAATTGATTGAAAAAATGAGGGACACAAGAGAAAATCCTGCTTATCTGCCGGGTGTGACATTAAAGGAAAATATTCTTGTATCCTCTGACATTGAATACTGCTGCAGCGGGAGTGAAATAATCATTATCGCTGCTCCTTCCCATGCAATGAGGGATACGTGCAAAAAAATAAAGGAATTTGCATCAAAGAAGCAGATTATTGTCAGCCTGTCAAAGGGCATTGAAAACATTACACTGCAAAGAATGTCCGAGATTATAAATGAAATCATGACTGAAAACGAAGTGGCTGTAGTTTCGGGCCCCAGCCATGCGGAAGAAGTGGCCAGAGGCATTCCTACCGCCGTAGTTGCATCATCTCCAAAAAGAGCAGTGGCTGAGTATATACAGGATATATTTATGAGTCCTCTATTCAGAGTATATACAAATCCGGATATTATCGGGGTTGAACTGGGCGGGGCATTAAAAAACATAATTGCCCTGGGTGCGGGGATTATTGACGGGCTTGAATTGGGTGACAATACAAAAGCAGCGGTTATGACCAGGGGCATAGTTGAGATGGCAAGGCTGGGAGAGTCCCTGGGGGCTTGCAGGAGCACTTTCAACGGCTTGTCCGGTATAGGAGACCTGATTGTTACTTGTACAAGCATGCACAGCAGGAACAGAAGGGCAGGAATAGCCATCGGACAGGGCAAATCTGTGGAAGAAGTGATTAGAGGTACAAGAATGGTGGTGGAGGGTATCAGGACCACCAAATCCGCATATCTTCTGGCACAGAGACAGAAGGTGGAGATGCCGATTACCCAGGAAATATATAACCTGCTTTTTAATAAAACGGATATAAGGAATTCGGTAATGAACCTGACCATGAGATCCAAGACCCATGAGATGGAAGAAGTAGCTGAAAACAAAGTATTTGAATGGTAGGTATATCCCTTTGAAGCTCGAAGATTGCTTAGCAATCTTCTTTTTTTGTAATAATAATTGCACATGCACATATATATTTAGAGAAGGACTATGCAATTATTTGAACATTATTAAGGAGGGAAGAGTGTGGAAGGATACGATGTTTATCAAGATATATCAGAGAGAACCGAAGGCTGCATTTACATAGGAGTTGTGGGACCGGTCAGAACAGGCAAATCAACATTTATAAAGAGATTTATGGATTTGCTTGTGCTTCCTAATATGGACAATGAGTTCAAAAGAGAAAGAACCCGGGATGAGCTTCCCCAGAGTGCCAACGGCAAGACAATTATGACAACCGAACCTAAATTTGTGCCTAATGAACCTATTGAGCTGACTTTAAGAGAGAATGCGAAATTTAAAGTCAGGCTGGTAGATTGTGTAGGATATCTTGTGGAAGGTGCAATGGGCCATTTGGAGGATAACAGCCCAAGGATGGTTAATACTCCATGGTTTGAAGACCGCATACCCTTTGAAGAGGCGGCGGAGATCGGAACAAGAAAGGTTATTGCGGATCATTCCACAATAGGCCTTGTTGTGACTACCGACGGATCCATAACTGATCTTCCTAGAAGGAGTTATATAGAAGCGGAGGAAAGAGTCATTAAAGAACTGAAGGAGCTTGAAAAACCATTTATAGTGGCTCTGAATTCCGCAAGGCCGAAGGCACAGGAGACGATTGAACTCAGAGAAGCTCTTGAGACGAAATATAATACTCCGGTCATGATAATAGATGCCTTGAAAATGGAAATGGAGGATTTGGAAGGGATTCTGGGGAAAATACTCTTTGAATTTCCTGCCAGGGAGATAAACTTCCATATACCGCGCTGGATGGATACGCTGGAGCTGGATCATTGGCTTAAACAGGGCATAGTTGACAGCATCAGAACGAATCTCAGTGAAGTAAACAGAATAAGAGATATTGACGATGCCATAAGAAAGTTTGACGGTGCAGAAAACCTTCAGGCTGTGGAAATATCTGATATGCGCCTTGGAGAAGGAGTCGTGAATATAACCATAAGCCTGGACGACGGACTTTTCTATAGGGTTTTGGGAGAGGTTTCGGGCTATAGCCTGGAAGGAGATTATCAGCTTGTCGCATTGGTAAAGGAGCTAGCCCAATCAAAGCGCGAATATGACAAAGTCAAGTCAGCCTTGGGGGATGTCAAGGAATTCGGTTATGGCATGGTAGCTCCTTCCGTGGAGGAAATAAAGCTTGAAGAGCCTGTAATTGTGAAGCAAGGCAGCAAATTCGGAGTAAGGCTGAGAGCCAGTGCTCCATCGCTGCATATAATAAAAACCGACATAGAAACTGAAATTGCTCCGATAGTTGGAACAGAGAAACAAAGCGAAGAATTCATCAAGTACTTTATGGAGGAGTTTGAGAATAATCCGCAGAAAATATGGGAATCCAATATGTTCGGAAAGTCTTTGTACGATATGGTCAAAGAGGAACTGCAGGGCAAGCTGTACAAGATGCCGGAGGATATTCAGAATAAGCTGCAGCTTACACTGCAGAAGGTTGTCAATGACACCCGGGGCAGTTTGATATGCATAATCATATAGAGGAGTAAAACAAAATAAGGGTGTTCTGATTGATTGCAAACCAGGACACCATTTTTTTTAAAAATTTTTGAAACTTTTTTGTGCATTTAACAGTATTTAGATATAGTGAATATTTAAGAAAATAATATTTGTGATAAATTTCAAGAGGGGGTTATAATATGATGGAAAGTATAAAAAGACTTAGAAATCCTTCGGAGCTTAAGATTGCCGCCAAGGAAAATCTTGATGGAAAGTGGCTTATAGCCATTGCTGTAACTGTTGTCGCATGGCTGCTGCTGGATGCGTTTACATCAAGCAACGGAGGGAATGCCGCTTATAAGTATATAATAGAGAACGGAAAATCTATAAGGGTTCAAGCCGATGGAAGTGCATTTAAAAATATGATGTCAATTGTAAGCTTGATATTGGGCGGACCGATTTATTTCGGAGTTGCTTCTTATTTTCTAAAGCTTGCGAGATATGAAACGGCTGAGTTTAATGACATGTTTTCAGGCTTCAGCTTGTTTAAGACTAATTTTGTCCTGCATTTACTGATGATAGTTTTCACAGTATTATGGGCATTGCTGCTTATTGTACCGGGCATAATAGCTGCAATAAAATACTCAATGGCCTTCTATATATTGAATGACAATCCGGAAATCGGAGCTATGGAAGCCATCAGAAGAAGCAAAGAGATGATGGAAGGACATAAGATGAGATTCGCCGAGATGTGGCTCAGCTTTCTCGGATGGTTTTTATTGGGCATTGTAACCTTTGGATTGGGAATGATATATGCAGTTCCTTATTACAGGGCAGCTAAAGCTAATTTTTATCTGGACTTGAAAGAAAGCTACAGTGTTTAAAAGACCCTATAACACATTAAAAGTAACAGGCATGAGCCTGTCACTTTTTTTTGTTTTTCTTATGCTTTTTTTGGATATTGTCAGAAGCGGGGGCCGATATTGAATCGGTGTATGGAATCCTGGTGGTCTCATTTCTGCTTTCATCTACAGCCCCGGTGCTGCTGGCGGCATTTACTCCTTTTGAATGCTTCAAAGCATCAACTCCTTTTATCTGATATTCAGATACACTATATTTTGCAGCTATTTGCGAATTTTTATTCAAAAAGGACACGGGGACGTTCGGGACAGGAGAAACGTCCCCGTGTCCCTTGTGATATTATTTTTTATTTTTTGAAACAAAACGAGGACAACTGCAGTATATAATTGTGAAGAAAGAAATTCACCCGGTTCGTGGTACGGGGTGAATTAATCCAATTGACGGGAGCGAATTATTATGAGATGCAGAAGAAATGAGAGAGAGAAGGGTGATTGCAGCGGCCGCGGTGCAGTTTACTCTTTGGTGAACCTTATATTCGGATTGGTAGCTCTCACAATTAAAATGACATTTAAAATTGTTGAAGTAGTATTTCAGACTTTATTCGGATTTATTTCACTTTTTGTTTCCGGATCCAGAGATTCTCAGAAAACTCCAAACGTGTATGAAAAGCCGATGCCTGAGAAGAATGAAGCACCCAGCAATGTGAGAGAATTCAAGAAACCGGAAAGCAGCAAGGCACAAGCCGATGTCCCGGAAGTCGAAAGCAGTGATGCTCCTGAAGAGGTTAAGAACAAGGATTTTTATGTGGTGTTGTTCATACTCACAATTATTCCCGTTATAGTGGCTCTGGCAATGGGCAAGCTATATTATGCCGGAATAATAGGGGCAGCAGGCTTTGGACTTATGATGCTGGTTGGAATTGCAGCCTCTGCATACGGAAAGGGTGCGGCAAAGGAAACTTGTGAGGATGAGGAAGAAGCTGAAGAGGATGATTCGGTAGAGAGGCTGATAAAGGATGCTTTTGAAAAGCTCTTTACGATAAGGAAGGATATTGGAAAGATACAGGACGCAGATATAAGGGCAAGGCTTGAAGCCATATGCTGTACAGGGGAGAAGATAATTGGGGAGGTTAGGACAAATCCGGAAGGACTTGCTCATGTCAGGAAGTTTTTCTATTACTATATTGACGCTTTTGGTGAAATAGTGAATAAGTATCTGAAGCTGTCAAGCTTTGAGGAGTCTTCGGAAGAAATCGGAAGACTGATGGCTGAGACAGAAAGATCCTTTGCCGATATAGACGGGATTTTTAAGGATCTGTGCGAAAAGCTGCTGGAAAAGGATATGATGCATCTTAAGGCAGAGATTAATGTAATCAAGAACAGCAATTAGAGTTTTGACAAATATACCGGCTGCAGTTATAATTATAAAGGAAATGAATATAATGTAATCTTCAGGGATGGGTGAAATTCCCTACCGGCGGTAAAGCCCGCGAGCCGGTGGTGCCTAGTGCATCATCAGCAGATTCGGTGAGACTCCGAGGCCGACAGTAAAGTCTGGATGGAAGAAGGTGCAATCTTTATCTATTTGTGCATATTTTTGAGCCCTGAAGTTTTTTTGCTTCAGGGCTTAGTTTTTTTCTTTCCAAATATGGAATAATAACCAGTAGTAAAAAAGGAGGAGTGATTGGAGTGGAAGATGCCTCTTACATGAAGAGGGCTCTTGAATTGGCTGCCAGAGGCAGCGGAAGAACCAGCCCTAATCCGCTTGTAGGTGCTGTCATTGTAAAAAACGGAAGAATTATCGGAGAAGGATGGCATGAAAGGGCGGGAGAGCCCCATGCAGAGATAAATGCCATTATGAATTCAAGAGAATCTGTTGAAGGAGCCACAATATATGTGAATTTGGAACCTTGCTCCCACTTCGGAAAGACACCCCCCTGCGCCGAGGAACTTGTGAAAAGGAAGTTTAAACGTGTGGTTATGGCAATGGAAGACCCCAATCCTTTAGTGGCGGGACGGGGTATAAAGCTTCTCAGGGAAAGCGGAATTCAGGCCGATGTGGGAGTTCTGAATGCTGAAGCCTTGAAATTGAATGATATTTTCATAAAGCATATAACAGTAAAGGAACCCTTTGTGCTTCTTAAGACAGCAATGACTCTTGACGGGAAGGCCGCCTCAAGGACGGGAGACTCCAAATGGATAAGCGGTGAATCCTCAAGGGCATATGTCCACAGCTTAAGGAACAGATATTCATCAATACTGGTAGGTGTTAATACAGTCATAAGTGATGATCCTGAACTGACCTCAAGAATTGATGGAGTTCAAACAAGAAATCCCGTAAGGATAATTATGGATTCAGGAGGGAGAATACCGATTGATGCAAATGTACTGAACATAGATGAAAGCAGGAGGACGATTATTGCAGCCACAGAGGATATGACGGAAGAAAAGCGCAGGCAATTGGAGAGCAAGGGTGCGGAAATATTAATTACTGATAAAAGAAATGGAAGGGTGGATATAAGGCAGCTTTTAGAGGAACTTGCGGGTAGAGGTATCGACAGTCTTATGATTGAAGGAGGCGGTACAGTAGCAGCCGCATTCCTGGAAGAAGGTTTAATAGACAAGGTGGCTTTTTTCATTGCGCCGGTTGTAATAGGGGGCAAAACTGCACCGACACCGCTGATGGGGGAAGGGGTCAGCCTTATTGAAAAGGGTTATAGGCTAAAACACAGAAGCATCAGTGTTTTTGGACAGGATGTCCTAATTGAGGGATATATAAATGTACCTTGGGAGAGGTGAATTGACTTGTTTACGGGAATTGTCGAGGAAATAGGAAGAATACGGAACATAAGAAAGGGGGAAAAATCTGAAAGTCTTATTGTCGAATGCAAAAATATTCTTGAAGGAACTAAGATGGGTGACAGCATCAGTGTAAACGGCGTTTGCCTGACTGTCGCAGATATGTCTGCAAACAGCTTCGAAGCTGATGTGATGCCGGAAACAGTGAGAGCTACGAATTTAAAATATCTTAAGCCCGGGGATTCAGTCAACCTTGAAAGGGCGCTTTCCCCCACCGGAAGGTTCGGCGGCCATATAGTGTCGGGGCATGTTGACGGGACAGGAACAATACAGGAAATAAAAAGGGAGGATAATGCAATATGGTTTACCATTTCTGCAAGGAACGAAATACTGAAATACGTGATACATAAAGGTTCCGTTGCGGTGGACGGCATAAGCCTTACGGTACAATATGCTGATGAGAGGGTGTTCAAAATAGCATTGATACCGCATACCCGGGATTACACCACACTGCCGGGCAGAAAGGTAGGATACTGCGTGAATATTGAATGCGACATAATAGGCAAATATATAGAGAAGTTGATGAATTACACAGGGAAGGACAGCAAGGGCGGTATTTCCCTGGAGTACCTGCTGGAAAACGGTTTTTAGGAGGAATAGACATGTTTTGCAGAATAGAAGACGCTTTAGATGAATTAAAGAAGGGCAATATGATAATTGTTGTGGATGATGAGGACAGGGAAAATGAAGGAGATCTTCTCATGGCAGCTGAAAAGGTAACTCCGGAAGCAATAAATTTCATGGCTATGCACGGAAGGGGGCTTATTTGTGTCCCTATGACCGAAGAGAGGCTTAAGGAGCTGAAAATAGAACAAATGACAGGAAACAGCACCGACTTAAGAGAAACAGCATTTACAGTTTCAGTTGATATCAAAAGTGCTGCTACCGGAATATCCGCATATGAGAGGGCTGATACGGTAAGGGCATTAGTGAATCCTGATACAAAGCCGGAGGAATTGGCCAAGCCCGGGCATATATTTCCTTTAAAGGCGAGAAAGGGAGGCGTACTTAAAAGAGCCGGACATACTGAGGCCGCTGTGGATCTTGCCGGAATGGCAGGTTTTTATCCGGCAGGGGTTATATGTGAGATAATGAAGGATGACGGAACAATGGCAAGGCTTTTTGACCTTTTTGAATATGCAAAGAAACACAAGCTTAAGATGATTACTATAGCGGACCTGATAAAATACAGAAGCCGTGAGGAGAAGCTGGTATATAAAGCTGCAGATGCTTTACTGCCTACTAAATATGGGGAATTCAGGGTAATGGCTTATGAGAGCAAAATAAACGGTGAGCATCATATAGCACTTGTCAAGGGAGATGTGGCCGCTGAGGAGCCTGTATTGGTAAGGGTTCATTCGGAATGCCTGACTGGTGATGCCTTTGGCTCCGTAAGGTGCGACTGTGGTGAGCAGCTGGCAGAAGCAGCGGCAATGATTCAGGATGAAGGCAGAGGGGTATTGCTGTACATGAGGCAGGAAGGCAGGGGAATAGGGCTTGTTAACAAGATAAAGGCCTATGAGCTTCAGGACACGGGAATAGATACCGTTGAGGCAAATGAGCTTCTGGGTTTTCCCGCAGACTTAAGGGACTACGGCATAGGGGCCCAGATTCTTAAGGATCTCGGAATAAAAAAGATAAGGCTGATTACAAACAATCCAAAGAAGATTAAGGGATTAGCAGGATATGGACTTGAAGTTGTGGAGCGGGTTCCTATTGAGATGGATGCGAACATAAGGAATGAGAAATACCTGCTTACCAAAAAGGAAAAAATGGGGCATATGTTCCATAATATATGAGAGGAGGCAAAAAATTGAGAGTATATGAAGGTAATCTGACAGCCGGGGATAGAAGGTTTGCTGTTATTGCAGGAAGGTTCAACGAATTTATAAGCAGCAAGCTGCTTGGGGGTTGTATAGACGGACTTAAAAGACACGGCTGCCCCGAGTCCAATATTGAGGTAAGCTGGGTTCCGGGTGCTTTTGAGATACCGCTGGCCGCACAAAAACTTGCAAGGACCGGAAGGTATGATGCGGTGATATGTCTCGGAGCGGTTATCAGGGGTTCCACACCTCACTTTGATTATGTATGCAGCGAAGTATCCAAAGGGATAGCCAAGGTAATGCTGGATACAGGATTGCCGATAATTTTTGGAGTTCTTACAACTGAAAGCATCGAACAGGCTGTTGAAAGGGCAGGAACGAAATCGGGGAACAAGGGTTTTGATGCAGCAATGACAGCCATTGAAATGGCTAATTTGCTGAGTACCATAGGATAAGAGTAATGAAGTCCACATAAAAATACAGAGAAATAGGACTGTTGCACAATATCGGAATAATGCGACGCATCACAAGAGTTTGTAAAGTACTCCGACTGTAGGGGAAGTATGTTCTCCTCACTTTCCAAAGCCAGCAAAATCACTGGCGGGGGTCCCATCTCTGCGGGCCCGTCTGGTTATTTTGCCAGGGGTATTCCCGTTCCGAGGTCGGGTGGAAAGTTTCGTCAAAGATATCTTCCCCACGTCGGTATTTGCATTTCCTTAATACAGCATAATTCCCAAAGGGCACTGGCCTTGTATAACATATGATGCTCTGTAGGATGCATACTAAGCAAGAGCTTGTATAGTATAGCAGGGCACACTTTTATGCATTTTGTAACAGGCCTCTGATATGGCTTTGGCAAAAAGTTCGTAAAGCCGGCATGGACGCCGGCTTAGGTGCCACGGGTCATGGAGGACCTTTTGGCACCGGTAGAACTTTTCCAAAGGCATAGCAGTATAGGCCTGTCAAAATCATAATCCGTGTGCCTCGATATACTATACTGTCTCTTGCGGAAGGTTATGCAAACTTCAGATATGTCGCATTCTTCTACTTATGCGGCTTATTGAAGCTATTTCAAGTTTTCGGGATTAAGTACATCCAATTCCGGAAGTATGAACCTTCCGTCTTTTCTTACGAGTATGTCATCAAACCAGATTTCTCCTCCGCCGTATTCCGGGGTCTGTATGTTTACAAGATCCCAATGAATGGCGGAATTATTACCATTGAAGCAGTGGTCATAAGCGCTGCCGGGAGTGAAATGGAAGCTGCCCATGATTTTTTCGTCAAAGAGGATATCCTTCATGGGCTTGATTATATATGGGTTAACACCCAATGCGAATTCTCCCACATATCTTGCGCCTTCATCGGTGTCGAATACCTGATTGATTCTGTCGGTGTCATTTGCAGAGGCATTGATTATTCTTCCATCCTTGAATTCCAATCTTATATTTTCATATGTATATCCTTGGTATTCCGAGGGAGTGTTATAAGTAATATAACCGTTTACAGAATCCCTTACAGGAGCTGAATAGACCTCTCCGTCAGGAATATTGGATTTACCGTCGCATTTTATTGCGGGAAGCCCTTTGATGGAGAAGCTTAAATCTGTTCCAGTCCCTATGATTCTGACACGGTCGGTATTATTCATGAGTTCTATCAGCGGATCCATAGCCTTGGACATTTTTGAATAGTCCAGGTTGCAAACATCGAAATAGAAGTCCTCAAACTGCTCTTTGCTCATATTGGCCATCTGCGCCATTGAACTGTTAGGAAACCTCATTATGCACCATTTTGTTTTTGCCACTCGGATATTGGTATGCACTGTCTTCGACCAGAAGGATTGATAAAAACCCAACTTTTCACTGGGAATATCAGCCCATTCAGAAGAGTTGTAAGCGCCTCTTATTCCTATATATGCCTGCATATCCTTCATTCTTTCCGCTTCATAGTGCGCAGTCCTGGACATATGCTCCGCATCGGTACCAAGTATCAATTCTCTCATGAGAGATCTGTTTTTTATTGTCAGGAATGGTTTGCCTCCAATCTTGTAGATTTCTTTTACAAGCTCCGAAGCAAGCTCTTCACCGGAGTCAAATACTTCGATAAGGATATTTTCATTTGGTTTAAGCTGGACGGAATAATTTAAAAGGTTAATTGCCATTTGTTTAATCCGGGGATCTTTCATTAATAGCGCCTCCTGTTAAGTGAATTTTAATATGTATATTCTATGTATTATTTAATAATATAATAATATTATGACAGGCTTTTTCTCCATTAGACTTCGGTTACAAAACATAATACAATTATAAAATTTGACATACATAAAACAATGCTGTTATTATTATAGCTTTTTGGCAAATAGTTGTAAAGTGGGAATGCCGTACATGGGGTTATCATAAAGTGTAAAACATATAATATATGATGTTTGAGATGCAGCATATAAGGAGATGAAAGAATGAGCGTCATAGAACACGCCTACGGAAAAACCTTCAAGACGATATTATGGGCTGTGAACCCTCTGAAAAAGGTATTCAAAAAGACCTTGTGCGAGGTCCATGTATTTATTAATGAAAAAGCCGTTGAAATACTCAGGAATGACGGATTTCAAGATGCATATGAATTCTTTTCCATAAACAAAGGCTGCCTGAATGACGGGGCCGTCTGGGCAGATCAGGATTTCAAGAGCAGGGAGCATTTCTACAACCCTTTTACCCACAGAGGTTTATATGGCTGCAAGTCATCAAAGCATTTGTTCAGGAAATATTATGGTTGCGCATTGGTATACTGGGACTGCGGGGATAAGGATAAAGCCATGTTCTACCTGGGTGCCGCCGTGCATCTGGTACAAGATGCCACAATACCGCAGCACGGAAGTGTAAAACTGTTAAAGAGCCACAGAAAATATGAACAATGGATTCACAAGGTTCATGATGATTTCTTGCATTATTCTGTTTCTGAAGGCGGAATATACCTGGAAAATCCTTTTGAATATATTGAAAAAAACGCAAAAGAAGCCTTGGAAGCCTACACAAAATATTCACTTATCAGAAATCCCTCAGAAAAATTTTTCAGGATTGCAAACAGGACATTCCCTCTGGCTCAGAAAACTACAGCGGGATGTCTGATGAACTTCTATGCCAAAATTAATGAAGGGTGAACTCCTTAAGAGGTACAGCGGCGAAATTGATTATTTTCTTTGATGAGCTTGGCCTCAGCGGAAAAAACATTACTATTTCATCCTGTGAAGGAGTGTCTGCAAATATGTTGCGGAGAAATACCTCATAACCCACCTGCTTCAGTATCTCACGGAGGGATAAGTTTTTAAAGTCCTTAAAGGTATCCATATCTGTGAGTTTATTCTTGATATATCCATGGATTTCTTCCTTTATTGCTGCATGGTTGAATCTGTTTATTGCTGCCGGCATGCTTCCGCTTCTGACATACAGCAGCCAATCGAGTTTCATATATTCGTTCAATAAGCCGAACTGCTCATTATCCAGCCTGTTAACGAATGCATCTTCCGCAAAGCACTTCAAAACAGTGTATAATTCATTAACATTTTTCGGGGCATTGAAATGGCCTTTTTGATTCCAATAGCCTGACAGCCTGCGGTAAAAATCAAAGGGTTCAGTTTCCGCTGCCTGAAGCAGAAAGTCCAGAGTATGCCTGAACCTGCCGCTGTTGTAATACTGCTCAAGCACATTTTCAATATCCTTTAGCTCCATGATTTCTTTAAAGGATAACCAGGCGGTGCTTATTACCTCATAGGGAGGAAAATCATGATGCTGTATGCGGTATTTTTTGCAGCCTTGTCTTATGCCGGAGCCCTTCAGGAGCTTTAAAAAACCCAGCTGCAGCATGTCAGGATTCAAAGAATACACATCATTGAAGGATTTTTCGAAGCTTTCCATATCCTCATAGGGAAGTCCGGCTATCAAATCCAGGTGTATATGGGCATTCTTAAAGGATAAAAGCCTGGCAACATTATGACTCACTTTGTCAAAATCCATTTTTCTCTTTATTTCGGACAAGGTCTTGGGATTGGTGGATTGTACTCCGATTTCAAACTGGAACATGCCATCCGGCGCCTTTCCCGCGATCTCAAGAAAGCGCACATCAATCAAATCAGCAGCTATCTCAAAATGGAAGTTGGTTGATGGATTAAGATCAATAATATACTGCATTATTTCAATAGATCGTTCCAAATCACAGTTGAAGGTTCTGTCAACAAGTTTAACCTGCTTTATTCCTGCATTTGCAAAACTTTTGATATCCTGGCGCACTCTGTCCATTGCCAAATACCTTACCCCCCGTATTGTTGAAGAAAGGCAGTATTGACAATTAAAGGGACAGCCCCTGCTGGTTTCATAATATATAATCCTGTTATCAAGGCCGTCAAAGCTGTCATAAGGAAAAGGAAGCATATCCAAATCAGGAATGTCAGGCCTGGGTTCAGTAATGGCGACAGATTCTCCGGAGCGAAATGCAATGCCCGGTATATCCGGCAAATTACTTTTGCCGGCAGTGAGGAAGCAAAGCAGATCAAGCATGGCAGCCTCTCCTTCACCAATGACAATATATTCAATGAAGGAATATTTTGAAAGAAGATCTGCTGCATCATAGGATACCTCAGGACCTCCAAGAATTATTACAGCTTCCGGCCTGGCTTTTTTCAAGCTGCTGCATATATCGAGAACCATGCTGATGTTCCATATATAGCAGGAAAAGCCGTATATACGGGCATTGGAGCAGTACAGCTTCTTCAGGATGCTGCTGATGCTGTCGTTTATGCTGAATTCGGCTATGTCAATTCCTTTTATATGTGCTTCACAAAACTTTTTCAGATATCTGACCGCAAGATTGGAGTGGATATATTTTGCATTAATTGCACAGAGAAGAATTCCATTTTTCATAATAAGCCTCCCTTTGCAAATGTTTCGCACATGTATTACCAAATGTAAATTCTAAAATATATGGTATAATTATAACAGTAAAGATATGATATGCATATACACCTTATTTAATAAATTGAAGTTCTAGTTCAGACTGGAGGTATTCTTATGAGAGATAATGATGATTTGAAAAGCAGAGCAAAAAAAATTTCGGAAATATTGTTCAAAATCTATCCGGAAGCAACCTGCTCCCTGGATTATGATAAACCTCTGGAACTGCTGATTGCTACGATGCTTGCGGCTCAGTGCACCGATGAAAGAGTGAATATTGTAACCCGGGACTTGTTTAAGAAGTACACTTCGGTGTATAATTATGCAAGTGCAAATCCTGAGGAACTGGAGGAGGATATCAGGCCCACAGGCTTTTACAGGAATAAAGCCAATAATATTATCGGATGCTGTAAAAAGCTGATAAAAGACTTCGGAGGCAAGGTTCCTGACAATATGGAGGATTTACTAAGCTTGTCCGGAGTCGGGAGAAAGACCGCCAATGTGGTATTGGGCAACATATATAAAATTCCGGGCATAATAGTCGATACCCACTGCAAAAGACTGTCAAACAGGATTGGATTAACGAAGGAGGAGGATCCTGAAAAAATAGAATTTGATCTGATGGAGATTCTGCCCAGGGAGAATTGGACAGCATTTAGCAACAGCCTGGTATATCACGGAAGAGCAATATGCAATGCCAGGAAACCAAAATGCGTTCAGTGCCATATTGCTCAGTATTGTGACTTTTTTAACAATATTTAAAGGGAAAATGAATAAATTGGCGTTAAATTAAATAATTAATAGTATTTGAGGAATTTTGAATTTTATTAATAGCTAAATATATATTAAACTTTTAATGAAGGATTTTGCTGTTTTATAACGAAATAGACAGCATAAGTTTCAATACTGAAATATTGTTTATCCAGCAGTGTTAATAATATCATTATTGAAAGAGGTGGTGAAGCATTTGACTACGGATATCATCAAGGGGATTAGGGAGACAGAACTTGCGGCTGAGGAGAAGATCAAAGCAGCACAGCAGAAAGCCAAAGATATATTGATGTCTGCAGAGCAAGAGGCTGATCATATCATTAAAGCCGCCGTGGATCAGGCAATTCAGGAAAGTAAAAAGCAGCTGGAGGTTGCAGAAAAGGAGGCCAATCTGGAGGCTGAAAGCAAGAGGAAGCAAAATGACGAATTATGTCAGGAACTGAGGCGAAAGGCTGAGGAAAAAATGGAAGAGGCAGTGAATTTGGTGATGGAGAGGATTGTGAATATGAATGGCAATAGTTAAAATGAAAAAAGCCACCATGATAGCTCTCCAGTCTGAAAAAAATGAGATACTCAATGACCTGCAGAGATTCGGTTATCTGCAGGTAGTGAACCTTGAAGAGCGAATGGAACAAGGCTTCGAAGAGTTGCAGCCCGACAGTGATAATGAAGCTGTGGGCAGGCTGGAGGCGAAGCTTTCGCAAGTAAAATACTCCATTGATTTTTTAGGCAAATTCAATACGGCAAAAAAGCCTTTGTTTGCTCAAAAAGTTCAGGTGGATGAAACAAAACGCAAAGAGTACCTTGACAATGAAGAAAAGCTCAATGAGATTTATGAAAGCTGCAGAAGCATTGACAGCAGATTTACAGAGATTAAAAGCTCTGAAACAAAACTGAACAATGCAATAGCGCAGCTTACTCCGTGGCTGGCATTGAAAGAAAAACTTGAGGAGATAGGCACTACTCATAATACCAACTCTATTCTGGGGTTTATAGCAAGCAAATATGAAGATGAGCTTAGTACTGCTGTAAAAGATGAGGATCTGACTGCATATCTGGAAAAAGTAGGCGTAGAGAAGGAAAATTCATATTTTATGGTGATATACCATCAAACATGTGAAGAGAGAATCTCTCAACTCCTTAAGCAGGTCGGATGGACAAAGGTAACCTTTAGCGAATATTCAGGAACCCCTGAAGAAAACATCAATAGGATTAAAGCAGAAATCAGCAATTTGGAGAACATAAAAAAAGAGCTGGCAAAAAAAGCTGAAGCAATGGTACCTGAATCAGGGTTCCTTGAAATATTATATGATTTGCTTTCAATAGAAAAAGACAGACGCAGCGTAGTAAAGGATTTCATTAAAACGGACAAGACATTTATGCTGCAGGGATGGATACCGGAGAA